>OGXZ01000607.1_pt1 | contig 21249 bp, 15 predicted proteins | sample 1576431 | NCBI WGS metagenome assembly OGXZ01 (sample SAMEA3541590, study PRJEB24748) | human gut metagenome | biome: human gut; feature: human-associated habitat; material: faeces | place: China | collected 2012
TGCTTTTGCAGCAAAGCCGCTTGCGATGCCCATCAGAGCAAATGCAATGCTAAGTAAAATCTTCTTCATATAATGATTTTTAATTATTAATGCTAATTTCGTTTGATGGATGCTTTATTTGAATGCTAAATGATAACTTTATTTGTTTGATAGAAATTTCTTTATTTGAAATAATATTGTCCCTTCTTCTGGGTCTGGTGACCAAACTCGATGGCATGGTGCGGACAATGGTGGTAACAATTGAAACATGTGAGGCAGTCGTCATGATGCAGCCATACAGGCATTTTTCCTTTACCGCCATCAATATCTCCAACGGGACAGACATGGGCGCAGATGCCACATTTCACACATTTGTCTGCTGTGACGTGAAAACGCTTGTCTGTAATGAGAACTTTTTCAAAGAAACCACCCACAACCTTGGTGAAAAACCATGGAATAGGACCTTTGACCAATTTGCAGATACCTTCCTTACGATTGAAAATCTCCTCGCTGATTTCTTCCAGTTCCAAAGCAGACTTCTCCTTTTTCCGAATCTCCTTTTCCTTCGGATCGACATCCATGAAAGGTAATCCTACGTATGACTCGGGCATGATGAGAGAGAAGGAAGAGGCTACCTCATGCACTCCGATATTCGATAAGGAAGAATTGGAGGCAATCGTTTCGTTGAGATTCTCTATGGTCAGTCCGATACTGTCACCAGCCGTACAGACTGCATAGGCGTAAACGGGGCTTGGAACTGGCGATTCATGGTTGGGGTGTACTTCTTCAGTTGGTAGATTGACCTGAAGTTTAGCTATAAATTCCCTGACAAGTCTTGGAACCCTCCAACCATGAACGGGGAAAACGAAACCAAGCCGTTCACCTTTTTCCAAGATGAACGGCTCAGTATATTGGGCGCCTGATTTTTTGAGGAGCCTCATTTCTTCGGCAATATCAATCAGTCGCTCATGTGTAGCTGTTGCCAATTTGATGGCAGCCCAGCGGGTATTTCCTGTACCAGAAAAATAAAATATCATTTTTTAGTTTCAGTGCAATCAGATTTATTTCTGTTCTTCCACCATGACACCCTCGATGTAAAGGCGTGTCATCTCAACGTTGCCATTGCTACGAACGGTGATAGACTTCTTGAAATGACCAGGGAACATACCCTTGCCATTGTATGTTACAGTAATCTGACCTTTATGACCTGGTGCGATAGGCTGCTTGGTATAGGCTGGAATAGTGCAGCCGCAACTGGCGATGGCCTGATTGATAATCAATGGCTTATTGCCTACGTTTGTGAAAGTGAAAGTAGTCTTCTGTACAGGAGACTTCTCACTGAAGTTGCCAAAGTTGTGTACCACTTTGTCAAACTTGATTTCTGCCTGTGCGCTTGCTGTTGCTACCATGGCAACAAGCATTGTCAGCGCTAAGATAAATCTTTTCATATCTTTGATTTTATTTATATTCAACTTTTTATTTGCATATTTGGATGCAAAGTTACGCATAAAGTTTAGTATTCTGCTACTTTTTTACAATATTTTATACTTAATCATGCGATATTCTATTCTTTATCAAGCAATTGAGCCAGAAATTGTCCTGTAAGACTCTTCTTGCATTGCATCACTTCCTCTGGCGTACCGGCAACAACCAGGTTGCCACCCTTGTCACCTCCTTCAGGACCGAGGTCGATGATATAGTCGGCGCATTTGATGACATCAAGATTATGCTCGATGACAACCAGTGAGTGCCCTCTCTCAATGAGTGCATTGAAAGCATGAAGCAGTCGCTTGATATCATGGAAGTGCAGACCGGTGGTAGGCTCATCGAAGATGAAGAGGGTAGGTTCCTGATCTTCCTTACCGATGAAGAAGGCAAGTTTGACACGCTGGTTTTCTCCACCAGAAAGCGTACTTGAATTCTGTCCGAGCTTGATATAGCCTAATCCGACTTCCTGCAGAGGGCGTAAACGGCTGACGATGACGCGGCAGGAATCGAAGTCACCATTATTGTGCTGGTTCTTCTCGTCTGCAAAGAATTCGATAGCTTCGTTCACGGTCATGTTGAGCACATCATTAATATTCTTACCTCCGTATTGTACCTCAAGGATATCATGCTTGAATCGTTTGCCTTTGCATGCTTCGCATTGCAAAACCAGGTCTGCCATGAATTGCATCTCGATAGTTACATAGCCAGCTCCCTTGCACTCTTCACATCTTCCTCCCTCAGCATTGAAGGAGAAATAGGCAGGAGTGAATCCCATCTGTTTTGACAACGGTTGGTTGGCAAAGAGCGAACGGATGGCATCGTATGCCTTCAGATAGGTGGCAGGGTTGCTGCGGGAACTTTTACCGATAGGGTTCTGATCCACAAACTCCACATGCTTGATGGCGTTGACATCGCCTTCTAAGCCTAAGTGCTCACCTGGTGCATCTGCCACCAAGTCTAAATGGCGGCGCATGGCAGGGAAGAGGATTCCCTTGATGAGTGAACTCTTGCCGGAACCAGAGACACCTGTCACCACCGTAAAAACATTGAGTGGCAACTTGACGTCGATGCCTCTCAGGTTATTCATTCTGGCACCCTTGATTTCGATGAAACGGTTCCAGGCACGATGGCTTGTTGGTGTTTCTATCTTTTCATGATGGGTGAGATACTTGATGGTGTAACTATCAGGGTATTTCTCCAAGAGCTTCTGCTGGGTTTCCTTGTCGGTAGTAGAATACTCAGAAGCAGGACCGGCATAAACCAGTTGACCGCCCAGACGACCAGCATCCGGACCGATATCTATCAGGTAGTCGGCAGCCCGCATGATTTCCTCGTCATGCTCTACGACGACTACCGTATTTCCTAATTGCTGCAATTCTCTCAGCACCTTGATGAGTCGTGCTGTATCTCTGCTGTGAAGACCGATGCTTGGCTCGTCGAGAATATAGACACTTCCTACAAGTGAAGAACCTAAGTTGGTGGTCAGGTTGATGCGCTGGCTTTCACCTCCTGAAAGGGAGTTGGAAAGACGATTGAGCGTGAGATAACCGAGTCCCACATCCAGCAGGAACTGCAGACGGTTGGTAATCTCGGCAAAAAGTCTTTTGCTCACGCATTTCTCGTGTTCGGTCAGTTCCAGTTTGGTAAACCAGATCTTGAGATTGGTGATAGACATCTCCACGAGTTCAGTAATACTTTTGCCGCCAATCTTCACGTAGTTGGCTTCTTTCTTTAAGCGAGTGCCGTGGCAATCTGGACAAATCGTCTTGCCGCGGAATCTGCTGAGCATCACGCGGTACTGTATCTTATATTGGTTTTCCTTCACCATTCTGAAGAATTCGTCAATGCTCACCCTGTCGTGTGGCTCACGATCCTTCTCGGAAGGAAGACCATGCCAAAGCCAATCTTTCTCTTTTTGAGAGAGTTCGAAGTATGGTTTGAAGATAGGGAAATTATAGGGTTCAGCTCTGCGGATAAATTCCTTGAGCCACATACCCATCTTCTCGCCTCGCCAGCAAACTACACAACCGTCATAAACACTCAGGGAAGTATTAGGGATGACGAGTTTTTCGTCGATTCCGATTACACTTCCGTAACCCTCGCAGGTAGGACAGGCACCTAAGGGAGAATTGAAGGAAAACATATTGTCTGATGGTTCCTCGAAGGTCATACCATCAGCTTCGAAACGGGTAGAAAAATCATAGGCAATCTTGCTTGGCAAGAACAGGAGGCGGCAGGCGCCATCTCCCTCGTAGAATGCCGTTTCCGCAGAATCCATGAGACGGCTGATATCGTCTTTTTCTTCACTTACGGAAGAACGGTCTATCACGAGAAAGATTTCCATCCCCATTTCAGTCATCAGCTTCTTGAGTTTTTCGTCAGAGGCTTCAAGAAGATCCTTCATGCTTACTTCAGGCGAAAGCTTTTCGCCGCTATTGGCTTTATCCAGAAAGTCTTCGATGCGTTCGAACTCGTTTTTCACCAAGATGCGTGCATATCCTTCCTGGATATACATCTCCAACTGCTTGCTGAGGCTCCGTCCCTCAGCGATGTGAAGAGGGGAAAGGATAACAAACTTGGTTCCCTTGGAATATTGTCGGGTACAAGATAAGATATCTTCTGTGGTATGGCGTTTTACCTCCTGTCCGCTGATAGGAGAGATAGTTTTTCCTATGCGTGCATAGAGCAATCTGAGATATTCGTAAATTTCAGTACTGGTGCCCACGGTGGAACGTGGGTTACGGGAAATAACTTTCTGCTCGATGGCGATGGCAGGTGGCAATCCCTTGATGAAGTCACATTCTGGTTTGCTCATTCGACCCAAAAACTGTCGGGCGTATGAAGATAGAGATTCCACATAACGGCGCTGACCTTCGGCATAGAGTGTGTCGAAAGCCAACGATGACTTACCAGAACCAGAGACACCCGTGATGGCAACAAATTTACCTTGAGGTATCTTGACATTTATGTTTTTGAGATTGTTAGCTCTGGCTCCTTTTATCTCAATATATTTATCTTTTGCCATTTTTTACTTTTTACCTTTTTACTTTTTACCTTTTTACTTTTTTACCCTTTTACCTTTTTACCCTTTTACCTTTACTCATGATGATAAGGTTCACCTTTTATAATAGTACAGGCACGATAGAGTGCTTCCGTGAAGATGAGGCGCACCATCTGATGCGAGAAAGTCATCTTGGAGAGGGAAATCTTCTCGTTGGCACGGTCATAAACAGCCTGCGAGAAACCATAAGGACCACCAATGATGAAGACAAGTCTTCTGGCAGTAGCCTGCTTACGTTCTATCCACTTGGCAAATTCGATGCTGCGGAATTCCTGACCATGTTCGTCCATCAATACAACGGTATCTGAAGGTTGCAGGAGTTTTAGAATCATTTCCCCTTCTTTTTCCTTCTGCTGCTGTTCGCTGAGGCTTTTCGTATTCTTGAGCTCAGGAATAGTTGTAATATTGAAGGGCATATAGTGGGTGATGCGCTCAGCATAGTCCTTGATGCCCGCAATAAAATGCTTGTTTACGGTCTTTCCGACCAATATCAGTTCTGTCTTCATGATCGTTCTTTATTCTTCACTCTTCATTCTTCACTTTCTCCTCGTCCCTGTAATATCCCTTTCCAATCCGTTTCGGATTTTTCGGGAACCAGCCTTTCTCGCATCGCTCTCTCTGTTCGAAGAGTTCACCGATGCTCCACAGACAGGAGGCACCTATCACGCCTAAAATGGCAGAGAAGAGTACATCGGCAATCAGAAAGGCTGCACCGATGCAGAGAATGCCGGCAACGAGGAATATCCACCAGAACCGGATGCCCGTATAATATTCAGTCTTCATCACGATAGGATGAAAGATACCTATTATTACAAAGGTGGAAATGGCGATGATAACGCCCGTATAATATATTTCCATATTTTTTTAATCTTAAATTATTACCATAAAACTAATACAATATTGCTAAATATCAGCCTTATTCTATTTTCATTTCCGTTTCAAAGTGCAAAAATACAAAAAAAACTCCAAACTTGTTGGGTTTATGAAATAATTTATATATCTTTGTACTCAAATTATTAATAACATATATATAATCAGACTATGGCTAATAACGCAGAATTAATCAAGCAGTGTGAAGAAAGAGCACAGCAGTGGCTCACTCCCGCTTTTGATGAAGAAACACGTAATGAAGTAAAGGCAATGCTCGAGGCTGAAGACAAATCAGCTCTCGTAGATGCTTTCTATCAGAACTTGGAGTTTGGTACAGGTGGTTTGCGCGGTATCATGGGCGCAGGAACCAACCGTATGAACAAGTATATTGTAGGTATGGCTACTCAAGGCTTTGCCAACTACATCCTCAAGGCTTTCCCAGGTGAGGAGAACCTCTCTGTAGTGGTAGGTCACGACTGCCGTAACAATTCTCGTCTCTTTGCCGAGACAGTTGCAGCTATCTTCTCTGCCAACGGTATCAAGGCTTATCTCTTTGAAAGCCTCCGTCCTACACCAGAGATTTCTTTCGCTATCCGCGAGCTCGGTGCTAAGGCTGGTGTGAACGTAACTGCTTCTCACAATCCTAAGGAGTACAATGGTTACAAAGCTTACTGGAGTGATGGTGCTCAGGTTTTGGCTCCACATGATACGGGTATCATTGAGGAGGTGAACAAGGTTACTATCGATCAGGTGAAGTTTGAGGCTAACTGGGATTTGATTAAGATTATCGGTGGTGAGATGGATTATGACTATATGACAGCTGTTCATTCTGCCATGATCGACCAGGATGTCATCAATCGTCAGAAGGACCTCAACATTGTTTACTCAGCTATGCATGGTACTGGTCGTGTCATCGTTCCTCTCTGCTTGCGTTCATGGGGCTTCCAGAATATCAATGTAGTTCCTGAGCAGATGGTTGTAGATGGCAATTTCCCAACCGTTGTTTCTCCTAACCCAGAAAATGCTGAGGCTATGACCCTTGGTATGAAGCTCGGTACTAAGTTGAATGCTGACCTCGTAGTAGCTACCGACCCAGATGCTGACCGTCTTGCTATCGTTTGCCGCGATGACAAGGGCGAATGGATGATCATCAATGGTAACCAGACAGCCATGATGTTCTGCTACTATATCATTGAGAACAAGAAGAAGTTGGGCAAGTTGAAGCCAACAGACTTCCTCGTGAAGACCATCGTTACAACAGAGGTAATTGCTGAGATTGCTAAGAAGAACAACGTAGAGTTGCGCGACTGCTACACTGGTTTCAAGTGGATTGCACGCGAGATTGCTATCTCTGAGGGCAAGCAGCAGTATATCGGTGGTGGTGAGGAGAGTTTCGGTTTCTTGCCATACGATAAGGTACGTGATAAGGATGCTCCTGCTTCTATCTGCCTCATTTGCGAAATCGCTGCTTGGGCTAAGGATCAGGGCAAGACTCTCTACGATCTCTTGATGCAGATCTATGCAGAGTATGGTTTCAGCAAGGAATTCACTGTAAACGTAGTTCGTCCTGGTAAAACGGGTGCTGATGAAATCAAGCAGATGATGACTGATTTCCGTGCTAACCCTCCACAGGAGTTGGGTGGCAGCAAGATAGTAACTTGGAAGGACTACCAGAGCTTGGAGGCTAAGCATGCTGATGGCAGTGTAGAGAAACTTGACATGCCAACAACGAGCAATGTACTCCAGTGGTTCTGTGATGATAACACCAAGGTGAGTGTTCGTCCTTCAGGTACAGAGCCTAAGATTAAGTTCTATATCGAGGTAAAGGATCCTTCATTCAAGTGCGCAGGTTGCTATAACCGTTGTACAGCAGCTGCTATGGAGAAGATCGAGGCTATCAAGAAGAGCTTGAACTTGGATTAATTAGTAGATTTTTATATTTCCGGCGAGAGGTCTCCTGACTTCTCGCCTTTTTATTGCTCTTTGCAAAATAAATGGGAAATTACAAATGAGAAGTTACAAATGAGAAATGAAAATGCTGGGACAACAGAAAACAGTCACGAGGTCACTATAAAAAGAAACTCCCCAGATTCCTGACGAATCTGGGGAGTTTTATTAAATATAAATTAAATAATTTCAAACAAATAAGCGGTGCTATTTTTCAATAGACGGTGTTATTTGCATTGGAATATTACTTGCTCAAATTAGCAATTGTGGCAATCATGGCTGCGATGCTCGACATACTTGTACCGAGGCTCATCGTTTCTGCAATACTCATCTTGCGCTTCAACTTGGCAGGAACAACAATTTCGCAACCTGGTTGAACTTTAGCACCATGGCCAACCTTGGCAACCTTACCATTCATATAGATGATGTACGACTTGCTCTTGATGGCATCAGAAGCAAAACCGCCAGCCTGGTCTATGTAGTAGCTTGCTCGTTTGCCCTTTTCATAGGCAACAGTATTGGCATACATCACAGCACCATTGATTTTTACGGTTCCTGTATATTGTGGAACGACCAGTCGGTCTCCTTCACGCAGTACCAGGTCATCATCGCAACCAGGATTCTTGAGCGCAGCAGCCAGGTCGATTCCTACAGGATATTCATCTGGAACATTGAATTTCTCCAATTCTGCATTCTTGGCTCCTTCAGCAACCTGTTGGAGATTGCCGCTGTTACTACTGCTTGCTGCCAACTGGAGGAGATTCTTCTGCTGTTGCTCACGCTGCATCTTCAGAACCGCTTCCATACGGGCTTTCTCTGAACTGTTGGCTCTACGAATTAAGCGAGCTCCCTTGATATATGCCTCATTGGTAGCTCCACCTGCCTTGTAGAACAGGTCGCTGATGCGGGAATTACGCTTGGTGAGTGTGTAAGCACCAGCAAACATAACCTCACCCTCGATGCTCACATTTTCCTGTTCGTTGTATGCAGGACTCTTGCGGATGGAAACTTCGTCGAAAGGCATCAGAACAAAGCCAGGAGTGCCATCAATGACAAAACCGTCCTTCAGGGAGAGGGTGAATGTCTGGGCAATCAAACTGTCTGGTTGCAATGCCTTGGCATCAGAAACACGGCGGCTTACGTTGACATTCACGGTGGATGCCTTGTCGGTCAGACCACCAGCCTGAAGAACGAAGTCTTCAATGGTTTCATTATCGGCATATTTGTAGGTTCCTGGATACTGTACCTCACCGCGGATTGTGATGGTTCGCTCTATCAGTTTATCCTGTCGGGTAGGGATGAAGAGCACATCATTTTCCTTCAAAGGAATATCTGCCACCTTTCCGCTCATGATACCTGCGATATCCATACTGATAACTTCCAATGTACGATCAGGCTTCATTCTGTGCATGACCGCTCTATTGGTGAATGCATCTTCAGTAAGACCCTCTGCATGTTCTACCAGAGAACGAACGCTGTTGATCTGTTCGCCGATATTGTACATACCAGGACGGAATACAGCACCCTTGATTTCTACCGTATTGGCATATCTTGGCAGGATGGAGTCAACGCTTACAGAATCGCCATCAGCAATGTGGAAACTGGCAAAGTCGAATTCGTCAACATTGAATACAGCATATTCTCTTCCAGTTTTTCTGTTCACACGTACCGATTTCTTATAAGCATCACCAGTGAAACTGCCGGCATACTTGAGCAGGGAATTGATGCTCTCGTTCTTTTTCATCTCATAGAACATCGGGCGTTTTACCTTACCCGTAATGTTGACCAGACAGTCGTATGGACCCACTACGATCACATCATTGTCTGCAAGTCGTACATTGCCTGTCAACTTACCATTGAGGATGTAGTCGTAGATATCAACTACAGTAACCAACCTGTTGTTTCTATATACCTTAATATTACGGAGTGTACCCAGATCGTTGGTTCCTCCAGCCATGTAGAGGGCATGGAAAACGGTAGCGAAGGCAGAGAGGGTATAGGTTCCAGGAGCCTTTACTTCACCCATCACATTGACCATAATGGTCTTGGTCTGGCCTACTGTCAACTTGATATGGCTGGAAGAATATCTGCTACCTAACGTACCGCGCAATCTTGCATTAGCCTGAGCAACGGTAAGACCGCTGACATTCACCGGGCCATATCCCTCGATGGTAACTGTTCCATCTGGAGAAACAGTACTCTCGATGGTTTTCTGGGAAGCACCATAGATGTCGATGATGACAGCATCACCAGGACCCAAGCGATAGTTCTGTGGGGTTGCGATATTCATATTAGGCTCAAAGCTCAACTCCTTATTATTAAAGATGTCGCGACCGAAGACCTTCTTGCGATTGTACTTCTGTTCAGCCAGCAAATGGCGGAGCATCTGTGTAGAGTCAGGATAGATGCCATACATTTCATTCTGCATATCCATGTACTCTTCGTCATGATTGTCGTATGTATGATTATAGGAGTAGTCGCGCTGGCCTTTGATTCTATAGTTGCTATAGTTGCTGGCCTCTTTATCTGCCTCTTTCCCATAATCTTCACGGGTTTTACCATTGTTGGTACGTAGGCGCGAGCCGTTTGATGAGACTTTTCCTGTAGCGCTGGCAAGGCCGCCTTGTTTGGCTTCCTTTTCATAGCGAGTGCGTACACGTCGAATCTGTGAAATATCAACACCGCGTTGCATCAACTTGGTGACGATTTGTGCATTCGAGGTTCCAGAGCCGTGCTCCTTTACCACAAATTGCATCACTTGGTCGTCGGTCATGCTGGAAGATTGAGCCATGGCTACTGATGAGACCATGAAAAGCATGAGCGAAAAGATGATTAATTTCTTCATTTCACTATTAATTTTGTTTTGTTTCTTTTATAATAACTCAAAAATTCGCAATTTGTTGTAAATTTAGAGCTATTTCTTGAAACCGAAAATTCGTTTGATGAATTTCTTTACGACATTTTCTTTCTTCTGAGGGTTGACAATTGGAGTTGGTTTGCGAGAATTTGATTTCTCGTTAGCCTTCTTCTGTGCAACACCTCTTCCTCTTCCGTTGCTGCCAGGACGTACGTTTTCTGGTGCATTGCTGCGCTGGTTGTTATTGCGCTGCTCGCCGTTCTTGCGATTGTCCTGTCTGTTGCGGTTGTTTCTATTGTTGCGCTTTCCGCCTTGTCTGTTTTCACCCTCCTGCTTACCTTCGGTATTCTGCTGACGGTTATTTCTTGGCTGCTGCTTGTTTGCATTCTGCTGTTTGTTTGCATTCTGCTGCTTTTCGGCATTCTGCTTATTTGCATTCTGCTGTTTGCCGTTTCTGACATTTCTGTTGTTTGGCTTGTTTGCAACCTGTTCGCCCTGTTGTTCACCTTGCTGGCGAGGAGACTTTTCCTGACGGTTGTTCTGTTTGTTCGGCTTGCGCTTGTGTGCAGTCTGGTCGCGGTCTTTCTGGCGGCGGCTCTTTGCACTGGTCTTGCCGTTGCCATTGTTTTTACCTGGTTTCTTAGGCTTGTCCATCTTGACATACTCAGGACCTTCGCCACACTCTGCAGGCAATGGCATCTTTTCTACCACTTTTTCCAGGAACTTTTCTATCTGCTGGAACCAGTAGATATCCATTTCCGTAACCAAGGTAATGGCTCTTCCGTCTCTATCTGCACGAGCTGTACGGCCGATACGGTGTACATAGTCTTCTGTGTCGTGCGGAACGTCGAAGTTGATAACTAATGTGATATCATCGATGTCGATACCGCGGGCAACAATATCCGTAGCAACCAACACATCAATCTGGCCGCTCTTAAACTTGAACATGATATCATCACGTTCTTGCTGAGAAAGGTCGGAGTGCATTTCGCCACAGTTGATCTTCTGTTGTTGTAGTGAAGCAGAGAGCTGTTTCACCTTTGTCTTACTGCCGCAGAAGATGATGACGCGCTTCAGATCACCAGCCTTGAAGATATCCTTAATGATGCTCATTTTCTGAGCCTCATAGCAGACGTAGGCTTCTTGTTTGATTTTCTCGGCAGGTTTGCTGACAGCAAGTTTGATTTCTACAGGATTCTTCAGCAAGCTCTTTGCCAGTTCCTCGATCTTGGTAGGCATGGTTGCAGAAAACATGATTGTCTGGCAAGACTGAGGCAATTTCTTGGCGATGGTCATGATATCCTCAGAGAAACCCATGTCAAGCATGCGGTCTGCCTCGTCAAGGATAAAGAAGCTTACCTTACTTAAATCTACATTTCCCAGACTAATATGGGTGATGAGTCGGCCAGGAGTAGCTATTACTACGTCAGCTCCCATACGGAGACTCTTCAATTCCTGGTCGTAGCGGTTGCCGTCATTGCCACCATATACAGCCACGCTGCTCACTCCCTGCAGATAGTAGCTGAATCCCTGCATAGCCTGGTCTATCTGTTGTGCCAGTTCTCGGGTAGGTGACATGATGATGCAGTTGATGGCATCTTCTGGGTATCCGCCGTCATCCAACTTACTCAGAATAGGCAACAGATAGGCGGCAGTCTTGCCGGTACCCGTTTGAGCCACACCAAGAACGTCATTACCTTTCAATATCTCAGGAATACATTTCTCTTGAACAGGGGTGCATGTGTCGAAATGCATGTCATATAACGCATCGAGCACATTGTCATTTAAATCTAATTCGTCAAAATACATTTATAATCTCTTTATTATTATATATAATAATGTGTAGGCCTCTCTTGAAAAAAGTGATGACCATCATACATTATCTATTATTATATGATACAATCTTACATTATCTTGGTGCATTGCGATAGCAGAAATATGCTACGACGGCAAAGAGGATATTTGGCATCCATGCAGCAAGTATAGGTGGGAAGTTGGCTTGTATGGCAAAGGTTGCCGATACGGTCTGAAGCATGATGTATCCGAAACTCAGAGCGAGTCCCACACCGAGTGCCATACCCATTCCTCCCTTGCGCTTCTTGGCAGAGAGGGAGAGACCGATGATGGTCAGGATAAAGGAGGCAAAGGATGCTGCTATTCGCTTGTGGTATTCCACCTGATATTGCACTACATTGCCGGAACCTCGGTCTATCTGCTTGTTGATGTACTCTTTCAATTCCGGACTGGTAAAGGTCTCCTGCTGTCCCTTGGAATATACCAGGTCGGTTGGTTCCATGGTTATCAGCGTATCTTTTTCAGCACCGCTGGTAATTTGTTCCTTCATACCTTGCAGCTTACGTACCTTCCAATTTCTGATCTTCCAATGGTACTTGGAATCTGAGATGGTATCGTACTGTACCTCCATCGCAGTAAGGTGGCTGACCAGCTTTTTCTCCTGAAACTTATCCAGACAGAAACCATATCCCCTTTTGGTCGTATTGTCGTAGTGCTGGATGTATGCGATGACTCCACGGTCCACTTGCAACTGCACATTGTCTGCAGACGTGTTCTTGGCCTTCTTCTTATACATGTTTTCAAAGTTCTGTCTGATGACGGTACCATGTGGTATCACGTATGCAGACAGCGAGTAGGAGAGTGCAGAGAGCATGACACACGTCAGCATGTATGGTCGCATCAAACGCTTGAAGGATGTTCCGGAAGCGAGGATAGCGATAATTTCTGAATTGCCAGCCATCTTAGTCGTGAAGAGGATGACGGCAATGAATACAAACAAGGCACTGAACAAGTTGGCGAAGTATGGTACAAAGTTGGCATAGTAATCGAAGATGATGGCACGCATAGGAGCATGATTCTCCGAAAACTTGGCCAGATTCTCATTGAAGTCGAATACGATGGCAATGGAGATAATCAGTGCGATACTGAAAAAATAATATCCCACGAACTTCTTGATGATGTACCAGTCTAATCGCTTGATATATCTGAAGAGGTTGAGAAACCTGAGTACCCTCAGGAATCTCAACTTGTGGGCAGTCCATTTCGCAGCCTTTATGAGCCATGCGAAATGTTTGCCAAACCATCGCTGAAACTTGTATCTTCTGCGATGTTTCCTTATTTGTTTAAAATTCTTCATTATATTTCTTTAAATTCTTCGTCCTAATTGGTCGATGATGGAACGCTTCCATTGTACGAAGTCGCCCTGTTCGATGTGCTGGCGTGCATCTGTCACCAGTCGGAGATAGAAGGCGAGGTTGTGGATGCTGGCAATCTGCATTGCCAAAAGCTCCTGTGCTTTGAAAAGGTGGTGGAGGTATGCCTTGGTTGTTATGCGGTCGATATCGCAACCATCTGGATCAACCGGGCTGAAATCCATTTCCCATTTCTTATTGCGCATGTTCATGGTGCCATTATAGGTGAACAGCATGGCATTTCTTCCGTTTCGGGTAGGCATGACGCAGTCAAACATATCAACCCCTCGTTCGATGGCTTCCAGAATGTTCTGTGGAGTACCTACTCCCATGAGATAGCGAGGCTTGTCCTTAGGAAGAATCTCATTGACCACCTCTATCATCTCATACATCACTTCTGTAGGTTCACCTACGGCAAGACCACCGATGGCATTTCCGTCGGCTCCCTTGTCGGCTACATACTTAGCTGCTTCTCTTCTCAGTTCCGGGAAGGTACATCCCTGTACGATAGGGAAGAGACTCTGGTTGTAGCCATAGAGAGGTTCTGTCTCATCGAAGCGTTTGATGCAACGGTCCAGCCAGCGCTGGGTCAACTCCAAACTTTTCTTTGCATACTGGAAATCACTTTGTCCAGGAGGACATTCATCGAATGCCATCATGATGTCGGCACCGATGATACGCTCTGTATTCATGACATTCTCCGGAGTAAAGATGTGTTTACTACCATCTATGTGAGAACGGAATTCGCAACCTTCTTCTCTCAGTTTGCGGATGCCAGTCAGTGAAAATACCTGAAAACCACCACTATCAGTAAGGATAGGACGGTCCCAGCCATTGAAACCATGCAGACCGCCTGCTGCCTTGATGACCTCCAGTCCCGGACGGAGGTAAAGATGGTAGGTATTGCCTAAGATGATTTGCGCCTTTACCTGTTTGCGAAGCTCGTCAAAATGTACGCCCTTTACAGAACCTACAGTTCCTACGGGCATGAAGATAGGAGTCTTTATCTGTCCGTGGTCTGTGGTGATGATACCGGTACGTGCATCACTTGCTTTATCTGTTACTTGTAATTCAAACTTCATGATAGTCTTGATGTTATTTTTTGTTTTCTTCTTCTTCGTCAATCGTGAAATCGACAGGATGCTCCACCTTTTCGTCAGTGAGTGCAAACTTCCAGACATCAGCAACATTCTCTACATAGTGGAATTCTACACCCTTGCGGTATTGCTCTGGAATTTCCTCTATGTCTTTCTGATTGGCCTGGCACATCACGATATCTGTGATACCAGCTCGTTTGGCTGCTAAGATTTTCTCCTTGATGCCGCCTACAGGGAGTACTTTTCCACGGAGCGTGATTTCGCCCGTCATGGCAGTATTCTTGCGAACCTTGCGCTGGGTTATGGCAGAGGCGATACTGGTTGCAATGGTGATACCGGCAGATGGTCCGTCTTTAGGAGTTGCACCCTCTGGTACGTGGATATGGATATTCCAGTTGCTGAAAATTCTGTAATCTACTCCGAGCAGGTCGATATGCGCCTTGACATATTCGAGTGCAATCACGGCAGATTCCTTCATCACGTCTCCGAGGTTACCTGTCAGCGTGAGCTTTCCTGCCTTGCCCTTGCTGAGGGAAGTCTCGATGAAGAGGATTTCGCCTCCCACGGAAGTCCATGCCAATCCGGTAACGACACCCGCATAAGCATTGCCTTGATAGATGTCACGGTTGAATGGAGGATTGCCCAAGAGGGTTGCTACCTCGGCTGGGGTGATGTTGGTTGTTTCCAATATGTCCTCATAAGCCAATTTGAAAGCCATTTTGCGCAAGGCTTTGTTGATCTGTTTCTCCAACTGGCGTACACCGCTTTCTCGGGTATATTGCTCGATGATCTTCTCGATGGCAGCTTTTGAGAACTTGATCTTTGGAGTATATTTCTTGAGACCGGTATTCTCCAACTCTCTTGGAATCAGATGACGCTTGGCAATCTCAACCTTCTCCTCTGTGATGTAACCACCTACTTCGATGAGTTCCATACGGTCGAGCAGTGGACGTGGAATAGAACTCAGGTCGTTGGCTGTGGCTATGAAGAGAACCTTCGACAAATCATAGTCGATATCCAGATAGTTATCATGGAAAGCCTTGTTCTGTTCTGGGTCGAGAACTTCCAGTAATGCTGATGAAGGATCACCATTAAAGTTGGCCTGTGATATCTTGTCAATCTCATCAAGGATAAAGACAGGGTTGGCGCTACCAGCTTTCTGGATATTCTTGATGATACGACCAGGCATAGCACCGATGTAAGTGCGGCGGTGACCTCTGATTTCAGCCTCGTCGTGCAAACCGCCAAGAGAAACTCTCACGTATTTACGGCCCATCGCCTGTGCAATGCTTTTGCCAAGACTGGTTTTACCAACTCCCGGAGGACCATAGAGGCAGAGGATAGGGCTCTTCAGGTCATCACGCAAAGCTCTTACAGCGAGGTATTCCAGAATGCGCTCTTTCACCTTTTCCATGCCATAATGGTCTTTGTCCAAAACCTTCTTGGCATGTTTGAGACTCAAGTTATCTATGGTGCAGTCATTCCAAGGCAAATCTACCATTGTCTGCAGGTAGTTGATCTGTGTGGAATAGTCAGGACTTTGCGGATGCAAGGTGTCGAGTCGCTTGAATTCCTTATTGAATATTTTCTCTATATTCTCATTCCAATTTTTGCTCTTGGCTTTCTCAAGAATCTCTTTCTTCTCTGGGCTCATATCGTTTCCGCCGAGCTCTTTCTTGATGTTCTTGAGCTGTTGTTGCAGGAAGTATTCACGTTGCTGTTCGTCCAGATCATTCTTTGTTTTCTGGCGGATGTCAGACTGTATGTCAAATAACTGTTTGAGTCTGTTCTCATATTTGAGTGCTTCAAACATGCGGTCTGTCATACTATTCATTTCCAGCATCTTGATCTTTTCCTCTATGCTGAAAGGCATGGATGACAAGATGAAATTCGTGCGTACCAGCGGATTGGATATAGAGTTGATTGCATACTCTGCATCATCAGGTATCTCATCGCTGTCTTGGATCAGCTTGATGGTTTGAGAGAACAGAGAACTTTGCAAAAGTTTGAATTCCGTATCCGTTTTTTTAGGCCATTCTTCAGAAATGCTTTCCACATATCCGCTATAGAATGGTCTTTTTGTATCGATACTTTTCAATTTGCATTTTCCCAATCCTTGTACTACGATGGTAACCTGTCCATTTTGCTGACCAGGAAGTTCTACCATTTTGATGAGACGGCAGAAAACACCAGTTTCATAGAGGTCTTCCTTTTCAGGATCATCCAGATTGGCATCCTTTTGGGTAAAAGCGCAGAAAATAAGATCGTCGTGTTTCTGTTTGAGATAATCTACAACTGCGATACTTTGCTTTCTGCCAAGTATGATAGGGGTGAGAACAGTAGGGAAGATCACTAAGTCTCGGGTGCAGATAATAGGATATGTCCCGGAGTCTCTATCTTTTAGCAATTCCGTAATGTCGCCTTCAAAATCGGCGATCATGTGTAATTGATTATTTTTAATATTGTCCATATTCTGTTATAAATGCATTTTGACTTGCAAAGATAGCCTTTTTTGGTGAATTTTGGGTTGAAAGATACAAAATTTAATATTATAATGTGTAATTTCTTTCTTTATGGACTGTTTTTTGCTGAAAAGTAAAATATATTGCGTGTTTTTTCGTTAGAAAATTAAATGAAGCATGAATTTAGAATATGACAGGTTTTCGATTTAAAAAGTTTGAGATATTACAAGACCGTTGTGCCATGAAAGTGGGAACGGATGGCGTGTTGTTAGGAGCATGGGCTTCTGGCGGAACTCGTATTCTCGATATAGGATGTGGTACGGGGTTGATAGCCTTGATGATGGCTCAGCGTTTTCCTGCTGCCCAGGTGGTAGGTATTGATATTGACGAAGAGGCTTGTGGACAGGCAAGGGAAAATGTGGCAGCCAGTCCTTTTGGGGATAGAATTGATGTTGCCCATTGCCGGTTGCAGGATTATTCTGGTGAGGAATTTGATGCGATAGTCAGCAATCCTCCGTTTTTTCTGAATAGTTTGAAAAATCCGGATAGTAAAAGGGCAATGGCTCGACATGCGGATACCTTGCCGTTTAGGGATCTCTGGCAAGGTGTAAAACGTTTACTTTCTGAAAATGGGATTTTCTCGGTTGTGCTGCCTTCTGAAGTGAGGGAGTGTTTTGTATCAGAAGCCTGTATATCAGGATTTTACCTTGTTAGACAATGTGCTGTAAAAACGGTAGAAAGAAAACAACCAAAACGCTATCTCCTGGCATTTTCCAGACATAGAAACGGTGAACTGGAAAATGCCACGGAAATCATGATGAATCAAGATGGAAATCGCAGCGAATGGTATGCAAAAATAACTGACGAATTCTATCTTTAAACGCATCGTCTTTAGGGGATGGTTTAAGATGGTTATATGCGTCTGCTTTTATTTAAATATTCAGTTTGCGTTGTACAAGTTTGCTTAAAGCCTCCACTTTCTTGCTTTGCTTGTTGAAGTCATCACGCATGGCATTCAGGTCGTTAAAGAACTCTGTAAATGCCGTTTGGATGGCATTTGGTTTGCGGGCATTCTTGTCTGCGTGTGGATTGACTATCATCTTGATGCCTTTTTCTTCAAGATGTACGTCAATTTCCGTTCCCGACATCACTGGGTCGCCATCATAGTGGATGACGCCCGGTTGGCTTCGGGTGATATGAAGTTTCTTGCAGCGGAAACTTTTTATCTTGGAGTTCTTGTCCAAAGTCTTGTTGAACATGTCGAAACTTACCTGTGGAGCTTCGAGCACATCGAAAGGTTCCATGATGATGACGTCCATCAGTCCATCGCTCATGGAAGCTTGAGGGGCTATGTATGCATTGTTGCCGTATTGGGAGGCATTGGCACATGAAATCAGGAAAGCCTTGTATTGTTTTGTTCCGGTCTCGTCCTCTAATGTATAAGTTTCCGGCTGGTACTTCAAGCCTTCTCTGAGGATATTCTCAGCATAGCTGATAGGACCACGCTTTCCGCTTTCTGCAAATTTCATACTGACAAAGGCGTCAAATCCCATGCCGCATGTACAGAAGAAAGGATATTCATTGATGACTCCGTAGTCAAGGTCGTGAATTTCGCAATGATTGATGATTTCAATGCTTTTCTTCAAGTTCATCGGTATCAGGAGATGGCGTGCTAATCCGTTGCCCGAACACCGCCGGTATTAAGTGCAGAAAAGGCCGAAGTGACAGCATCAATCGAGGCAACAGATGAGGAACTCAAGAACGGTGTGGTTGCAGTGGATAAAAAGGATGGCAATGTATCTGGGAGTGTGATGATTGATCATATCAAAAAGAAAGAAGATGGAAGCGGTGATTTTGATATTACTTATGTAGGGTTCGACCATTCCAGTAATCTTGGAAAGCTGACGCGGACCCTTCATTATACAGATTATGAATCACCGAAATTTGAATTATCAGATGCTTTGAGGTTTCCGGCGGGCAAGCAGATTAATCTTTTGTCCTATTTTTCAGCAACAGATTGTATTGACGGGAATATTACTCCTTTTATTTCAATCGGTGGAGATACAGCGGTTCTTGATAAGAAGCCGCAGCAGGGATTTTATGATTGCACAGTGAGTGTGACGAACAGTGTAGGCGATACAGTAACATTTCCGATTCAGGTGGAGGTATACGATGGAAATGCGGCACGTCCGCAGATCAATCTGAGTTCCTATCTGGTGTATCTGCAGGCGGGATCTGAGTTTGATCCTAATAGTTATCTGACTCAGATCAAAGAATACGATAAAGTAAAGCAGGTTGTATTTTCGGAGAATGTGGCAGATCCGGATAATCAGATCTCAATTACGCAGATCTACGTTGAGTCAGGAGTAGATATCTATACACCGGGAGTTTATACAGTAAGTTATCTTTATACGTCACCGGCCAGCGGTTTGGATTGTACCGCAAAACTGATCGTGGTTGTTGAATGAGGGGAGGAAATATGAGTCAGGAAGGTTATAAGAGTCAGAGTTTAGATTCACAGATTGATCTGAGATATATTTTCAGAACCCTTAAGAAAAATGCGGTTTTTATTTTGATGTGTGTGTGTTTGACGGGAATGTTTTCCTATGTGATTCTGGATCACAGCCTGAAGGATACTTATACAGTGAGTGTGAACCTGTGTGTAATTCCGAGGGATAATACGAGCGAAAAACTTGCTGAGACGAATATAGAGAATGCACTTGAGAGAAGTGTGAATGTTCTGAACAGTGATACGATGAGAGATCAGATCATGAAAGCTTCCGGTAGCAGTCGTGTAAAGGGAAACCTGAGTGCGTCAGTTGTTGCCGATACGAATATTATCAGAATGAGTGCGTCGGGAACGAATGCGGAGAGTGCTTATAAACTGCTGAAAGGAGCATTGCAGCAGTATCCGGAGCTTTCGGATTATTTTGAATCAGGGTATGTATTGCAGTCATTGAGCAGTATTTCAGCGAATAATGTGCAGAAGACAGAAAAAGCAACTTTAAGATATTCGTTGCTTTTGATTTTGCTGGTGCTGGCAGGAGGCATTGGAGCAACTGTATGCTTATGTATTTTTACAGATAAGATTCACAGTATGGAGCAGGCAAAGCGTCTGCTGGATATTCCGATGATCGGTTCTTTGGATTATGTAAAAAAGAAGTCGGGGCAGAAAGCACTGCTGATCTCAGACCAGGATACGGATCATGTGTATGAAGAAGCAGTAGACCGGATTGTAACATCGATCAGATCAGAGATGTCGGCAGAAGGTTATAAGACTTTAATGGTTGGAAGTATTAAAGAAAATGATGGCAAGAGTACAGTGACAGCTAATATTGCCCTGAATCTTGCACGAAGAGGAAAGAAAGTAGTTTTGGTTGACTGTGATATGCGGCATCCGTCCCTGGCAAAGATTTTTGATGCAACGGTAGATCCAAAAGAGCAGTTTTCTGAATATCTGCTTGGAAAATGTGAACTGGATCAAGTGCTGAAGCAGATGGAAGTGCAGGCACATCCGATGGATTGTATCTGGCAAAAAAAGGCGGTCGCAAAGCCGTATCGTCTGTTAGGATCAGAGCGATTTATTTCGCTGATCGATCAGTTGAAAGAGCAGTTTGATTATGTTGTTATGGACACTCCGCCATTGGAACTGATCCGTGATGCTGAGATCATATCAGAGACAGCAGATGCGATGTTGATGGTCATGCGTCAGGATGAGGTGCATGCAGTCGCTGTCAATGATGCGGTGGATCTGTTGGAAGAAAATGGTGTGACAGTGATCGGCGGTGTACTGAACATGACAAAGGGAGAACGTGATACCAGTAAAGACCGGGATGGTTACAGTAAGTATTATAATGAAAATGCAAAGATAGAGAATGCAGGGGAGTAAGCAGATGCAGACAGAGGAACAAAGGAATATTACAGAAGCAGAAGAGATGGAAAAGATAGATCTTGTGAGCTGGCTGCAGGATTACCTGAGCTGCCTGAAAAAGTTCTGGCTGCAGTTTTTGCTGCTCTTTGTGATCGTGGCAGGAATTATTGTATCTTATTTTGAATTTACTTATGAACCGGTTTATTCTGCAAAGATTGCATATGCGGCATCAGGAACCGAATATATGACAGTCAATTCCGCGGTTGCGAAGCGGCTGAGCAAGAGTATACCGGTACTGACTGCGAATGATGAGTTTAAAAAGGATCTTCTTTCAGCGGTGGATGGGGAAGTATCTGGAGGATTTTCAATTGTTTCAAGCAATACGGATGAATCCAATTTCTTTTCTGTAAC
>OGXZ01000609.1_pt1 | contig 21196 bp, 20 predicted proteins | sample 1576431 | NCBI WGS metagenome assembly OGXZ01 (sample SAMEA3541590, study PRJEB24748) | human gut metagenome | biome: human gut; feature: human-associated habitat; material: faeces | place: China | collected 2012
GGTAGCAGTCCATGCGGAACGTTTTCAGAGCCACCTTGAAGCCAAGGTCTACAGATGCCTGAACACTGTCCGCACTTCTTCCATCCGTACTCTTTACACCGTATGAAATTGACGCCATACCGTGCAGAGCCGATTTTGTATTTGCAAGCGTGACGGTCTGCGTAAAAGTCAAACCGTCAACGCTCCACGTTGCGACAATGTTGTCACTGTTTTTCACCAAAGTGACGTCACTGCTGTCCTTACCCAAGAAACCGTATTTTCTTCCGAAAATATAGTCCTTTACCTCATCACCTCTTTTTACACGAAAAGAGGTATATGATGTATCATAATTTTCATCTGATCAAAGCAATGGATACCATTTTTGCGATCATGGGAGAGAAAATTGGAGCTAATTGCGATATTTTGATATTTTTAGTATTATTAGGAATTCTGGTAGCACTGATCACCAAATCAGGTGCTTCTAGAGCCTATGGAAAATGGGCAGCAAAAGCAATCCGCACAAAGAGACAGGCACTTTTTGCAACGATCTGTCTTGGAGTTGTGATCTTTGTTGATGATTATTTTAACTGTCTGACAGTTGGAACGGTTATGCGTCCGGAGATAATCGCACCTGCAATCCAACCTTCACTGAAACCTTGCGCCTTCCCTATTCCCATCAGTGCGATGCCGATAGTGGCGATGGTAGTCCATGAGCTGCCTGTCATGACAGATACTACCGCACAAATAATGCAAGTGGATACCAGGAAAAAATGAGGATGAATAACCTGTATGCCGTAATATATTAATGTAGGGACTACACCGCTGACCATCCATGCTCCGGACAAAGCTCCGATGATCAGCAAGATAATAAGTGCGGTACTTACCCCGGCTATATTATTGGTGATAGCCAGTTCGAAGTCCTTCCATGGACGATGGAATCCCGCCATACCTGTCAGCACACAAACTGCTGTAGCCACTAACAGACAGACTTGGCTGCCACCGGACAAGGCATCGCTTCCAAATGTACGGATAGTGACAAACAATAATAAAATAAGTACGAATACGGGTAAAAGGGATACTAACGGTGAAGGGATTTTGTTATCTTTCATTCTTTTTTTATTCATTTTTTTATTCAAAATGTAAATAGAACTATCAATTTAGTTTTCAGCGTGCAAAGTTCGGAATATTTTTTGAGTTCTAAAAGTCAATCGGCGGTATTTAAAGACTTTTTTTGTATTTGTAGGTAAACCTTTTTGCAAAGGGGACGTTATTAGTTCAAATTATAACCTAAAACTTAACAAATATGAATGAATTAGTTGGTGGCTTAGGCTACGCTGTAAAAAATTGGTGGATGTCCCTGTTGCTGGGCTTGCTCTACATTGCGGTAGCACTATGTTTATTGTTCGCTCCTGTGAGCAGTTATGTGGCACTGAGTGTCATCTTCAGTATCTCGATTCTGGTCAGTGGCATTCTGGAAATCTTTTTTGCTGCCGGAAACAAAAAAACAATCAGCAGTTGGGGATGGTATCTTGCCGGAGGTATTATTGATTTACTGATAGGTATTTATCTGGTATTCTATCCGTTGGTCAGCATGGAGCTGATTCCGTTTATTGTCGCTTTTTGGTTGATGTTCAGAGGGTTTACATTGTGTGGCTATTCCACAGATTTGAAACGCTATGGCACGAAGGACTGGGGATGGTATCTGGTGTTTGGCATTCTGGCCATTCTTTGCTCTATGGCTATCATCTGGCAACCCGGACTTGGCGCTGTCACCGTGCTCTACATGCTGTCCATCACTTTCCTTATTATCGGATGTTTCCGTGTCATTTTCTCCTTCGAGTTGAAAAGATTGCATAAAAACAAGTAAAAAAAATCGTTTATTTTGGGCTACGTCGTACGTTATTCGTATTTTTGTTAGCCCAAAATAAACAATGATTTCTAGTAAGAGTCTTAAGTACACTGTGCGTATTCTGCTAGGTACACTGATTGGTGTCTACCTGGGAATAATTGTGCTGCTGAACATACCGTATGTTCAGGGCAAATTATCTGTTTTTGTAACTAAAGAATTAAAAAACATACTGAATACGGAGGTTTCTATAGGACGGATTGATATGGGTTTGCTGAACCGCATCATTGTGGAAGATGTCCTTTTGCATGACCGGAAGAATCAGGAGATGCTGAAAGTAGCCCGCTTGTCGGCAAAATTCGATCTTCTTCCTTTACTGAACGGTAAAGTCACCATCAGCAGTGTCCAGCTTTTTGGATTTACGGTCAATTTGAACCGGGAAACTCCAGAATCTGCCCCTAATTTCCAGTTTGTGTTAGACGCTTTCGCATCCAAAGATACGGTTAAAACAAAATCTAATTTGGATTTACGAATTAATTCCGTGTTGATAAGGCGTGGCAGAGTGACATACGATATATTATCGGAACCGGAAACTCCCGGAAAGTTCAATGCCCATCATCTATCGGTAAAAAATCTCGCTGCGACGCTTTCACTGAAAGCATTGCGCAGCGACTCGTTGAATGCTGCCATCCGGCGGGTCAGCTTTGACGAACAATGTGGTTTTTCATTGCAGAAATTTGCCATGAAAGTTACAGCCAACAATAAACGTTTGGATATTAAGGATTTTGGTGTGGAACTTTCAAATACCGCTTTAAAGATAGATAGTCTGACCTTGAAGTATGACAGCCTGCCCGAATTGCCCCAAATGACAGAAAATGTAAGATACGATGGCTCTTTGAAGGCTTCAGTTATACTGAAAGATTTGGCTCCTTTTGTGCCTGCCTTGTCACGTTTTGAAGAACCGTTGGATCTAAATCTTGTTTTCTCCGGTCACGGCAAGCATTTGGACTGCCCCACCCTGCAGCTGGCTAACCACCACGGATTGATGATTGCAGGGGAAGCGGCCCTGAGTAACTGGGATGCAGGCATGGATATGTACATTTACGGCAAACTGGGTAACCTGATCATGACGAAAGAGGGCATAAACGTTCTGATGACGAACCTGACGGGAAAGGTTCCTCCCATTTTGCAACGTTTGGACTATATTCGTTTTAACGGGGAAGCGGCGGGCTATCTGCATGATCTCACACTGACAGGCTTGTTCTATACAGGGGCAGGCATGGTGAAAACGGACGTGATGATGAGCATTGATGAACAAAGCATGAGCAGAACCTATTCGGGTAGTGTAGCAAGTGCTGACCTGGATTTGGGAAAATTACTTAATCAGGAAAAGAAATTCGGCAAGGTGGATTTCAATGTGGAACTGAAAGGTTTCAACTATAAGAACCGGTATCCGGAGTCATACATCAAAGGAATCATATCTTCTTTTGAATATAGTCAATATCAATATGAAAATATCATGTTGGATGGCGTATATAAGGATGGAGGCTTTAACGGGCGCTTGTCCATGGACGACGCAAACGGTTCTGTCCAGATAGACGGTAATTTCAATGTTGCCAAAACAATCCCTGACTTTAATCTGAAGGCATCCGTAAAGAACCTGCGCCCCCACGACCTCCATTTGTCGGACAAATATGAGAATGCCAGTATATCGCTGGGACTCACGGCCGATTTCACCGGCAAATCCATTGACGACATGAACGGGCGTATTTCATTGGACAGCCTGCAATTAAACGCTCCCGATGAAAGAGGGTGTTTTCTTGACAATCTGACTATTACAGCCGGACAGGTAAGCGGTGAAAAAGAGTTGCGCATAAATTCATCCTTCATGACAGCAGTGATACGCGGTGACTATTCCTACCACACCATTCCGGCCAGCGTGGTAAAGACGGTACAACGCTATATTCCGTCCTTACTGACAATAAAGGATAATATGCCCGAGCCTCATAATAACTTCCAGTTTGATATCTGCTTGGAGAATACCGAAGTGCTATCCAAATTATTTCAGATTCCATTGGAATTATATTTGCCGGCATCTTTAAAAGGATATTTTAACGATGGCGAGGAGAAGTTGCACGTAGAAGGACATTTTCCGGAATTCAGATACAATGGAACACGTTATGATTCAGGCGTTTTATTTTGTGAGAATCCTTCCGACCGGTTCAAATGCTCACTGCGAGGCGGTATGTTAATGAAAAGTGGTGCAATGCTTAACTTCTCAGTGGAAGCCAATGCTAAAAACGATCATTTGGAAACAACAATTAACTGGGGAAACAATACTGATGTGACTTACGGTGGTAAATTTGCCGCCGATACCCGTTTCTTCAAAACGGAAGGCCCCCATCCTATTCTTCAGGCAGATATAAACATACAGCCCACAAAAGTAGTGCTAAATGATACGGTATGGAACATTCATCCTTCGCATATCGCCATAGATTCGGGACGCGTATTCATTAATAATTTCCTGTTTGAACATGAAGACCAATATTTAAGGATAGATGGTAAACTGACCAAGAAAGAAAGTGATTCCTGCTGGGTGGATTTGAGAAATATCAAGCTGGACTATGTACTGGATATCGTGCAGTTTGACGATGTAGAGTTTGGCGGACTTGTAACTGGAAAGGTTCATTTGAAAAGTGTTATGAAGAACCCCGTGATGCGAACCCGTCTAAATGTGCACAATTTCTGTCTGAACCGTTCTTTATTAGGAGAAGCCGATATTACAGGTGTATGGGATAAGGAATTGGGCGGAGTACGACTGGATGCCCAAATAGCGGAAAAAGGAATTTCCTCCACTCATGTGACAGGGTATGTCTCTCCCAAGTTAAAAGGTCTTGACCTGTTGATTCGGGCAGATAGTACGAATCTGGGATTCTTACAACCTTTTATAGAAGGAATTTTCAGTGAAATAAATGGTCGTGTCAACGGGAATGTCCGTTTATATGGTGATTTCAAGCATTTGGATCTGGAAGGTGAAGTGCGGGCCAAAATGGATGCTAAAATTGATGTGTTGAACACCTATTTCCAAATCCGGGATGACTCCATACATATATCTTCGGGCAGTCTGGATTTCAGGAATGTAAAAGTCTATGACCGTGAGGGACATGACGGACTGGTAAATGGTTATCTGCATCACACAAAGCTGAAAAATCTAATGTACCATTTCAATATACGAGGAAACAACCTGTTGATGTACAATACCTACGAAGCCGGGAATATGCCTTTTTACGGAAAAGTATATGGTACAGGAAATGTGGTGCTGGATGGTGGAAATAATGCGATGACAGTGGACGCTTCACTGACTACAGGCAGCAATACCAGCTTCACTTATATAACCGGAGTGACCACGGAAGCAGCGAGCAACCAGTTTATTACTTTTGTAGACAAAACTCCCAAGCGCATTCACGATGATGTGGAAACCGATCTTTACCACCACTCTAATGTGCGTAAGACTAAAGAGGAAGACGGACCTCCTATGGATCTCCGCATCAATATGTTGATAGAAGCAACTCCCAACGCTACCATGAAAATTATCATGGATCCTGTAGCGGGAGATAATATTACAGCAACCGGAAATGGAAATCTGCAAGTGAATTTTTTCAATAAAGGTGACTTTCGTATGTTTGGTAGTTATGTTATAGATCAAGGTATGTATAAACTAAGCATGCAGGAAGTAATACGCAAGGACTTTATCTTGAAATCGGGTGGTACGGTGACTTTCTCAGGTGATCCTTATCAAGCAAATCTTGATTTACAGGCGGTGTACACGGTTAATTCAGCTTCTTTAAGTGATTTGGTAGTAGATCCCTCGCGTAACCAAGGTACGGTGAAGGTAAACTGTCTGATGAATCTGACAGGAAATTTATCCAATCCGGATATTAAATTCGATTTGGAACTGCCCACTGTAAGCGAGGAAGACCGGGAATTGGTACGTAGTGCTACCAGTACGGAAGAACAAATGAATACACAGATTATTTATTTGCTGGGAATTGGTAAGTTCTACACCTATGATTATGCCAATAATGACCAATCCTCTAATGCGACCAGTTCTTTAGCCTTCAGTACACTTTCCGGTCAGCTGAATAATATGTTGTCCCAATGGATGGGCAATAAAAACTGGAACATAGGTGCCAACTTAAGCACCGGTGAAAAAGGTTGGACAGATGTGGAAGCAGAAGCTATGTTGTCCGGCAGGTTATTGAATAACAGGCTAATGATAAATGGAAACTTCGGCTATAAGGAGAATGTGATGGCAAATAGCAATTTCGTAGGAGACTTTGAAGCGATATGGTTATTGACAAAAAACGGAGATTTCCGTTTGAGAGGATATAATCAGACTAATGACCGCTATTTTACTAAATCTACCCTGACCACTCAAGGAGTAGGTCTCATGTATAAAAAAGATTTCAATACTTGGGACGAACTGTTCCGCTGGTTCTTATGGAAAAGAAGGAAAGGTTCGTTACAAAAACGAAGCGATGACTAATCAACCTATAAAGTTTATTTCATATCTTTGCGAAGTAAATTTAAAAATATGAATATGTCCTATTTACCTGCCGAATGGCATAAACAAAGTTTGATTCAACTAACGTGGCCCCATAAAGACACAGACTGGGCATACATGTTGGAAGAAGTGAATACCTGTTTTCTTAAGATAGCTTATGAGGTTTTGAAACGTCAGAATTTGTTGATTGTGGCTCCAGACCCCGATTCCATAAGAAATAGTATAGATAATTATGGAGCTGATATCCAAAAACTCATCACATCAAAAATCAACACAAACGATACTTGGGCACGCGATCATGCTTTTATCACCTTGTTGAAAGAAGACGCTACTCCCCTACTACTGGATTTCTGTTTTAATGGTTGGGGAATGAAGTTTGCCGCAAATTATGATAACCAGATTAATAACGAACTATATTTTCACCATCCTGTTCTGAAAGGTGAATATGTTTTCTGCCGGAATTTTATTTTAGAAGGAGGTTCCATAGAAAGTGATGGGAAAGGAAGCCTGCTGACTACAGAGCAATGCTTGCTGGCTAAAAACAGAAATGAAATGAACCGACAGGAAGTGGAGGATTTTCTAAAAGAAACATTCAACTTAAAACAGGTCCTATGGTTGAAACATGGTTATCTGGCAGGTGATGATACAGACAGCCATGTGGACACATTGGCACGTTTCTGTCCGGATGATACCATTGTGTATGTAAAGTGCACCAATGAAAAAGATGAACACTATAAGGAACTGGCAATGATGGAAGAAGAACTAAAAGCGTTCCGTACTTTGAACGGCAGGCCATACCGCCTGCTTCCGCTGCCTATGGCGAGTGCTGTTTATGATGAGGAACATCATCGCTTGCCGGCAACTTATGCCAATTTCCTGATAATGAATGAAGCTGTACTCTATCCTACTTATGCTGATTTTGTAAATGATATGTGCGCTAAAGAAGTATTGGCGGAAGCATTTCCCGGAAGAGAAATAGTAGGTATTGACTGCACTGCTTTGATAAAGCAACATGGCTCGTTGCATTGCGTCACCATGCAATATCCCGAAGGTGTATATTAATAAATATATGTATGAAAAGAACGATTAAAATAGGAATTATCCAACAGACATGCACAAATGATATCCGTCATAATTTGAGCAAACTGCATCGCAATATAGAACAGGTGGCGGCGGCAGGTGCACAGCTGGTTGTATTGCAGGAGTTGCACAACACCTCTTACTTCTGTCAGACAGAAGATACGGATATGTTTGATTTGGCAGAACCGGTTCCCGGTCCTTCTACCGGTTTCTACAGTGAGTTGGCTGCCGGATACGGCATTGTACTGGTTACTTCGTTATTCGAGAAGCGTGCTCCGGGACTGTATCACAATACAGCCGTCGTTTTTGACAAAGATGGCAGTATAGCAGGAAAATACCGCAAAATGCATATTCCCGATGATCCCGCTTATTATGAGAAATTTTATTTTACTCCCGGTGACCTAGGATTTGAACCCATTCAGACGTCACTGGGAAAACTAGGTGTACAAGTCTGCTGGGACCAATGGTATCCCGAAGGTGCACGGCTGATGGCACTGAAAGGTGCTGAAATTCTTATATATCCTACAGCTATAGGTTGGGAAAGCACAGACACTCAAGAAGAGAAAATCCGGCAACTAGATGCATGGGTAACTGTGCAGCGTGGCCATGCCGTGGCAAACGGTCTGCCGGTTATCGCCGTGAACCGCGTAGGACATGAGCCCGATCCTTCCGGTCAGACAAATGGTATCCAATTTTGGGGTAATAGCTTCGTGGCAGGTCCTCAAGGAGAAATACTGGTACAAGCCAGCAATATGGATGAAGAAAATATGGTAGTGGAACTGGATATGACCCGTAGCGAGAATGTTCGTCGCTGGTGGCCTTTTCTCCGTGACCGGCGTATTGATAAGTTTGAAAATCTAACCCGACGCTTTATAGATTAAATACAAACGTTATCGTTATATAAATTCACATATTCGTTAAACAATTCATGGTTAAAGCTGTTTTAGTTATCAGAATATTCAAAAGATATTATTGATTTACTAAACAGCTTAATTATGAAAAAAGTATTATTTTTAGCCGCATTGTTACTCGTTTGCTTCAGCGGAGTAACAAATGCACAAACCAGAAAACAAAGAGAAGACGCTAAACGTGAAGCATGGAAGAAAGAACGTCAGGAAAAGAAAGCCTTGGAAGCTCAGCAGGACTCTGTATCCTACGTCCAAGCAATTAATGCTTTAAAAAACGGTTCTTTTGTATTAGAAGCTGATAACGTTGTATTCCGTAATGGAATAATGCGTTTTGTTTCCTCTAACACGAATTATGTGGAAGTAAACGATGGGCAAGGTATTATTCAGACCGCCTTTACTAATTTTGTGTATAACTGGAGCCCGAACGGCTTGGGAGGTGTCACGGTTCAGGGAAATGTGAACGGAATAAGTATGCGCCAGGATAAAGACGGTAATGTGTACTATAATTATGGAATTAATGGTATTGCCGTTTCGGCCACCGTTTCCATTGTACTGACTGGCGGAACCAATCAGGCTAGTGTTACTATAAATCCAAATTTCTCGGGCAACACGCTGACAATGAACGGGTATCTGGTTCCTTATAACGAAAGTAGTGTATTCCAAGGAACAACATGGTAATTCATTAAGAAGATATGATAAAAAGGAATGGGCATTTTCATCACCCATTCCTTTTTATTTATTATTACAGCATTGGAAATGTTTCTTGTCTGTTCATAACATTAACCGAGGTTGTGATTCCAATTCCAATAAAAACTTTTTAGCGGACAGTCCGCCTCCATATCCCGTCAGCGAGTGGTCACTACCGATCACACGATGGCAAGGTGCAAAGATTGATATGGAATTTGCACCATTAGCATTGGCTACCGCACGAACTGCTTGGGGCCTCCCGATATGCTTGGCCATTTCACCGTAAGAAATTGTTTTGCCGAACGGTATCTTTAGCAGTTCATTCCATACTGTTTTCTGAAAATCCGTGCCCACAAAAAGAAGCGGCACATTAAATTCTTTGCGTTGTCCTGCAAAATACTCGTTGAGTTGCTCTATTGCTTCTTCGATTATTTCTGACGTACTTATTTCAAATTCGGCACACAATATCCGCTTCAACCGTTGGTTCACACGATCGCAGTGTTTTTCCACCTGCCAGTCACACAGGCAGAGTTTTTCGCCAAACGAACCGAGCAGCAACACTCCGCAGGGTGATTTATAACGCTTTATCTTGATCGTATTTTTCTCTTTCATACGCTTGATTTTTATATGCTTCCTTCATTTGTTTGTAATCTGTTTCAGCTTATCGGACTACTTTAAATCAAAAAGATAAAGCGTAACGAATTAGCTGAAACAGTATTCGCTACGCTATGTTCGGATCCCCCGTTATCGGTCTTTTATACAAGACTCTATAAAAGCAGACAAAACTTACTTTTCCTCTTTTATATCAACGACCAGATTCAACTCATCCAATTGTGATTGATCCAAAGCAGCGGGAGCATCCAACATCACATCGCGCCCACTATTGTTTTTAGGGAATGCTATGCAGTCACGAATACTATCAAGTCCTGCAAACAAAGAAACCCAGCGATCAAGGCCATATGCCAAACCACCATGAGGAGGTGCTCCGTATTTGAATGCATTCATCAGGAAGCCGAATTGTTCCTGTGCTCTTTCCGGAGTAAAACCCAAAATCTCAAACATCTTGGCCTGTAATTGTGAATCATGGATACGAATTGAACCGCCTCCTACTTCCACACCATTTACTACCATATCGTAAGCATCGGCACGAACAGCAGCCGGATCTGTATCCAACAAAGGAATATCTTCTTCTTTCGGATGAGTGAACGGATGGTGCATGGCCATCAGACGGCCTTCTTCTTCACTCCACTCAAACATCGGGAAATCAACTACCCACAGACAAGCAAATTCATTCTTGTCACGTAGTCCCAGCTGACGTCCCACTTCCAGACGAAGTTCGCATAACTGCTTGCGAGTCTTCATGGCATCAGGACCGCTCAGAATCAGGATCAAGTCACCCGGCTTGGCACCGAACGCTTCCTTCATCTGCTGAAGGACTTCCTGTGAATAGAATTTGTCTACACTGGATTTTACATTGCCATCAGCTTCCACACGGGCGTAAACCATACCTTTCGCACCGATCTGAGGTCTCTTGACAAATTCGGTTAATTGGTCTAACTGTTTACGGGTATAACTTGCAGCCCCTTCCGCACAGATACCACCAATATATGCTGCATCATCAAAAACAGAGAAACCATGACCTTTCATGATATCCATCAACTCCACAAACTTCATGCCGAAACGCAAATCTGGTTTGTCACTACCATAATATTTCATGGCATCTGCCCATGTCATACGCAGAAACGGTTCGCTCAGTTCGACTCCACGTAACTCCTTGAACAAATGTTTTGCCATTCCTTCGAAAGTGGAAATAATATCTTCTTGTTCAACAAAGCTCATCTCACAGTCTATCTGAGTAAACTCAGGCTGACGATCTGCACGAAGATCTTCATCACGGAAACACTTTACAATCTGGAAGTAACGATCAAAGCCGGAAACCATCAGCAATTGCTTCAGTGTTTGCGGAGACTGCGGTAGTGCATAAAACTGTCCCGGGTTCATACGTGAAGGAACAACAAAATCACGAGCTCCTTCAGGAGTAGAACCTACCAACATAGGAGTTTCCACTTCCAGAAACCCTTTGCTGTCCAAATATCGACGCACCTCCATTGTCATTCTATGACGGAGTTCCAAATTTTTACGCACACAATTACGGCGTAAATCCAAATAACGGAATTTCATACGGATATCATCACCTCCGTCACTATTATCTTCTATCGTGAAAGGAGGAGTTACCGCTGAATTAAGTACATTCAATTCCGATACGATGATTTCAATTTCACCTGTGGGAATATTCATATTCTTATTTGAACGTTCGTTCACTTCACCGGTTATTTGAATAACAAATTCACGCCCCAAGTGATTGGCACGTTCACAAAATTCGGCATTCACCGCTTCGTTGAATACCAATTGGGTAATACCGTAACGGTCACGAAGATCGACAAACGTCATCCCTCCCATTTTACGTGCACGCTGTACCCAACCTGCCAACGTTACACTTTTGCCTGCATCGGAAAGTCTGAGCTCTCCGCAAGTATGACTTCTGAACATATATTCTTTAATATTTAATCAAATGTTTGGCAAAGGTACGATATGTTTTTCATTGTACAAAACCGCCTACAAGAAAAAAAGTCCCGTAGCTGCATACCAACGGAACTTTTTTAATCCATACGGATGTATGGATCTCAACTCTTAAACATTTCAATGACATCTCTTAATTCTCCCGGGAATAGTTTGCCTGTTTTTTCCCACAATACCTTGTCCTTACGTTGGAGGACAAAGCTGGGGGCTATTTCTATTTCATAAGTATCGGCTACCTTCCGATTGACTTCTATATTGACTCTCACAATGTTAACCCGCTTTTCAAATTCATGTACCAACGGTTCAATCCATTCATAATGAGGAGACCAATCTGCATAGAACACCAGCAGCAACAATGAATCCGATCGTTTCGCCTCTTCAATTTGTTCAGTTATACCCATCACTGTATCCAACTTTAAATTACCCTCTACTCCCCAAACTGTTCACATCTGGATTCAACTCTTTTACCGCTGCTTTCACCTGTTTCTTGGTAGGCTTACCAGTATTGGACACTTGTTCAACAGGAAACCGCTGACCACTATTCGTCAGCTCATTCTTTTGTTCCATCTTTTTCTTTTTTTCTTTATCCATATCTTCTCATTTTTAAGGTTTATGCTAATAATGCAACAAAATAGATATAAAGATGGTTCACATAAAAAGTGAAAAAGGATGCCTGAGAATTATTCAGACATCCCTTTACTACTACATTTAAAACTACGTGAAATTGAGATTATTGTACTTTACGTTCGCAATAACGTTTGCATTGTGCACAAATATCATACCCCAGCATAGCTCCAAGAATAAAATCCTGCTCGGGTGACAGTTTGTTCAGTGGCTGAGTCACTAGGAAACGAATGGCATTAATGCATTCTTTTCTACCGAAAAACAGGTTTATCTTATCATTCCCCACAGGCTGGATTATGTAATTAATCTTTTGATTGGTCAGCCGTTTTACAGCAAAATCTTCATACTTCCTATTGGTAGTATAGAGTACCATCTGACGTACTCCTTTTTTAAATTCATAAATATGATTCAGAAATACTTTCAATTCTACCGGGTTAATGTCTGAAGCTATCATAAGGCAATTGTCAAAATTACAAGTTCTTCTTTATTTCTTCAATCCAATTGTTTATACGTTCTTCGGTCTTGCCACTTTCGTTCACGTCATCAAGAGCCAAACCTACAAATTTTCCATCGATTACCGCTATCGAAGATGAATACGAATACTCATCGGCAGGAACTGCTCCTACAAAAGTGCAACCGGAATTCTTTAACTGGTCATATATAACTCCCATACCGTCACAAAATGTATCACAATAGGACTCTGAATCTCCACAACCAAAGAGAGCAACGATTTTACCATTCAGATCTGCAGTCTTCACCGTTTTAATAGCATCATACCAATCGTCTTGCAATTCACCGTCCCCCCAAGTAGAAGTCCCTAATAATAAGATATCATAACCTCCCACTTTTTCTGTGGTAATTTTGCTTGCATCAATTACATCAACTGATGCCACACCTAATTTTTCAGCTATTGTCTGTGCGATGCTTTCACAAGTTCCAGTAGAGGAACCATAAATTATACCCATTTTTTTCATACAGCAAATCATTTAATTTGTTTGCTGCAAAGTAAAAGGTTTGAAAGAAATTCTGAAATACCTAGAAATAGTGATTTTAATAAAGTTCAAGAGACAGACAGTGTATAGAACTGATCTGCTTCTTGATATGTTTTTAGAACTGGTATGCAGTTCCGAAATTAATAATTCCTTGGTCAAAATCATCAATCAATTGGTATCCGAATTCAACATTCATAGTCCAGTTACGTCCCAAAGCGAGTTCCTCCCCGACTCCGAGACTAACCCCGATACGGAATTCACTATGGTTACCCCCATATTAACATGAACATGTTCTCCATCCCAGTCAACATCCAGATCATGCATATCAAACATCCAATTGGACATGGTCAGACCGAACAGCGGATAAAGTTTAACACTTTGAGCTACCCAACGTTTCTATCTTCCGTTTTTCAAGAACTTTGGCTATCAATACACTATCTGCTTAATGATAAAACGACCGATTAAATATATCAGAATAGCGACAAATATATCCTTACCTACATCCATCCCAAAATCTACCATTTTTTCCAGTACCTGCTCAATTTCACTACCTGAGGCTGCATTCAATAATAACAAATTTATATTCCTGTTCGTTTAACAAATAAAAATTAATCAGCTTGTCACTGCCATATTGTAAATGTGCCAGCCCATCTTGATAGTATAGTTTTGCAATGTTTCAATAAATAAATCATCCGATATGTTTTTACATTTCCTAATAGTAGGAAATGTAAAGTTGCAAAGATATCATATATAATTGATAAAACTAAACTTGTCACTTAAAAGAGGGACCTAAGGCCTGTATTAAATATACGATTCCAAGACAATATAAATATACAATATTTAATTTTAATCATTCAGTAAAATTGTCGAAACATTGATGAAAGACCTTATACCAAGTGAAAAAAGGTACGGCATGAGATAAAACTAATCAAAAATATTCAGTAAGCAACGTAAAATCAGCCAACAAACTCACACTTAAAGTTCCATATTAGTTTACTTTTTTGTTTTTAGGCGTTTTTCGTAAATAAAATTTAAAAGCAAGAAAGAGAGAAATATCCTAACAAGAATATAGCTAAAGTACAAAACTTTCAGAGATTCACTCTACCTTTTTTGGGGGACAGAATTCGACATTTTTGAAGAAATATCGCAAGAATTCTAATGAGAGTAAACTTGGAAAATTTTATTCCGTTGACGAAGTAACTCACTTCCATTAAAAACATTACTTACATGCTGTACCACAGAAAGACAACCGATATATCATAATATCTTCTGATTTTTCTTCTAAATTTTACTTCATATCTTTCATACGGTTAATTCACTATATAATAACGAGATAGTAAACTGCTATAAGGGAAAACAATATTTTCCAAGTAAACATTTACAATATTTTTTTAAGATATTTGTAGACTCTGATAAAATCAATACCTTTGCATTTTCAATTTATGCATAAACAATGTCGAAATGCAAATTGAAATATTGCAGATAACAAAAAAATGACAAAGAAATATGAGACTTATAAAAGTGACAGGTGGGTTGGGAAATCAAATGTTTATTTATGCTTTTTATTTGCGGATGAAAAAGTACTATCCAAAGGTGCGCATAGACCTTTCGGACATGATGCATTATAAAGTGCACTACGGATATGAAATGCATCGTGTATTCAAGCTGCCCCATACAGAATTTTGTATAAACCAGCCTCTGAAAAAAATTATCGAATTTCTTTTCTTCAAAAAAATATATGAACGGAAACAAGCCCCCAATAGTTTAAGGGCTTTTGAAAAGAAATACTTTTGGCCTTTACTTTATTTTAAAGGGTTTTATCAGTCGGAACGTTTCTTTGCAGATATAAAGGATGAGGTCAGGGAAGCTTTCACTTTTGACAGAAGCAAAGCCAACAGTAGAAGTCTTGATATGCTTGACATTTTGGATAAGGATGAAAACGCAGTTTCTCTACACATTCGTCGTGGAGATTATTTGCAACCCAAACATTGGGCTACTACTGGAAGTGTATGCCAGTTACCTTACTATCAAAACGCAATAGCGGAAATGAGCAAAAGGGTTACCTCTCCGTCCTACTATATTTTTTCGGATGACATTGTTTGGGTAAGAGAAAATCTTCCATTGCAAAATGCGGTATATATTGATTGGAATACAGGTGAAGACAGTTGGCAGGATATGATGCTTATGAGTCATTGCAAGCATCACATCATCTGCAACAGTACATTCAGCTGGTGGGGAGCATGGTTAAATCCTAGTATAGACAAAACAGTAATTGTGCCTAGCCGTTGGTTTCAGTATTCCGAAACCCCGGATATCTATCCTACGGGATGGATAAAAGTGCCAGTGGATTAATATATAGAGCTCATAAGTACGCGTTATCTGAAAAACGGATTTTATTCGGTCAAGAGTATTAAAACCGTGAATTCCAATCAAAACATCGCTTTGCTTCAGAATACAAAAATACAGTAATGTATGCAAAAAATTGAAAGCAGACGGATTGAGTTGTGTATTCACAACAGTATGACGGTTACAGGAGTAGTTTTGAGATCCAACTAATCCCAAATGTTGGGTATATATTGGGAACTAATAACAAGCAAGACACAAAGAAGTCAAAATTATTATTTATAACTTATTTATTTTCCGAGTTGTTAATCAATGAAATGAAGTCCTCTTTGGAAGCAGGAGGAAGTATAGATTCGATTTTGCCACACAAATAAATGATAATTAAAAGTCGTTTTTTTATTGATCAAATGGAACGGTTGAACTGGAAGCAGTATAAAAATCAGTAGCCCCAACAGCTTCCATAAAACAGAGCACCTGCAAGATGTAGGAAGTGTAGTGGAGCAGTGTTTTTCTGTGGTACAAAGCACGCTTTTGTACGAGTTATACATCCACATGTACAAAATTATAGATACGTAGTGAGCCTAAAGGATACTTGCATCCCCCAATCCTTTGTACTCATCAGATGGGCAATTTTGACATCTTTTGGAAGTTCCTTCTCTATAATTTCGAGATAATCGTTTATTTCACCCACTACTTCATTGGCATTGGAACCTGCCGTTTGAAATATCATGCAAGTGGCTGCCGGATGCCCGTCTATCTGTCCGTTGATAACATAGTTTTGTGCACCCAGCTTAATGGTTGCCACATCTTTTAACCGGAGAACTTCTCCGTTGGGTAACGACCGGATAACCATGTTTCCAAACTCTTCGGTTTTTTCAAGCCGCCCTTTGTATTTCATTGTGTATTGGTGTACGTTTTTGGAATTTTCCTCCAACGAGCCGGTTGCGACCTCCAAACTCTGTTCTCCCAATAAAAAGGACTCCAATAACCGGAAAATCCCCGCCACCAATAAGGTGAAGCGGTGTATCCCACAAAATGGTAGGTACTGGTGTAATCCCAAGTCGGCCTTCTCCTTGCTTGCTGCACGACTGTAACCCCGTTCCTGCATGTTATGGTGACAGGTGTTCAAGATTTGTCAAGATATTGTAATATCTTATCTTGTCCGATAAACAGAATACTGTCTGCCAGATAATATGACCGGAACTGACTGAAATCCGTTTCCGGATCATAATCAGTCATTACGCGGTAGTCGGCATCCAGTTTATTCACTTCTTCATCTTTTTGGCAGGAGTATAGGGTTCCTGCCAGGAGCATGAATACCCCTATGTACAATTTAGCTGTCATACTTTTCTTGGTTAGTTTGTTTAATGATCAGAAAGTTGTTCCTTTAAATACGGAACTTTCCTTGAACGGAACCAGTTGCCCGTCCAATGTAACATTGAGAGAATTGAAATTGGGGATAATCGTTGCTGTGGCACGGTTGTCCGAAGGACTGAGTGTCACTGTAACTTGTGCCGATATACCATTTCCGGTGACATTCATGGAAAGGCGGGTGATGCCTTTCTTGTCTGTTTCCATTTTCAATCCGGTCGGAGTGCCTTCCACTGTGATACCACCCACGCCGTTGGGACCGCCGCCTGATTGGAACGGTGAGATTTGCACGGTCGCTCTCCCGTCATGCAAGGCAATGAAGTTGGTGGTAGAATTTACATATCCATGTTCACCATGCTTTAGTGTCAGTTCGTCACTTTCCAGTACAAACTCTTTCCTTTGCAAAGCATTTTCGGCCTTTATATGGACAATCGAATCCATCAAGTGTCGTTCCTGTCTGGCTATTAAACGTGCATTCTCAATGAAATCTTTCCATTGTTGCAATTCACTTTTCTTTCCTTCCTGGGCATTGGCCTGTATCGCTCCTGTTATAAAAAGAAGGAGCAAGATTTTTTTAAAACATTTTGCTACCATATATCATCAAATATTAAATTGTTTACGGTAGCAAAAGTCGTCATTTCGGACAATTAGCTCTTGTCTGTAAATGTCAAAGCCATTTGCCTTTAGAAGTCTATGACCATAGAATATTTCAGGGTCACTGATTCCTGAACTCTTTTGGGGTCATTCCCACATACTGGTGGAATACGCGGGAGAAGAATGAAGGGTTCGGGTAATTCAATTTTTCCGATATTTCGGTAATACTGATGGTCGTTGAACGTAATAACAGCTTGGCTTCACGCATAATAAACTCAATTACCCAAAAATGAAAAGTCTGTCCAGTGGATTTCTTCAGTACACGCATCAGATACTTATCCGATATATATAATTTATCGGCGTAAAATGAAACAGACCGTTCTTTCTTGTAATGCTGATGGAGTAGAAAGAAGAAATGATCTGTCAATTCGTCTTGTCGTGTATTCGATACCGACACATTTTTACCGGAATATAACCTGCTGATTTCAAGAATAAAGGAAAACAGCAATCCTTTGGTAATGGCAATGTACTCATTGCTTTCCTGATAACGTTCAGCTATCAGGTCATAGTATTTCTTCACCAGTTGCCTCTCTTTATCTTTTAACTGTAAGCAAGGATTTTTTCCTACATATTCTGAAATATCTGCCTTTAGTAATAAAGGAAAATCCGAGAGGAATTCAAACTCGAACCAAAGATATTCAAGTAGCAAATCTTCTGTATGAGATATTTGTCTGACCAGATGGTTTGGATACAGATATATCAATGTCCCGGTATATATTAAATGGTTCTTCCCGTCAATTTCAATCATGGCTCCACCTTGTAAGACTATAGCGAGAAAAATCTTATTTGAGGGAGTACGTTCCGCTTCCTTTTCCGGAAATAATACGGATAAATGTCCGGTGGAAGGACATTTTCCAAACTTGTTTGTCATATCTTTATTAATTGGCATCGAATATAATACAAGTAAGTTCATACAAATATAAAAGGATTTTACGGATTATTGTTTATCTGCTTGCAAATATCACGAAATGGACAATAACAAATTTGTCTCTCAGCTTCAAAGCCGTTTACAGGAGAAAGTCAGACTAAAATAGATTTCTCTAATCAACATTTGGTTACTATCCGGACAATCCAGACATGGAAATGGACAAAAGGATGTGACAGAATGTTATGAACTTTGCAGCAGAAAATAAAAGTATAAATAAATTATGATGAAAGAAACTTTAAACTCAAAACTGTATATCCTGGTTGTTATCGGGATTGTTTCAGCTTTTGGTCCGTTTGTGACCGACTTTTACCTGCCAGCCCTTCCGGTGCTGGCCGGATATTTTGATACTACGGCATCGCTCGTACAGCTTAGCCTGACTTTTAGTATGGTTGGACTGGCCGTCGGGCAGTTGGTTATCGGGCCGTTGAGTGACAAGTATGGACGTAAAAAAACATTAATGGCCTCCCTTGTCCTGTTTTGTATATCTACAATAGGTTGTTTATACGCTTCGGATATATATGTATTTATCTTCTTCCGATTACTACAAGGATTGTCCGGAGCCGGTGGAGTAGTTATTTCCAAATCCATCGCCACGGATCTCTACGAAGGGAGAGAGCTTACTCGCTTTTTTTCTATGCTTAGCTCCGTGCAAGGCATTGCCCCGGTTTGTGCCCCCGTATTGGGGGGTGTTTTATTGGAAGTGACTGACTGGAAAGGTATCTTCTGGATATTGGTATTGATAGGCATATTATTGATTATGGCATTGGCCTTTTTTAAAGAGTCCTTGAATAACGAGCAACAACATTGCGGTGTGTTTGCCACATTTCGGAATTATATACCTGTGTTTCAAAATGCTCAGTTTATGCGCTATGTATTGGTACAGGCGTTCGCTATGGGGGTAATGTTTACATATATTGCTGCTTCTCCCTTTATCTTTCAGGAGCATTTTAACATGTCCCCGCTGGCGTACAGCCTGTGTTTCGGTGCCAATGCGATAGCCATAATGCTGGGCAGTCTGACGGTTTCATTATTCCATGACGCAACCGATGCATTGCGTGTAGGTTCTATAGGATTCGGGATAATGAGTTTGTTTGTAGCCGCAGCTTTATTTTTCTCCACTTCCGTGTGGCCGGTGGAAGTATCGCTGTTTGTTTTTATGCTCTTCCTGGGAGTAATATTGCCCAGTTCTACAACACTTGCCCTTGATTTGGAGAGAAAGAACTCCGGAAACGCCTCTGCATTGCTTGGATTTTTGATGTTCCTGTTCGGTGGAGTGCTTTCTCCCTTGACCGGATTGGGAAATATGCTCTATACAACCGGAATTATCATCGTTGCTTGTTGCATCGGTACATGGTTTTGCAATCATATTGCAACCTCGCATATCGCTTTAAAGGTAACCAAACAATAAAGGAGATTCACAAATGAAAAATAAAATGATTCCAGACTATCCTATTATGTATAAGATGAATTTCACCAACGGGCGGCTTATGAAATTCCAATTTGATGATTTTTTATTCTTATATGTCTATTCGGGAGAAGGAACAATATGTGTGTCAGGGATTAATCACCCGCTGAGCAAAGGATGCGGCTGGATATTGGCCCGTAACGAACATATTTCATTTCACACGGAGAGTTTCATGCAAGTAGTACATATCCGCATATCGGAAGAGGCTGTAACAGAATATCTGTTACGTGCTACGTCTCCGGCTATGACAGATGCAGAAAATGAAGTGGAAAATGAAGATATAAATGTAATGACAGTAACCAATCATGTACTCCTTCAGGGTCTGATATCAGGCATTGAAGCTGGTGTTGATAATAATTTCCGGGCTAACCAACCATTGACTTATCTCAAGATACAGGAGTGCATAAATGTCCTGACCTATCTCCGTCCGGGATTACATAATTGGTTTTCTCGTATGAACAGCTTGCAGAGAATTAATTTGAAAGATTTCATGGAGTGTCACTATCAGGATAACTTGTCCTCCACCGCAATGTTCCTTGCCAGAGATTCGGAAAACACATGGCTGTCTTGCAGCACTACGCCGCAGCTGTGCCTCCACGATGTCATATCATAATCCTGCAAGGGAGTGTCCCCCAGGAAGATATTTCCGCTTGTAGGAGCAAAATAGCCCAGCAACAGTTTGACAAGGGTGGTCTTTCCGCTTCCGCTTGCGCCCACGATGGCGGTGGTACGTTGTGCCGGAATGGTCAGCGTTATGTCATCCAGCACCTTGGCTTTGCCATGCAGGTTATATTTAAAATCCAGGTGTTCAATCCGGATATCCTTTCGGGAAATCTCCGGCTGTTCCGGTATCTTTTTCCCCGTTCTTTCCTCCGCCTTCCCATGAATCGCGCTGATACGCTCGATGCTTAGCCGCACATTCTGGAAATTATAGAGAAACTGCATCAGTTGTTCAATCGGGATGTTCAACTGCCCGATAATGAATTGCACGGCAAGCAGCATACCCAAAGTCATCTCCCCTTCAATGACAGAAACGGCGGCAATGACCGTCACAACCAGGTTCTTGGACTGGCTGATAAATATCCCGCCTGTCTGCTGGAACTGTTGCAGGCTCAAAGACCTCATCTGGATGTCAAGTGTCCTTTTTCTTGTCCTCCACTACTGCTACGATAGCC
>OGXZ01000619.1_pt1 | contig 20985 bp, 17 predicted proteins | sample 1576431 | NCBI WGS metagenome assembly OGXZ01 (sample SAMEA3541590, study PRJEB24748) | human gut metagenome | biome: human gut; feature: human-associated habitat; material: faeces | place: China | collected 2012
CGATATAGCACCACCCACAAAGCTCATCGCCACAACTGTGCATATCTCACAATACCGCACCGCTACCTTTAATGATATCACCAAGGTTACCCCATCGCCTCGATACAAGCGAGCAGATGGCGCAAGCCAAAATCAAGGCGATGCTCAACCGATTATTCAAGGCAACTTAACTATGGCAAGAGGAACGACACAAATCGAATTGGAGATGTATGCAGCTCTCGAGGAACTGATGGGAGGTATGATAACAGGGACATTCTACCCCAGCGACCTGCGACCACTCGATGCGAACACCGAGGACGCAGTCCTTACCGTCTCCAACGTAACGGCAGCGCAAATCCAGGAAGGCAGGGCACGGCTCAATATTTATGTACCCGACATCGACAACGGAGGGACGAGCCTCGTCCCCGACAAGGCAAGGTTGATGGAGCTGGAGAAGATGACCGACAAGGTGGTCGAGACACTTAATGAAGCCGACACCGCCTACATTTTCGATTTGTTTCAAGCTACGGCAACGATTGCCGTGCCAGGGAAGAGTGAGCATTTTTTGAACATCGGCATTCATTTTAAGTTAGCAAACATTTAAATAACAAGGAGAAACAAGACATGGCAGACACCAACCGAAAGATTATCATGTCATGGGGAAAGTGCAAAGTCGAGTTTGGAGACACAGGTGAGAACGATGCATTTGCAACAGAACTCACCGATGTCGGTGTCATCAAAGACCAAAGCACCGAACTCTCAGCCAGCGATGGAGACCAGCTCCAGATGAAGGCTACAGGTGGGGAGGTCGTGGCACAGGAAGACAACGAAGGCACGCTCCAGCTCGTGACAACCGTCATCGAGCCGACACCTGAACTTTACGAGAGACTCGGCATCGCAGACAAGGAAGCTGATGGCGAGCAGAAGGTGAAGACCCACATCGTGCCAGGCGACAAGTGTCTGAAGGTTACACCACACAACAAGGGAGCGAGAGGAATCAAGGCTCCGCTTTGCCGCATCAAGGTAGCACCAGCCCTTGACGAACAGAATGGTAACGCCCTCACCCTCACGTACAACATCTTCAAGACAACAGGTGTGGCACCAAATGAAAAAGGAGAAGACCAGAACTACTGGTACTCCCGATTCAAGACTACGGAGGCTTTGAAATAATCCCATATTCCAAACCAAGGGCAGGAGGAAAGCGCAAAGCCACCCTCCTGCCCTTTCATATTCAAGAGAGCTATGGACAAAGAACAAAAGACATTGGAACAGCAGGTGGTGGACACCATCCTCCAGCGCAAGACAACATCGCTGGAGATAGACGGACGCACCTACGAGATACCAGCACCGACACCAGCCACGCTCATGATGGTCAGCGAGGAAACCTACAACATGCCCGATATCAACCAAGCCCCGAAGAGCATCCTCAACGAGACCCTGCGAACCGCCAGGGACTGCAAGGCATTGGGCAGGATAGCCGCCATCTTGGTACTCGGAGCCAAGCGCATAAGGGAGAACCACAGGGTGAAGATTTCCCAGATCAAGAAATGGAGCTGGCGCAAGTTCCGATTCATCACAGAGGCGAAGACACAGAGCGAGGTGGACTACATCGCAGACCGAATCCTCGAGGAACTATCCCCACAGACGCTGAACGAGGCGATAACCAAACGGCTGCTGGAGATGCAAGTGGGCGATTTTTTCGGTCTTACCACTTCCCTAAGCGCAACAAACATTCTAAGGGCAACAAAGGAAGTGGAACAGACAGCCCCTGGGCAATCATCATAGGCTGGGCGAAGAACCTCGGAGTGACAACGGAACAGGTTCTATACGACTACAGCTGGACGAACCTCACCCTTTACTCAGCAGCGACCCCACAATTCGATGACGAGGACACCAAGGCAGGAGGCAAGGAATGGGACGAGTCCAAGGACGCAAACAACCCCGACAATTTCAACGACAAGGACGATGAGGAAGAAACCATCGTAAGGAGCATTTAAAAAATGGCAGATTTCGACAACGGAAGAGAAGGATTCTCGATAGGCATAGACGATTCACAATTGCAGAGCGACGCTGAGAAGGTCGTCCAACAATTCCAATCCATCGGCAGGATTGCCACCGAGATAGGACAGAAAATAGACTCTGCATTCGGCAGCGTCAGCACGGAGAGCCTACGGCACGAGACGGAGGAAGCGACCGACAAAATCAAGGAGATGGGAGACACCACCAAATCCGAGACCGAGAAGATGGACGCAAGCCTCAAGAAGATAGCCGCAGGCGTTACTGCGTACTTTTCCATTCAGAAGTTAGCCGAGTTCGAGAGCAAGGTCATCAGCATCAGAAGCGAGATGGAGAGCCTGCACGTTTCCTTCAAGAACCTCGCAGGCGAGCAGATGGGAAACGAGCTATTCGAGCAACTGAAGGAATACGAGCTGCGCACCCCGATGATTATGAACGACCTCGCACAGGGAGCGCAGACAATGCTCGCCTTCAACATACCAGTGCAGGAGGTCATGGAGCACTTGAAGGCAATCGGTGATATCTCCATGGGCGACAGCGAGAAGTTCAAGAGCCTCACCCTCGCCTTCTCCCAGATGAGCGCAACAGGCAAGCTGATGGGACAGGACTTGCTGCAGATGATTAACGCAGGATTCAACCCATTGCAGGTTATCAGCGAGAAGACAGGCAAGAGCATCGGTGAGCTGAAGGACGAGATGTCAAAGGGAGCCATCAGCACCAAGATGGTGCAGGATGCGTTCCACGCAGCCGCCAGCGAGGGAGGTAAGTTCAACGGAATGCTGGAGCAGCAGAGCAAGACAATGAAGGGTGCGCTCTCCAACCTGGAGGGAGCATGGCAGTACATGCTCAACGACATAGGCGAGGCACAGGAAGGCTTTATCGTTGACAGCATCGACGCAGCGCAGAAGCTCATCGCCAACTACAAGCAGGTGGGACAAATCATCATGGGCTTAATCACCACCTACGGAACATACAGGGCTGCGGTCATGGTGGCGACCGTGGCAGAGAAAGGACACAGCATCACAATGATTGCAGCAAGGGCGCAAATCCTGCTCACGCAGAAGGCACAAGCCTTGCTCAACGCAACGATGCTACCCAACCCATACGTGGCAGCAGCCACGGCACTCGGAGTGCTCATCGGAACATTGGTAGCCTGCCAGGACGGACTGACCGCTGACGAGAGAGCACAGAAATCATTCAACGAAGAAATCGAGGCAGGCAAGCAGAAACAGGAGGAATACAACCAGGAAACAGAAACCGCCATAGAGAACGCCCAAAAGGACGGAACCGCCACAAATGACAGACGCAAGGCACTGAACCTCCTCATACAGCGATACCCTGCCATCATAAGAAAATACATTGACGAAGAGGGACACCTAAAAAACATCGTCAAGCTAAAGCGAGAAATCGCAGAGATAGATGGACAGAAAACAATAAATGGCTACAACCAGCAAGCGTCGCTCAACGAGCGATATGCAGCCATACTGCAAATGGCACGAAGGAGACAACTCCAAAACATAGGCAGCACGAAGAATCCATTCACAGAGCAAGAAAGAAAACAAATCGATGAAGCCAAGGAATACTACTACAAGCAGAACGGATGGACGAGCCGAATAACAGCGAGCCTATCCGACATGATAGGCTTCTACCAGGGCAAGGGACGCAGCTACCGCCAACAGGCTGGGAAGACCGCCACCACCCAACAAGCCAATAAGCTCGCAGAGGGATTCAAGAATCTAAACAACACCCAGCTCAACAACCTCATCAAACAGCTGGAGAAAGGCAAGGCAACAGGCAAGAACGTCACGTTCAAAATGAAGGGATTCGGAAACTACGCCTACAGCCAAAGCGACATATTGAGCATGCTCACAACCGCCCAGGGTATCAAGACAGCCAGGGGCAAGAGCAAGAAGACATACAACGCCAGCGACTGGGACAAACAAGCCAAGGACGCACAGGCGAAACTCGACGAAATGGGAGATGACAAGAAGGGAACCAAGGAGTGGAAGGCGCAAGAAGACCTAATCAAAGAAGCGCAGGAACACAAGGCATCCCGACAAGTCTCCACCCACCAACAGAGAACATCAGCCGCCAAGAAGCAACAAACCGAAGCCGAGAAAGCCACCAAGGAGCAAGCCAAGGCAGACGAGAAGAAGGCAGAGGAAAACTACAAGTACGAGCAGCAGAGCACCCAGCAGAAGACCGACAACGAGCTACTGCAGGCACAAGCCATCGTGGATGCGATGAAGGAAGGCGAGGCTAAGAAGCTCGCCCAGCTCGACATCAACTACAAGAACGAGCAGGATGCGCTCGACAAGGAAGAGAAGGCATTGCTCCAAGCCAAGATAGACCATGCAAAGACCTTGTGGGAGGCAGACCCGAAGAACGAGAAACGAGGGTTCTATGCCACAGGGCAGCAGAAGAACATAAAGCTGACAGACGAGGAAAAGGCTGGAATCACAGCCAAGCGCACCTCGCTCGACAGCAACACCGCACAACAGAGGGACGACCTGATCAAGGCATTGCTCGAGAAATACGATGACGAGAACGAGAAAGCAGAGAAGACCCGAAAGGCAATCACGGACGATATCGCCCAGCTGACAAAACTGAGGGACGAAGCAGCCAAGCTCGGAGACAAAGACCTCGTCCAGCGTTACGAACACAAGCGAGAGCAGGCAACGAAAGCCCTCGAAGAGAACATACAAAGCGTTTACCTTGAGGAACTGAAGAAGTCCATCGATTGGGACTCGGTCTTCAACAACCTCGACAAGCAGACAACGCAGCAGCTAAAGGACACCCGAAACAAGCTCCTCGCCTACAAGGGAAGCACAGAATACAAGAACGCCACCCCAGAGAACAAGAAGGTCGTGGAGACCGCCATAGGGCAGCTCAATGACGCAATCATCAAGGGAAGCGGCATATTCGGCAACCTCGCAGAGAACTGCAAGGCATACGAGGAAGCGAGCCAAAGATACACCGATGCCTTGAAAGAACTGAACATCGCACTCTCCGAGTTCAGCGACATCGAGGACAGCGATGCATCCGACGAAGCCAAGGAGAAGGCTAAGAAGCGAGTGGATGAAGCTCAGAAGAAGGCTGACGATGCCAAGAAGGACAAGGACACCACCAAGGTGAACCGAGACAAGTCTATCGACACGACAACAAACAATATCATAAGCCTCTCCAACGCAATAACCCTGCTCGGAAGCACCAGCGAGATGAGCCTTTCAGAACTTGGCAGTGTCGCAAGCAATGTCGCAAACGTATTCGGAGAAGCTGGCTCGAAGATAGGAGGCATCATCGGTGCCATTCTTTCATTGCTTGATGCGATACAGAAGCAGGGACTCTTCAAGTTCATCGGCAACATTTTCTCCTCCGTTTTCGGAGCGGTCGGTGGAATTTTCCGAAGCCTCACAGGAAGCAAGCTATTCGGTACCGACACCAGCGTTGAAGACACGATAAACGACCTCACCCAATCCAACAAGGATCTGGAGTCTGCGGTGGACAGGCTGACCGAGATAATGAAGGACAAGGCAGGACAGGAAGCAACCGACACCTACCAAAGGGCGAAGAAGAACCTGGAGGATGCAGAGTCCAACAAGCAACAGATTCTGAAAGCGGCAGCAGGAGCATACAGCAACGGATTTGCAGGCATCGGTGGACATCACTCCGCCAACAAGAAAATCAACGACTCCATGAGCGCATCCGATTGGGCGAGGATTAGCCAAATCACAGGAGTGACCGTCCGAGGTGCTGGTGACTTTTGGAACCTTACCAGCGAGCAGATGGCGAAGGTGGCTGACGAGGCGACCGACCTCTGGTCTAAAATCAAGAACGCAGGAGGATACAAGAACGTGTCCAGCGACATGGACGAGTACATCGAGTACTACAAGAAGCTCATCGACTTGCAGAACGACTACAATGAGGCGGTCACGAACCTATCGTTCGACAGCGCAAAGGATGGATTGAAGGAACTGCTGAAGGACACCACCAAGGGCTTAAAGGACGCAACCAAGCAGGTAAAGGAGTACATGGAGGAAGCAATCCTCAACTACATAACCAAGACGGCACTCGCCCAGGACATGCAGGACTGGTACAAGCAATTCGCTGACGTAATGGCTGACGGCACACTCGACCAAACCGAGAAGAACGCCTTGCAGAAAAAATACGAGGAAACCTACCGCAAGGGAGAGCAGCAGAGGGACAACATGTACGCAGCGGCTGGAATCGACCCATCGGAAGACTACAACCAAAGCAGCACCAGCGCAAGCCTCAGTGGAATGACGCAAGACCAGGGCGAGGAAATGAACGGAAGGCTCACCAGCATACAGGTTGGAGTTACCACCATTTCGGAAGCCATCCAGCAGCAGGCGATGAACAACGCAAGCATCGCACTGAGCGCATCGGCAATCAGAACCAACATGGACGACATGATGGAGATGCAGGTGCAGACGGTCGGACACTTGGAGAAGATAGAGCGATACACCAGCGAGCTGCCTGCGATGAACCAAAAGCTGGAAAAGATAAGAAAGAACACCGAACACCTTTAATAGGAGAAGCGACAAATGAACAGAATCGGGGAATTATTCATCAACGACATGGACGCATTCGGAATGTGGGGCATTTGCCTAAGCGACTCCTCGCTTTGCACGCTCATCGAGCCAGAGCCACTGAAAGATGCGGTCAGCAACAAGGCGACCACCGAGAACGGAAAGCAGGTCATCAAGGAGCAAGCACCAAAGGTGGACGAGAGGGACATGACACTATTCGTCCAGCTTTACGCACAGAGCCGAGACGAAATGATGCAGAGGCTGATATCGTTCAAGAAGGAGCTAAAGAAGAGGCGCATCAACATACGCACCAAGTTCGAGCCAGACGTGGTGTACCGATGCGACTACAAGAACTGTAAGCAATTCAAGTCATACTTCAAGGGAATGGCGACATTCAGCCTGTCGCTGAACGAGCCGAACCCAGCCAACAGGGGCAAGGAGGATACCGACAATTATGAAGATACAGATTTATAACAGGGCGCAAGCCAAGGCATACACCATACCAGTCGGGAGCGGAAGCACCTACGCATGGAAGAAGCAGGAGGAGGAGTACATCAGCGTGAACTTCTCCACCTCCTCCGTCCTTTCGCTCCGAAAGGGATACTACACCAACATCGAGGGACTCGGTCGCTTCGAGGTGGTGGACTTGCCAAAGCCAACTGCATCGAGCAAGGACGCAGGCTACGATTATGAACTGCGACTTGACAGACCCTGGTACAAGTTCAAGAACCGCATCATCTTCTTTAGGATTGGCAGCGTGAACGGAATGCAAGCCAAGTGGAGCAACACCGACACGCTGGAGGCACAAGCCAGCATCCTCACCGACAACCTCTCCAAGATTGGCTACACATACGGAGGCAAGGAGTACATCGTATTCATTCACGATGACGTGGAGAAGAGGAACGACGCAAAGCTCATAGACTACGATAGCACCACCCTGCTCTCGGCACTTGACAAGATAGCCGAGGCTTTCGACACCGAATGGTGGATAGACAAGAATGAAATCCATTTCGGAAGATGCGAGCAAGGCGACCAGATCATAACGCTGGAGCAGCACAAGGAGCTGAACGGACTTAGCAGAAGCGAGGACAGCGAGCAGCACGGAACCAGGCTCTACGCTTTCGGCTCCAGCCGTAACCTCAACCAAAACTACAGACGCAAGCTGAAGAACCCATTCACGATAGACGGATTCCACAAGCTCTACTCCACCAAGGTGCGATTCACGACAAACAAGCCGAAGACATACTACAGCGAGAAGAACCGCATCAAGATAACCAGCTACAGCAAGTACGCTGACAAGACATACACATTCAAGGTGGTGAGCGGAAGCTACACCAACCCAGCCGCAGGACAGACTGTCTCCTGGAACAGCCCAGTCTTCGAGATTGAGGTGGACAGCATGGTGGACGCAATCGGGTTTCAGAACGGAACAGGCGTGCAGTTCATCATCGGGGACGAGACAGGAGGTCAGACGGACGCAAGCAAGACCACCATGGTCAGAGTTGAGCGAGAATACCGCCCGATTTTCTCGTTCAAGGACTTGCAACTGCAGAAGAAGGCGATAACCAAGAACACCACCATCACGCTGGCAGACAAGACCGAGACAGGAATAGAGTTCATAGGCATAGTGGCTGACGGAGACAAGAACATCAACGACGGAAGAGACTGCTACGGACTGACGGACGAGAAGAAGCAGCTCGCAGACACAAGCCAGCAGGTCACGCTCGCCCACCTCGCAATGGCATACGTCAACAAGCTCTACACCGAACCGATAGACGGACAGGCAGACGTGGCGATACAAGGAGTGGCAGACACCATCCTCCAGCTACCGATAGGCACGCCATACATTGACAGCGACCCGAACCTCGACCCAGACGAGGTGACGGACATAGTCAAAACCTACGAGGACATCTACCCAAGGGCACTGCTCACCATAACGGAGGTGACGGAGATACCAGCCAGGACAACCGACACCGACACAGGCAACGTGACATATTGGACTGCCTACCGATTCAAGGCGAAGCTCCCAGATGGCTCTCCCTTCGTTTTCGACAGCATATACGAGACGCAGGAGCAAAACAAGCCACTGAGCATCCACTTCGAGAGCGGAAAGCTGAACGGAATGGACTTCGAGGTACACTTCAACCCTGATGCGGACGTGGATGACAAGCAACTCTTCGAGATTACGAGGAACGACACCTACACGCTGGAACTGCCGAACGACACTATGAAGCCAGCGGTCGGGGACAAGCTCTACATGTACAACATGGACATTACCTTCATTGATGACGAATTGGTGGAGGCAGCGGAAATGGAGTTGAAGGCAGAGGCTGAGAAGGACATGAAGAAGATGAAGGTGGACAGCGGAACATACGAGGGAACCACGAACCCCGTGGACTTCAAGCGAAAGCAAATCGAACTTACCTACGGAAGCAAGGTGAAGCTCGTCGCACCCGAATACTTCGACACCGAGGACAGAGCAAGACAGAGCCGCATCATCGGCTGGGAACTTGACCTCGAAGACCTCACCCAAGGCACATACACCATCGGTGAGAGCAAGGCATACAGCAACAGCGAGAGCCTGGCGAGCACGGTAAGCGAGGTGGTCTATTACAACAGCCAGCTGCAGAACACCACCGCTCAGGGCAACATACCTGCCTACGACAAGCTGATAACCGAGCTTCAAAACAAGATGGAGTTCTTGGAGAAGAGGATGGACACCAAGCTGAGCAAGGTCTTCGAGGACAGCGCAAGGCAGCTCATCCAATTCAGCAAGGGCATCACAATCGGTGACTTCATCAGCGGACAATTCGGAAAGGGAGCCAGCATCGACGGAATGGGCAACGCAGAGTTGAACAGCCTCACGATTCGAGAGTTCATCGAGACACCCGAATATAGATGCAACAGAGTAACCATTCAGATAGGCAACCGATGGAGGGCAGCAGGCGGTGGAATCATCAAGGAGGTCATACCCGACACTGACAGCGATGGGAACCAGCTAACGACAGGAACCATCGTCCTCCACCTCCAGGACGGAGAAATAGGCAAGATTGCTGTTGATGACATTTGCCAAGGTATATGGCATGAGGGAATGAACATCGAGGACAACGAGAGCGATGACTACGACGATGGCATAGGCAACTTCAAGTTTGCAGGATTCTACACAGCATACTTCCGAATCACGGAAATCATCGACACCCAGCACAACAGCAGGGTACGCTACGCATTGAGACCGAAGAGCGATACATGGCAGAGCCAGCACCACCCACACGATGCGATGCACTTTGTCGCCTACGGCAACTTCAGCGACGAGACAAGGCAGAAGAGCCGATACAGCACGCTGACATACGAACGATACCTTGCAGGTGTGAACAACTGGGAGTTCACCAAGGAAATGGTAGCCGCCCAATTCGGAGACCTGACGAACCTCTCCATTTTCGGACTCAACATGAAAGGGTACTCCGCATACCTCAACAACATATACATGAGCGGAACCATCCAGCAGTTCGAGCAGATGGGAAGGCGAATGTACATCGACCAGAGCCTGGACGGACGGATGGCTGCTGACGAGACGGAGACCGTCACAATCCAGATCCTGGACGGATACATGCAAGACCACACCAGCGAATATACATTCAAGGTGGAGCGAGACACAGGGGATACCGCATCGGATGCGGTCTGGAACGCAATGCCAGAGCACGCCAACTGCGGCTCCTCATTCCAGATTTCGTTTGCAGACCTCCACATAAGCGAGAGCCACAGCGGAATCAGCACCCTGTTCTACGTCACGGCAGACGATGGAAAAGAAGCCCCGATAACGGAGCCGATAGAATATTAACTTTAAAAGCAATAGGAGAACGAGAATGGCAACAAAGAAAAGGACATTCCAATCGGAGCGAAAGCACACGAGGCTCGACTTCTCGCCATTGGCAATAACCTGCGAGCTGGTCTGCATCACGGCTGACTCGCCAACGGCACAGACAGCCAACACCGCTCTGAACCAGTTCGAGCCAGACCGAGGGATTACACCGACAATCATCAGACCGCAGACCACGGTCAATGACCCCGACGGCATCTACACATCGGGAATCAACAACCACAACCTGGCGAGCGACCAGCACGAGTGGTTTGTGAACGGCACGCCAATCGCCAAGGCTTGGAAGCAGGGAACTGACTACGATATCATCAAGGACGCAACCGAGGACAACGGCAGCTTGAAGATTATGCGCAACATCATCCCTGGTGAAGTTGCGACTCTTTCCTACAGAGGAAAGTTCAACGATTTCAGAACAGGAACCAACTACAACGTGGAAGCCAGCGGAATGGCACTCACCACCACGGACAAGGGAGGCAACAAGATAGCCTGCTCCGTGGACTGCGAGCAAATCACCTACGACCCACTGAAGGACGAGCTGCTCCTTTATGAATACCTGGTCGCTGAGGGTATCGAAAAGGCAGGGCAAAGGGACAAGTTCATCAACGGCAAGAGCTACGAACGCTCGGTCAGCGTGACGCTCACGCAAGGAGACGCAACCATCACCACCCTGCCAACAGGACTGACAATGCGCCTTGTAGAACGAGGCAAGAGCACAGCCCTCACGGCAGGAACGCTCCAGCACCCAGAAATCAAGTCCATAGCATTCCCGAACATCGCCTTCGACTTGCGATTCACATGGAGTCAGGAGTTCGAGGTTCAGTTTGTGGACGCAAGCGGCAACGTTAAGACAAGCTGCGGAATCAGCCTACAAAGGGACATGAGCATCCTCACCCAGCACGACGTGGCGAGAGGAAACGACATCGTGCAAGGACAGCAGCGTTACTTCAACTACGGCATCTTTGCCACAGGCTCGCAACCCATCCAATACCCAGAGCTCTACTACAGCATCAGATGGTGGACGCAGGCAAGAGTTTATGACTCGGCATCCAAAAGCTACAAGTTCGCAGAGAAAATCGAGAGACAGGAAGGTCAGAGCATGGAATGCAGCGTGGACTCCCTCGGCATTGGCTACGAGAAGAACCTTTGCTGGTTCGACGTGGGAATGGACATCGAGGAACGAGACGTGGCAGCAATCATGACAACCGAGGACGATAGCAACATCCTCACCGACGAGAACGGCAACATTTATATTATATAGAATGAGATACGCAATAGTCGAGACAGAGAAGGCAGAAGCCAAGGGGCTGAAAGCCAAACACCATCGAACGAACAACACAGGCTCGAAGATGGCAGTGAACGAGAACGAATTGCTGAAGGTGAACGAGAACCCAGAGACAGCGGCAACGCTGCTCGGAGGCAAGTTCCAAGACCTGGAGCAATTCAAGGTTGAACTTCAAAAATGGGATGAATAAGATGGCAAACAAAATCAAGGGAGCGTTCACGGTGCGCTTCATCAGAACAGGCGACCAAATCTACGTCGAAAAGACCATCGTGAAATTTGACAAGAACGGCACGGAAAGCGGAGGCTCGCTCTTCCAAGCAATCGACCCGACAAACGGAGGTCTGTCCGTTGATTGGAAGACAAGCATCTACGAGCAGCCAGCACTCAAGATAGGAATCAAGAGCGCAGTCGGCAACCCCGTGACGATAACAGACATCAAGTGGACATACCGAGGAACGCAGCTTGCATTCAACGCAAGTCCAGCCACAACAGGAAACTACGCAGGCTGGAACCTATCCACAGACGGAAAGTTTGCAAAGAAGGAGATGGACGGATTCTGCTACCTCCGAGTGATTGACAACATCGCCAGCACCACCATCGTCTCCAACCAGATCATCGGCTACGAGGTCAGCTACATCAGCAACAACGTGAGAGACACCATAGCAGGAACGGAAGACATCCTCATCCAGCAGGCAGGAGCGGACAGCTACTCAATCAACATTACCACGGCTTGCAGCACGCTGAACGCAACAACCACCAGCACCACCCTCACGGCAACATACCTCTATGGAGTAAAGCCGATTTCAGACTCCGAGTTTGCAGCAAATTGGAAGCTGGAGTGGTACAAGGATTTCGTCCTCATAGACGGACAGAACGGAAAGACGCTGAAAGTAACGAGGGACGATGTAGATGGCAGCTCGGTGTTCAGCGTAAAGCTCCTGCACAAGGAAGGAGACACATGGGCAGTGAAGGCTGTGGACGCACAGAGAGTGACGGACGATGCCGACGAGTGGACGATAGACGCAGAACCCGATGGAGCAAACCCAGATGCGATATCCAAAACCAGCAACGCCAAGTTTGTACTGAAGCTGAAACAGAACGGCACTGCATACACAGGCAGCACCACATGGGCGTGGGATGTTTACAACGCACTCAACGCAAAGACCTACAGCGGAACAGGAGCGAACGTGACGCTTACCGCAGAGATGGCGAAATGCACGCCAGACGCAAACAACACCGACAAGAGTTATTATTCAGACGTGGCTGTCGAGGTTTCGGCAGCGTTATCATAAAGAAGGAGACAGAAAATGAGTTATCAAAAAATTACACAGGCGACAATCGCCACGACACTGAACAATTCAGATTACATCTTCGTGATGGCTGGGGGAACGCTTAAGCGAATCACCCTCGACAACCTCAGAGCCATGATGGAGGAAAACCAGCAGCAGTTCCTGGACGAGAACGCATTCTACATCGAGGAGAACACGGCAGCAAGCAAGGGCTCTGCATACTGCGAGACAGGAGGCAGCAGCCTTATGCGTCAGATTTGGCTCTCGAAGATTTGCGCAATCTTGATGACGCAGGACGGACACTTCACGAAGCTCAACCCATCCGACCACCGATACACTGCGGACGGAGACCAAGTGGTGAAGGACGGAGCCGTGGTGGACGCATACAAGAACGCAGACTGGTTCGGAATGCTTGAAGGCGGTTATTGGAACTACCTGCAAGAGGTGACCATCAGCGGAGTGAAGCATATCCGACACCACATATCGCTCACACCACTGCCAGGCGGCTGGTTTACGCAGAACATACCAGCAGGCATGTTCAAATGCGTGATTCAGAACGGACAGATGCGAAGCATACCATTTGTGGTACCAAGCGGAGGCAGCAACATCAACCAATTCTTCAACTACGCACAAGCACGAAGCAAGAACCATGGACTTGCAGGCGAGCCATTCCGCAACTTCCTCCTTCAGTACATGATGGGCAAGTACGGATACAGAGACATTCAGAACTTGGCGGCATCCGATGGTACAAAGATTTTCGGCTGCGGATTGGACGGAACAGAGAAGAGTGCATCTTCAACATTGGGTGACGGATTCGCAAGACAGAAAAACATTAAGACAGGAGCCTGCCTCGCTCTTGGATACAGCGACGGAAAGGTGGTGGTCAAGGATGCAGACAACTACGCCTGCCACAGCGTGAACGTGGGAGTATGGGAAAACCCATATGGGCAATATTGGGAAATGGACGGACACCTCTGCAGCGTAGGTAACGATGTTTACCAATGGGACGGAAACTTCTTGCCTACAGGAACACCGACAGCGGACAGCTTCGCTGCGGTCAAGCATACCAAGATGACAAGACTCGCAGCCGAAGGTTCAAGCAACGCAGACATTACCCTTATCACCACCAAGGGAGCGCAGCACATGAGCTACGTGCCTACCAAGCAGCATACAGGCATCACCTACGGAGACCACTACTGGTACAACGCAAGTGGACAGCTGTGGCTTGGTGGCGGCGACTCGGTCCTCGGTGCGGCGTGCGGTCTCGCTTGTGCGTCCTCGTACCACGCCTGGTCGTTTGCGAGTGCGACCCTCTCGGCTCGACTTGATTTTCATGGTGACCTCACGGAAGTGACATCAGCCGAACTGAAGAGACTCCTTGCAAGTTAAGCAAGGAACAAAACGAGAGAACAAACAATAAATTCAAACAAGAAAAGGTAACTTCAAAGGGGGCGTGGGGGAATCCCCCACCCGCCAATGATGCCCCAGAATAAAGAAACCCCTCGCCCAAGCTCGTGGCGAGGTAGGCAAAGGAAAAGGACAGCTGTGGATTGGTGGCGGCAACTCGAACAACGGTGCGAATTGCGGTCTCGCTTATGCGAACTCGAACAACGCCTGGTCGAATGCGAATGCGAACATCTCGGCTCGAATTACTTCTACGTTTTCGGAGACGGAAACGAAAAACAAATAAGGACACGAGTACTGCGTCATGGGAAAGTGTCCGCCTTTTCTGAGCCTCGGCAGCTGGTGCATAAGTACAGCCAGTGATGAGCCGAAACAAATCGAACTTGCGCAGGCAACGCCCAGCGACCTGCCCGTGGTGTTAGTAAATCCGAACCGAGGATGGTCGGAAGTTGAAAGCTCTGCACAGAGAGAAGCAAGCCCAACGAGAACAGATACGAGCAACGACTTGATAAAGACGAAAGACAATGCCGAAAAGACAAGGATACGTATACGATGACATGTGGCAATGGGAGACCTTGAAGGAAGCCGACAGGGTATCAACCAGACGCAAGAAGAACTACGGAGTCAAGAAGCACAGGAAGCAATGGCTCAGAGACCTCGTGGAAGTCCAGGGCATCATCCATGACAGGAAGATGCGCACGGACGAATACAAGCACATGACGCTGAAGAACGGAAAGAAGGAGCGAGACATCAGCAAGCTCAACTTCCACCCGAACCACATCGAGCACCAAAGCCTGGTCTTAGTAAGCCACGACAGAATAGAGCGCACATTAATCTCGCACACTTATGCGTCAAGGATTGGCTACGGACAGATAGCGGCTGCGCTTCAAGTCAAAAGATGGCTGTGAGAGCAAGGGAGCGGATGCCTATGGTACGCACAGGGCGACATTTGCCATTATTACGCCAACATCCTGCACCAACTGCTCAGAAGGAACATGGAACACCTATTCAAGGACAAGGAGTTCATCGACGCATACATGGAGCCGTTCGAGAGGTTCGCCCCAGATGGAAAGGGCATACCGCTGGGCATAAGACCCAGCCAGGACAGCGGCAACATTTCGCTGATGACATTCGACAGGTTCATGAAGGAGGAGGCGAAGGCGCACCTTTATATCCGATACCTCGATGATTTCGTCATATTCGGAAAGACGAAGGGAGAGGTGAAATGGAAGATGAAGAGAGCGATAGCATTCTTGAAGGATCTGGGATTCGAGGCACACGAGCCAAAGATTCGCCCGATAAGCGAGGGCTTGGATTTCCTCGGTTTCGTTTCCTACGAGGGAGGTAACATGTTTTGGAGGAAAAGCGACAAGGTGAGCTGGCTCAAGAGAAGAGCGAAGGTCACGAACAAGCGAAGACTCCGTGAGATAGACGCAGCAGCATGGGGCATGATAAAATGGGGAAACAGACATTGCAAAAGACTTTATAAGATGGAAACAGGAATCAACTTACAAGACCTCGGCATCAAGATGCCAGAGAAGAAGGACAAGAACGGAAAGCGAATCATCGACTCTCCAAAGATTACGACGGCACTCATCCTCAACAAGGAGATAGAGGTCATCGATTGGGTGAAGGACGTGCAGACGAGCTACGGGGCAGGACGATACGCAGTGGAGATTGTCTTCTACGGAAGCAAGCAGAAACTCATCGTGAACAGCCCATCGATGAAGCAGCTCATCGACGCTTTCGACACCAACCACGTGACGAGCTTCAAGACTGTGGTCATTGACAAGGGAGGCTCGCACTTCGAGTTCAGCCAGGTCAAGATTCTCACAATAGATGGCAGACCTGTCGCCAAGCAGAACGACGGCAAGCTGATATACACCGACAACAACGAGGTCGTAGACCTCACCATGTTTAACAACCAAACAAAGTAGGAGGCAGAAAAATGAAACAGCAGTACGGAAACATCAGAAGAACGTTCATGGAGCAGAAGCCAGAGGTGTACGACCGAAAGACACGCATCGCCTACATGGACTTCACAGCGGACACCCAGGAGAAGACCGACAACGCCAGCCAGGACACCGACAAGGCTAAGGGCAAGGAAGAGAAGACCACCATCGAGGGATTCAGCGGCTTTGTCATTCAGACCGACGGCATCATGGACTACGCCCACATCAAGAGCCAGCTCGTGGAGGCGGCATACCCACAGAAGGAAGAGCACGCCCTGGCATTCAATACCATCGACGCATTGCTGAAGAAGGTGGACGGAGTGGAACTGACCGAGGAAGAGAGCCAAGACCTCGCCAACTACAAGGACTTCTCGGAATACCGAGCATTGTGCGCCAACTGCGCCCACGCCATCATCGACAACTTATTCACTTAAAACAAGAGACCCACCATGCAGAAGAAACGAATATTCAAGGGAGCGTTCACCTGCAGGTGGGCTCCTTCGGACGGAGCGGACGGCAAGGATGGAGACCCAGGCAAGGACGGAACAGGAATCAAGTCGGCTGACGTGGTCTTTGTCCTTTCGGCAAGCAACACCAGCGAGCCATCGGACACCGCAGGATGGGTAACCACATTCACCCAGCTCGCAATGAAGGAGAACACCTATGTATGGAGCTGCACCAAGATTGTCCTCACGGACGGAACGAGCAAGTACACAGGCAAGCAATGCCTCGGTGCGAGCAAGGACTTCATAACCATCACCGAGCAATATGCCGTGGGCAGCAGCCCAACCACTGCGCCAACGAGCGGATGGGGAACCACCTACACGCCAACCAAGGAGCTATGGCTGTGGACACGCAACAGAATGGAATGGAAGAACGGAACATTCACATACACCACACCTTTGTGCGTTAGCTACTTTGGTAAAGACGGAGCGGACGGCAAGGACGGAGACCCAGGAGACGATGGCAACGGCATCAGCTCGCAGACATCGTACTTCATCGCAACCGACAAGAAGAGCGTGGCATCATACAGCTCGGTGAGCGGATGGAGCACCACATTTCCAACGCCAAGCGACCAAAAGCCGTACGTTTGGAAATGCGTGAGAACCATCTACACCAAGAGCGGTACCACCTACTCCACACCAGAGCTCGTCACAACATACCACAGCGGAGATAATGGCAACATCCTGGAGAACGCCAGCTTCACTGACGCAGACAACATGGAAGCGTGGAACGTCAAGAGCCAATACCAGCCACTCAGCGGAAAGACTGCACCGCAGGATCTGGGTAGCATTGACACCAGCAACAAGAAGGACGGACGCAACTCATACCACGACACCTGCAAGGCGACAGGAGTCACCATCACCTGCAAGGAGATGCTCCGTCAGAAGGTACACCACCCAGCAGGAGGCATTCAAAAGCTGGCAGCAGGGCAATGGTACACGCTGAGTTTTTGGGCGAAGGGAAGAACAAAGCCTATTGTCATAAACGAGACGAGCAGCAACTACGGATTCGCAACCAAGGAACTCTACCTCATTGCAGGCAGGACATACACCATAAGGGTAATCGGCAAATGCGACAGCACTGCCGTAGTCAACGGAAAGGAACTGCGCACATACATCTACGCAACCGATTGGAGCGAAGGGAACTCATGCGCAACCAAGAGCACATCGGTAACAGCAATGAGCATGACCTTCACCCCACAGAAGACAGGAGCCTACCGCATATCGAGCTACCAATACGACAACACCGAGCCAAGGACTGGCAAGGTGACCGTCCAGCAGTACGAGATTACCGACCAGGTGGACTTGGTCACCTACATCTACCCGACAGCAGTGGACACAAGCACCAAGATGATTGTGGACGGAATCGAGGTAACAACGCCAAGCGACCTCGGTTACACATGGAAGCTGACGGACGAGTGGACTCGACACAGCGTGACGTTCAAGACAAAGCAGAACCTCACCACAGAGGAACAGAACTGCCTGTTCAGATTAATGCCAGCCATTAACGAGGAAGGCTACAGAGAGGCGTGGATTTGCATGCCGAAGCTGGAGAGCGGAATGTTTGCAACAGGATTCATCGACGGCATCGATGACCTCCGAGGCATTCCTGGACTCATAGAGAGAACCAGCGAGTGGAGTGCAGGAACCGAGTACCACAACGACGAGAGCCTAACAGGAGGAATCCGATACCTCGACATCGTCACGGTCACCGACAACACTACAGGCAACTTCACGATGTACCAATGCCGAACCACCCACACCTCCACCGCAGCCAACGCACCGAATGGAGCTGACAGCAACGAGTGGCTGAAGCTGAACCAGATGCGACCGATTTACACACCACTCATCGTGGCAAAGAACGCAGTCCTCAGATTCGCACAGACCAACCGCATCCTGATCACCAACAGCAAGCAGCAGGTGCAGGGTTGCTTTGGAGGGGTCGAGGATGAAACCAACGGCTACCCTTTGTGGATAGGTGGAGCGACCGCAGCAGCAGCCAAGTTCAAGGTCAAGTACGGAGGACAGCTGGAGGCAACGGAGGCAAGCATCACAGGCAAGATAAACGCAACAAGCGGAACCTTCAACAATGTATCCATCAACAGCGGAACAATCGGAGGTTTTACGATTAGCGGTAACGGACTAACCAACGAGAAGAACTTCAACGATGATGCATACATCATCTTAAGGAACGACAACGCTGGAGCCTTCGCTGGAATAGGTGGAAACCTCCTCCCAGCCTCAAGCAGCCTAAGAGCCGTGGCACGATTCCAGAATGAGAATAAAAGCAATTGGTTCAAATACGACAACATGGGACAGAACTACGCCATGATTTTGTCAGCCAAGAACGCAGACCGAAACATCGCCCTCTCCATTTTAGGAGGATGCATCGAAGGGCTTGCTATCAAAACCTCTGTCGTAACAACCGACAACTACAAGGTCAAGCGAGACGAAGGTATCGTCGCAATCCACAACGAGTCATTCACAGAAATGACATTCATCCTGCCAGACATGAACTGGTATGACGAGGGGCACCAAATTACTTTGTGCGTTTCCGCAATGTACAGAGGATACTACAGCTTCTACATCAAGCCGGGCTACTGCTACGACAAGAAGGGTACCAAAAAAGAGACCTTTATTCATTGGCATGGTAACAATTACACCATAAGCGGTTTTAATAACGCAAGCAGAATAATGGGATACGACAGCATTACGTTTATATATGTACCGAGATGGAACCTTGTCAATGGTTCAGCGGTAATGCAAAGCGGAATGTGGATAGTTTCAGCAGGAACAGCGCAATAATACAAGGAGACATAAAAATGAAAATCAATTTTGAGAAGGTCGAGGTATTCGCCAACCTCGCAAAGACCAAGGCGACAATTATGAACATCAAGGAAGGGTTTGCGGACGCAATCTACACCCAGGGGCAAGGCATCGCCTGCCACGCCCTCGCCTTGAAGATTTACAACAGCAAGGGAGAGGAGGAGTACGATGACAAGGAAGTGCAGCTCATCGGTGTTTGCTCCGAGCTTTGCAGCCCAGCGGTCATGGACGGCATCAAATCAATGATTGAGAAGGGCAAGCAGGAGGGACAGCCATGAGCGCAGACATCCTACAGGCAATAGCCACAGGACTCGTGACCATTCTCGGATTCTTCATGTTCTACGACAGCAAGAAGCGAACCGAGGCAGCGAAGGCATCGCAGGAGGAAGCGAAGGCTACCGCCCAATACGCAAGCGGCTGGAAAGACCTCTGCGAGAAGAAGGACAGCGAGCTGAAGGCGAAGGACGAGAAGATAGACAGCCTCTACGACGTGCTGAACCAGCACCGAGCCACCGAGGACAAGCTGAAGGACGAGAACATGGAACTGAGGCTACAACTCCAGGAGGCAAGCTGGAACCGATGCGTCCGCAACGGATGCGTCAACCGAGATAGCTGGACATACACCTAGTGCATCTGGAGCCAGTACTGGTGGTAATACAGTAGTGAACGGTAATCGCGATGGTAATTATTGGTGTACAGAGAAATATTATCGTTTTTTGTTTGGAACAAATGGACACACAGTTTCCGACGCAGCTTCTGGTGCCTTTGGATGTTCTGTTCGTTGCGTGAAAGGTACCAAACAATAATATTCACTTTTAAACTAACCTATTAAACAAACTTGATTCAAAGGTTAGCATGAGGACAATGTTGTGTCACATGCGATTATAAAAGGCATGATAACAAGATTATAAAAGTGCTGATAACTTGGCACTTCCATACATGTCGAACGAAATGAGAAACAAGATTCTTGGCTATGGACAGAAAGCGTTTTGTCTATAGCAAAGAATCTGACATTGAATGAATATTTGACCGGTGCCAGTTTGTTTCGTGCTGTAGATAAGTTCTGTAATGTAGTGGAGATAAATTGGAAATTAGATTTATAAAATACAGATTTAGTTTTTCAAATGGTGTTTCAAAAGACGTACGTCTGATGCAACAAAGATAGGTTGCTTTTTTCATCTGTGCAAATTTTTCTACATCGTTTTAATTATCAGTCATTTATCTATCCTCCTTGCATTTAGTGCGGAGAGTAAAAATGGTGTTTCAAAAAACGTACGTTTTTTGAAACACCATTGTGTATTCAAGAC
>OGXZ01000623.1_pt1 | contig 20867 bp, 19 predicted proteins | sample 1576431 | NCBI WGS metagenome assembly OGXZ01 (sample SAMEA3541590, study PRJEB24748) | human gut metagenome | biome: human gut; feature: human-associated habitat; material: faeces | place: China | collected 2012
CCAGCCGGTATATTTGCAGAATGCGCAGCCTTCACCGCCGCAGATATCGCAGCTGATGTCCATTTCAGCACTGGGTTCTGTGAACGGGAAGTAGGACGGACGGAGACGGATCTTGGTTTCCGGACCGAACATTTCCTGTGCGAACTGCAGAAGTACCTGTTTCAGGTCAGTGAACGATACATTCTTGTCGATGTAAAGACCTTCTACCTGATGGAAGAAGCAGTGTGCGCGGTAGCTGATAGCTTCGTTACGGTATACACGTCCCGGGCAGATGACGCGGATAGGCGGCTGTGAAACTTCCATTACGCGGCTCTGTACGGAAGAAGTATGCGTACGCAGAATGATGTCGGGATGGCTTTCGATAAAGAAAGTATCCTGCATGTCGCGTGCCGGATGATCTTCAGCAAAGTTCATGGAAGAGAACACATGCCAGTCATCTTCTACTTCCGGACCGTCAGCAATGGTAAATCCCAGGCGGTTGAAGATGCTGATGATTTCGTTGCGTACGATGTTCAGCGGATGACGTGTGCCCAGTTCAATCGGGTAAGCCGTACGGGTAAGATCCAGTTCGGCAGTTCCGTTGTCCTGTGATTCGAATGTTTCTTTCAGGGCAGCGATCCGTTCCTGCATCCGGTTTTTCAGTTCGTTCAACTTCATGCCCACTTCCTTTTTCTGTTCGGCAGGCACATTGCGGAAATCTGCCATCAAGGCGTTGATGACTCCTTTTTTACTCAGGTATTTGATACGCAGCGCTTCCAGTTCTTCGGCATTGCCGGCTGTGAGGCTGTCTACTTCCTGAAGCAGTTCTTCTATTTTTGCTAACATATTTCTGTAATCTGTTTTTTCGTATGCGCAAAGGTAAGGATTAAAACTGAAATATTTTGATTTTTGAGGGACAAAAAAGAAAACTCTCTCTTATTTGATAGGGAAAAGAAAAAAACTGCTAATTTTGCATTTGATTTTTCAGAAGTGCAGATGAAAAAAATAGTTTTTGGTTGCTGTTTGTTGATCTTCATTGCTTCTTGTGGCGGAAATGGAAAAAAAGTAGATCCGTTTGAGAAGCTGACCGAACAGCTTGATTCGATGAATGTAGGTTCTGATTCAGTGCTTCAGGACACGATGGTGCTCGTAGAGGAAGTCATTCCTGTTACGGTCGATGAAAGTTTTGCTGATTTTTTCTACAATTTTGCTTCGGATGAAAAATTCCAGCGTTCACGTATTCTTTTTCCGATGCCTTACTATGAGGGTAAGGAGGTTAAACGCATAAGCCGGGAAGCCTGGAAGTTTGATCCTTTGTTCAGCCGTCAGGATGCTTATACCATTCTGTTTGATAAGGCGGAAGAAATGGAAATGGAAAAAGATACGAGTCTGCATAGTGTACAGGTGGAATGGATTTATCTGAAAGAGAAACGGGTGAAGCGTTATTATTTTGAGCGCAAGAAAGATGCCTGGTTTCTGGAAGCCATAAATTGGGAGAAACTTGCACATGGGGAAGGAAACGATGAAGATTTCCTGACTTTCTATGAGCATTTTGCATCGGATTCTATTTTCCAGAGAGAGCGTCTGCATTACCCCTTGTTGTTTGTTACGGCCGATCCGGAGGATGAATTCCAGATTCTGGAGACTACACTTGACATCGGTCAGTGGTTTGCTTTCCGTCCGCCGATGATGAAAGAAAAGCTGACCAATGTACGTTATGGACAGACTGAAACCTTGACTTCGGATACGAAGGTTGTTGAATTCAAGGGATTTGGAAACGGTTTCAGCAACGTGATGTATTTTGAACGCCGGCATGGCATCTGGAAACTGATGAAGTTTGAGGATTTAAGTGACTAGACAGAACGTTTCATTGACTTTTTTTACTGATTGATGCATGAAAGAATTATATAATTGCTCGCTGCTGCCTTACAATACCTTTGGTATGGATGTGAAGGCTTCCCGCTTTGTGGAGTATGCGTCAGTGGAGGAACTTCGCGGTTTGTGGAATGCAGAGCGTGAAGCGGTTGCCCACGCTTTACATATTGGCGGAGGAAGTAATCTGCTGTTTGCTTCTGATTATGAAGGTCTGATTCTGCATTCGGCCATAAAGGGATATACGGTGGTAAAGGAAACGGAAGAAGAAGTGGAAGTCCGTGTCGGAGCCGGTGAAGTATGGGACGATTTTGTCGCTTATACGGTTGCCAATGGCTGGTATGGTGCGGAAAACCTTTCATTGATTCCCGGTGAAGTCGGGGCATCGGCCGTACAGAATATCGGTGCCTATGGTGTGGAAGCCAAGGATCTGATTGTTTCGGTAGATACGTTTGGACTGGAAACCGGAGAAGAACGCCGGTTTATGCGGGAAGAATGCCGTTATGCATATCGGGAAAGTGTCTTCAAACAGAAACTGAAAGGAAAATATGCAGTGACTTTCGTAACCTATCGGTTGAAAAAGCATCCTGTCTTCCATCTGGAATATGGAAATATCCGTGCGGAACTGGAGAAACAAGGATGCCAGGTAGATCTGGAGAATGTACGCCGGATCATTATTGCCATCCGGCAGGCCAAGTTGCCTGATCCGAAAGTATTGGGCAATGCAGGCAGTTTCTTTATGAATCCGGTTGTACCGAAAATGCAGTTTGAAGCATTGCTTGCACAATATCCGGACATGCCTCACTATCCGGTGGATGACGCTCATGTCAAGATTCCGGCCGGATGGATGATCGACCGTTGCGGATGGAAAGGAAAGCGTGTGGGACATGCCGGTGTGCATGAGAAACAGGCACTGGTACTGGTCAATTGCGGCGGAGCAACCGGAAAGGAAGTCATGCATCTGGCTGAAGAAATAGTGGCTTCCGTTCGCGAACGTTTTGGTGTGACCATTCGGCCGGAAGTAAATTATATCGGCTGAAAGGTTGAAAATGTCAAACTAATCAGAACGGAGAGAGTATGAAGGTAACTATATTGGGCAGTGGAACCTCAACCGGAGTCCCTCAGGTGGGCTGCAGGTGTGAGGTGTGTACCAGTAAAGATCCTCGTGACAACCGCTTGCGTTGTTCGGGAATGGTAGAAGTGAATGGAGTGCGTATCCTGATAGACTGCGGTCCGGATTTCCGTGAACAAATGATCCGCATGGATGATTACCGGCCGATTGATGCCGTATTGATCACACACGAGCATTATGATCACGTAGGAGGGCTGGACGATTTGCGTCCTTTCTGCCGTTTCGGAGATATTCCGGTCTATGCCGAAGCATATACGGCCGACCGCCTTCAGGCTCGTATTCCTTATTGTTTTACTGAAAATCTGTATCCGGGAGTGCCTCATATTCCGTTGCACGTTATTGAGGCTGGCAAACCTTTTACCGTCAGCAACAGTTATGGCCATTCGGTAGAAATACTTCCTTTTCGGGTCATGCACGGCAAACTGCCGATTATGGGATATCGCATTGGGGAGATGGCCTGGATTACGGATATGCTGACTATGCCGGCTGCCTCATACGCGTGTCTGAAAAACTTGGATTGTCTGGTGATCAATGCTTTGCGCCAGGAACAGCATCCCACTCATCAGACTGTTCGTGAAGCCCTGGCACAGATATCATGCATTCAGCCGGAAGAAGCCTTTTTGATTCATGCGAGTCATCAGATCGGACTGCATGCAGAGGTGGAAAAAGAACTGCCGCCGCATGTGCATCTGACATACGACGGCATGGTTATCTGGCTTTGAGAAACCAGTTTCGTATCGGCGGTTATCGGGGGATGCGGGCTTTGAGCGATTCCTTGCAAAGTCCGTTCAGACCGCATGATTCACATTTCGGATTACGTGCCGTACAGACATAGCGTCCGTGAAGGATCAGCCAATGATGTGCGGTCGGTATTAATTCTTCGGGAATATATTTGATGAGATATTTTTCTGTGGCCAGTGGAGTGGTACAGGTCTGGGGAACCAGTCCGATGCGGTGACTTACGCGAAATACGTGGGTGTCGACAGCCATAGCCGCTTTGTTGAAGACAACACTCTGGATCACATTGGCCGTCTTGCGTCCCACTCCGGGAAGCTTGACCAGTTGTTCCAGTGTGTCGGGCACTTCTCCATGAAAATCTTTCACCAGCATTTGTGCCATGCCGACCAGGTGCTTGGACTTGTTATTGGGGTAACTCACACTCCGTATGTATTCAAAGATCACTTCAGGAGTACTGGCAGCCAGTGCTTCCGGAGTCGGAAAGTCCCGGAACAGGGGAGGCGTAATCATGTTGACCCGCTTGTCTGTACATTGTGCACTGAGGATCACTGCGATGAGGAGCTGAAAAGGATTTTCGTAGTGCAGTTCCGTTTCAGCCACAGGCATGGTCTGCTGGAAATAGGTGATGACTTTTTCGTATAATTCTTTCTTTCGCATGGTTGACAATTCTTAATCAGCAAATGGATTGCTGGGTGATGTATTTTTGTTTGTTCGGGAAAGTATATGTAGCCTGTTTCCCGTTTCTGTCCGTGTTTCCGGATCAGTACCATTTCTTTCTGCGGAACAGCAGATAGACAGCCGTTCCTGTTACAAGCATGAGTATCCAGGCAAAAAGATAGCCGTATTTCCAGTTCAGTTCGGGCATCCAGCTGAAATTCATTCCCCAGATACCGGCCAGGAAGGTCAGCGGGATGAAAATGGTGGAAACGATGGTCAGTTGTTTCATGATTCCGTTCATACGCTGGTCGTTGTTGGACAGATAAAGATCCACCAGGGCCGAGATCATGTCCCGGCATCCTTCCAGTGTCTGGAGAACGAACTGCAGATGATCGTTCACATCGTTGAAGAACGGACGGTTGGACTTGTGCAGAAGCGTATTGTCCGAGTGCAATAACTTGTTGATATGTTCCTTGAGCGGAAGGATACTCTTCTTGATCAGACGGAAGATACGGCGGTATTGCTGGATTTCTTCGATGCCCGGCATTTCGGCAGGATTGGAAGAAAGCAGGCGTCCTTCCATGTCTTCCAGCTCATCTTCCAGATCAGAAATGATGGACATGAAGCTGGTCATGACGCTGTTCAAGATCACGCTGAGCAGAAAGTCTGTCTGTCGGTTGCGGATCTTGAGCACATTTTTCTCCAAAGCCGTGTGGATTTCGTTCAGCATCTCGGTTTCTTTTTCGACGAACGTGAGCAGGAAGTTCTCTCCCTGAATGATACAAAGCTGCTGCGACAGATAATTATTGTCTTTTTCCGCAGTCAGTTGTTTCAGGATGATTACATTATAATTTTCATGTTCTTCGATTTTGGTCAGGTGATCTGCATTCAGAATATCTTGTGTGACCAAAAAGTCGATACCGAAGTGTTGGCAGATTTTTTGCACGGTTTCCGTGTTCTGCAGTCCGTGTATCTGTATCCAGTTGATGCTGTTCGGCTGAAGATGAGGAATCATTTCGTCTATATCTTTGCCGTTGCAGTCGTGTACCCCCTCAGGATTATACGAGCAGAGGTGAAGATGAGTCGGAGTCTGGCTGATTCCCGTATAGTTCAGCTTCTCACTAAGCAGATTGTTCTTTGTCATAGCCTGTGAACGTTAGTCTATTCTTTTCAGTACAACATCTTTTTTGTCGATGTATTTATCGAAGAGGAAAGAAGGCATGCCAAGTGCGATACCGGCATGTATGGTATAGCCTTCAATGCCCAGCAGTTTCTGCAATTCTTTTTTCCGGTTCATGCCGGCGGCACTGCATACAAATCCGGTGTAGAACTGGGAAACGCCACATGCTTCGGCCATGAGTGAAGCATTCTGGTAAGCCAGGTTACAGTCCTGGCATCCGAAACGTTCTTTGCTTCCGGTATAGAAGAACAAGGCTGCAGCAGCTCCCCGCAGGATACCGTCATTCCCTTTGTCGAACTCTTCCTGCAGTTGTTTGAAAACCGGAATATAGCGATAGCTGGAAGGCATGAGCGGTTTCAGTATCATTTTCAACAATGGATTTTCCACTGCATGGACAATAGACATGAAAGTACCGATGGTGATTCGGCTGATTTCCTTCAGTGTTTCGGGGCGGGTCACCAGTACCATCTTGACTTCCTGCGCATTGGTAGCTGTCGGAGCCCGGTGTGCAGCTTCTATAATACGTTGCAGCAATTCTTCCGGAACCCGTTGCTTGGAGAAAGCACGATTGGAACGACGGGAACGGATGAGCAGTTCTACCTGGTCGGCTGTGGGCAACTGGCTTCGGTCGAATGTATGGACTTTTTCAGGAGGGAAATCCGAATGTTCAATGGAATTGCCGGGACAAACGGCTACGCAATGTCCGCAACTGATGCAGGCGTCGGCATTTACTTCAATGCCTTTATCCTCATGAAAACTGAATAGAACAGAGGGACATATTCTGACGCATTTCTTACAGCGTATACAGGTGTTCTGATTAATATGTATTTGAGTCATTGTATGAAATGAATTAGGATACATGATGCACAAAGGTACGATTTTTATTTGTTTTTCTCTGTTAGCATAAAGTTTTTATGGAGGAATGGCTTCTGAATCATTCGATCATTCATCTGGCAGAAAAAGTAACGTCGGACTGGAGTAGTCCGGGCTTGTCCTGAAGTGATTTCCTTAACTTGGAGAAGAAGATAAGATTCTCCGGTTGAATTTCATTATATTCCGAAAATTCTTCGTACCTTTGCAACCCGTTAAAAGAGAACATTTACTTACGATGCCGTGAATAGCGGTCGTGTATTCTAGAACACCACGTAAAAAACAGGAGCGATGAAAAAAGAAAATCTTGTATCAGTACCTTTTATGGTCTTGGGTATTGTGTTTTGTACCTGCCTTGTGGCAGCCAATCTGTTAGAGACCAAAGTTGTTCAACTGGGCCCGATTTCCGTTACGGCAGGGCTGATTGTATTTCCCGTTTCATACATTATTAATGATTGCATTGCCGAAGTGTGGGGATTCCGCAAGGCGCGTCTGATCATTTGGATGGGATTCCTGATGAACTTCATGGTAGTAGCCATGGGGCAGATTGCTGTAGCTTTGCCGGCAGCTCCGTTCTGGGAAGGGGAAGAAGGTTTTAATTTTGTATTCGGCATGGCGCCCCGTATTGCTGCTGCGAGTCTGACAGCTTTTCTGGTTGGTTCGTTTATCAATGCATACGTGATGAGCCGTATGAAAGTGGCTTCACATGGAAAAAACTTTTCTGCCCGTGCCATTTTGTCGACTGTGGCCGGTGAGGGAGCCGACTCTCTGATCTTTTTCCCGCTGGCATTCGGAGGACTGATGCCTGTGTCTGAACTGGCTAAGATGATGCTGGTGCAGGTCATTCTGAAGACTCTTTATGAAGTGATTGTCCTTCCTGTCACCATTCGTGTCGTGAAATACATCAAGCGGGTAGACCAGAGTGATGTGTACGACGAGCATATTTCCTATAATGTCCTGAAGATTTCTGACATTAATTAAGCAACTTTATCAGTTTAATCAAATAAAATATGAATAACGAAACAGCCCTTGTTGTATTCAGTGGGGGACAGGATTCCACCACTTGTTTGTTTTGGGCAAAGAAACATTTCAAGAAAGTTTATGCCCTGAGTTTTATATATGGCCAGAAACATGTGAAAGAGGTGGAACTGGCACGCGAGATTGCGCGGAAGGCTGACGTGGAATTTGCTGTGATGGACGTTTCTTTCATCGGCCATTTGGGTAAGAATTCCTTGACAGATACATCGATTCACATGGATGAGGAGAAGCCGGCCAATTCATTTCCCAATACATTTGTTCCGGGAAGAAACCTGTTTTTCCTGAGTATTGCAGCGGTTCATGCCCGTGAAAAAGGTATCAGTCACCTGGTGACCGGAGTATCACAGACCGACTTCAGCGGCTATCCTGACTGTCGTGATTCTTTTATTAAATCGCTTAACGTGACCTTGAACCTGGCCATGGATGAGCAGTTTGTTATCCATACTCCTTTGATGTGGATTGACAAGGCGCAGACCTGGGCACTGGCTGACGAACTGGGTGTACTTGACCTGATCCGTCATGAGACGCTGACTTGTTATAACGGTATTCCCGGAGACGGCTGCGGACATTGTCCGGCATGTAAGCTCCGTCGGGAAGGCCTGGAGAAATATTTGCAGAGTAAAAATCAAACGAATGAATAAGTTTATGGAAAGAAAAGACGAACTGACCCTGTTGGGAAACAAGCATACGGAATATAAGCAGGACTATGCGCCTGAGGTACTGGAAGCTTTCATGAACAAGCATCCTGAGAATGATTATTGGGTACGTTTCAATTGTCCGGAGTTCACAAGCTTGTGTCCGATTACGGGACAGCCTGACTTTGCCGAGATCCGCATCAGTTATCTGCCCGACAAGAAGATGGTGGAAAGCAAGAGCCTGAAACTTTATCTCTTCAGCTTCCGCAATCACGGTGACTTCCATGAAGATTGTGTGAATATCATCATGAAGGATCTGATTCGCCTGATGGATCCGAAGTATATTGAAGTAACGGGTATCTTTACTCCACGTGGCGGTATCTCCATTTATCCGTATTGCAATTACGGACGTCCAGGTACGAAGTACGAAGAGCTGGCAGAGTACCGCCTGCGGAATCACAACTGATTTTTGAGGAGCTGTTGATGATTACGACAGCTCCAGTCCCAGTGCCTCTTTCAGCTTGAGCAGTTTGGGGTTTTTCTGGCTCATCATCTGGAAACGTTCCACGTGGCTGTAGGCACGTATATTTTCGTTCGGAGCACTGACACGTACCGTCATCCGGATTTTCCGGTTATGCAGTTGGGTGCGGAGATGCGTTTCGATGTGCGGAGCCAGCTGTTGCATGTACTTCTGCACAATGTCATTGTCCACAGCCACTTCAAACGTAACTCCGTCTTTCAGCAGTTGAGGCTGCATGTTCATCATGCGGCCTGCGTTGGCTGCTTCTTCTTTCGGAAGGCGGGCGGCAAATTCACGCCAGTAGTAGTTGAGGTCTTTTTCATTAAAGATATAATCTTCCCAGTTGGCATCTGCCTGCGGGATGGCAGCCGTAGCCTGTGCAGCAGGAGCGGCTTTTTCTGTTTGTGGTGCCTGCGACCGCCGGATGGAAATACCCATGCTTCCGGCTTTCATGACCGGAATCTTCTTTTCCGCCGATGTTTTCGGCAGCGGATTGGCATGCATCGGGCCGGCTCCGGGGGCTGAAGCCTGCGGAGACGGAGCGGATGTTGCGGGCTGAACCGGTTCTGCCGGACGGTATGAGGCGTTCGGTTGCTGTAAGGTAGAAGCATAGTTGCCGGCTGGCTGTGCCGCGTAGTTCCCGGCAGCAGGCTGCGGTTTCGGTGTAGCGGGTTGAGCCGCTTGGGCAGTAGCCTGATTGAAAACGGGAGATAAAGTCTGCTTAGGGCTGCGCCCCTGGCCCGGCTCTTCAGCTTCAGCAGTCAGTTGGGCCACCTGTATCAGGGTCAGTTCCACGAGCAGACGCTTGTTCTTGCTCAACCGGTAGTTGAGGTCACAATCGTTGCACAGCTTCATCGCCTTGTATAGAAACTGCGGCGTGCATTTCTGTGCCTGAGCCTGGTAGCGTTCGCGGATGGAAGCTCCCACTTCCAGCAAAGGCAGGGTAGCCGGATCACGGCTCACCAGCAGATCCCGCAGATGAGAACTCAGTCCGGTGATGAAATGATTCCCGTCGAATCCTTTTTTCAGCACATCGTTGAAGAGAAGCATGCATTCCGTTACCTTGTTTTCCAGGAAACAGTCTGTCAGCCGGAAATAATATTCATAATCCAGTACGTTCAGGTTGTCGATGACACTCTTGTAAGTGATGTGTCCGTTTGTGAAGCTCACCACCTGGTCGAAGATGGACAGAGCATCACGCATACCTCCGTCGGCCTTCTGGGCGATGACATTCAGGGCTTCCGGTTCGGCTTCCACATGCTCCTTGAGGGCCACGCTTTCCAGATGTTCCACCATGTCGCTGACACTGATCCGGTTGAAATCATAAATCTGGCAGCGGCTCAGGATCGTCGGAAGGATCTTATGCTTTTCAGTGGTCGCCAGGATGAAGATTGCATGATGAGGCGGTTCTTCCAGCGTTTTGAGGAAGGCATTGAAGGCTGCCTGTGAAAGCATGTGTACCTCGTCGATGATGTACACCTTGTACTTGCCGATCTGTGGCGGGATTCTCACCTGTTCGATCAGGGAGCGGATGTCCTCTACTGAATTGTTCGAAGCGGCATCCAGTTCGTGTATATTGTAGGAGCGCTGTTCGTTGAAAGCCTGGCAGGATTCACATTCGTTGCAGGCTTCTCCGTCTTCCTTCGGATGAAGGCAGTTGATGGTTTTCGCAAATATACGTGCACAGGTTGTCTTTCCCACTCCGCGGGGTCCGCAGAACAGGTAGGCATGAGCCAGCTTCTGATTGGCAATGGCGTTCTTCAGGGTAGTGGTCAGTGCACGCTGTCCGACTACCGTATCGAACGTGGCCGGACGATATTTACGCGCTGATACAATATAATTTTCCATAAATCGGATGAGTTGTTTTGAATTCATATCTTTCGCAAAAGTACATAAAATCTGCCAACCTTCTAAACGATGTCGTTTATTATTTCGCTGCACGGATGCGATACTTTCCGGATTTGTGCGTGATCTCACTTTTTTTCGTATCTTTGCGGCTGTGTATTAAGAATCTGTTTTATGAGTAAATTACTAGAGGCCTGGAACTTTATCCGCCGGTATAAATATGCGATCACAATCGGTGTTTTTCTGCTGATTATCGGTGTGCTGGACGAAAACAGTCTGATCCGTCGCATCTCTCACCGCCGTGAAATCTATCAGCTGAATTCAGAAATTGAGCGCTATCGCAAGCAGTATGAGGAAGACAGCCGCATGCTGAAAGAGATTACCTCGAATCCGAAGGAGCTGGAGAAGGTGGCTCGTGAGCGGTACCTGATGAAGAAATCTAATGAAGATATTTACGTTTTTGAAGAAGATTTGAAATGACAGCCCGACAATCAAATATATTGGCCATGACCGGAGCAGTTCTTTTGTTCATCGGTCTGGCGCTCCAGTTTGTGAAATTAGTGTTTGCTCCCTATGTCTATCTGGCCGGTTCCATCCTGTTTGCCTATGTGCAGGTACGTTCAGGCTATGACGGCAAGAACATCGTGATCCGCCGTCTCCGTCGCCAGCAGCTGATGGGAGCCATGTTACTTGTTTTCACGGGAGTGCTGATGCTGTTGTGGCATCGCAACGAGTGGATTGCCTGTCTGAGCATTGCTGCCGTGCTGGAACTTTACACGGCTTTCCGTATTCCTCAGGAGGAACAGAAAGAAAAGAATTCCTGAAAGCTTTGATTTTCAGGGATGTTATGTTCTTGAAAAAACGTCCCGTTGTTTTTTAAAAACGTTTCGTCGTATATTGTTAAATGTTTCGGGCTTTTACCTGAAACGTCCTTATGTTTTTGAGCGGATGGTGCAGTCCGCTTTTTTGGTATGCCTGCATGTCTGCCGAAAAGAAGAAGTGCCGGTGCAGTCTTCTCGCGAAGGGTTGCACCGGCACTTCCGGTTAATGTCTTTCCCGCTCAGGCTGTGGGCGGAATTTGACGGTTCCTTATCGGATGATTGTCATTTCCTTGATCAGATGACCTGCTCCCGCATACTTGTCGATGATGAACAGCGTATAGCGGATGTCTACCACAGCAGCGCGCTGCAACTGGGGATTATAGGCAATGTCACCCGTCAGACCTTCGTAGTTGCGGTCGAATCCGGTACCGATCAGTTCGCCTTTGGCATTGAAGACCGGCGATCCTGAGTTACCTCCGGTGTTGTCGGTTGCCGTTGCAAAACAGATAGGCATGCGTCCGTCCGGCATGGCATACGGACCGAAATCTTTCTTCTCATACAGTTCCTTGAGGCGGGCCGGTACGACGAATTCCGGATTGTTGGGATCTTCCTTTTCCATGACTCCTTTCAGTGTCGTGTAGTAGAGATATTCCTTTCCGTCTGCCGGTTCATATGATCCGATCTTGCCGTAAGTAAGTCGCAGGGTAGAGTTGGCATCGGGGTAAACCGGTGTCTTCTCTTTATGCTTGAGTTCCAGCATACCTGCCACCCAGGTCTTGTGTGCCCGGTTATAAGCATTGGTCTCTGCCTTCATGGCATCACTGGTAGCCTGATATCCTTTTTTCACCGATGAGGCATACTGCACCATCAGGTCGTTGGCCAAAGTTTCTGCATCCGGTTTTTTGAGGAAACGCTCCAAAGCTTCCGGACTGCTGAAAACAGACTGGCTGAAACAAGCGTCGACAAAGGCATCGGTATTGCCCTGGAACTTCTTATCGATCAGCTGGAAAATGCTGATGCGCTGTTCGGCAGGAACCAGCCGGGCATACAAGGCGATCAGCTGACGGGATACCTTGCGGTCTACTTCCGGGTTGTAATCTTTGTTGAAGAACTTCTTGCTGCTGTTTCTGAGCTGTTCGGTTGCTTCACTGATTTCTTTCTTTTTCCCGTTCTGCAAGGCTTTCAGCAGACCGGCTGTTTCCGGAATGTTGGAGAATTCGGTTCCCAGCATCAGTGCTTCGTAGATAGCCTGCTGATGATAAACCGCGTCGTGGCGTTTGGCAACAATCTTGCGGATGGTCTCATAAGCCTCGCGATAAGCATCGTTTCCGGTTTCACGTCCGAACTCAAGAAGTCTTTCCTGCTGTTCCTTTTTACGGTTCAGCACCTTCAGTTTCACCAGTCCTTCGTTCATACCGATGGCATTTTTCCAGTAGTTGGCCGAAGAAGCATATTTGGCTGCATACTGGATGCGAGTTCTGGCATCCTTTTGCATTTCCTCGTTCAACGCTCTCAGTCGCACGCCACGAACCGTGTCACGCATGAAGTTGGTAGTCTGCATACGTTCTTCCACTTCGTCGCTGATCATGTAGCGCCAGTTGCGTCCGGGGAAACCCATCACGAAAGTGAAGTCACCTTCCTTGACACCTTTCAGATTGATGGCGATGTGTTTCTTGACTTTCAGCGGAACATTGTCTGCGCTGTATTTGGCCGGTTTTCCATCCTTGTCGGCATAGATGCGGAAGATGGAGAAGTCACCGCAATGACGCGGCCACATCCAGTTGTCGGTGTCGGCACCGAACTTACCGATGGAAGAGGGAGGTGCGCCCACCATTCGGATATCCTTGTAGACGGTCTTGACAAACAGGTAATATTTGTTTGCGCCGTAGAACGGTTTCAGTTCCAGTACGGTGAACTCGTCGGTGTGGATTTTCTCCTGCTCGGCAAAGCGGTCAGCCACCTTGCTGAGGTAGGAAGGAGACAGATAGTTCAGTCCTTCCGGATCTTCATCTTTTTGCAGCTGTTCCATCACGTAGTCCGTCACATCGAGGATACGGTCGATGTAAGTAACGGTCAGTCCCTCGCAGGGAAGTTCCTGTTCACGGGTCATGGCCCAGAAGCCGTCGGTCAGATAGTCATGCTCCACCGAACTGTGCTGCTGGATGTAGCCATATCCGCAATGGTGGTTGGTCAGTACGAGACCTTCCGGAGAAATGACTTCACCGGTACATCCTCCTCCGAAGTGAACGACAGCATCCTTCAGACTGATACTGTCGGGGGAGTACACTTTGTCGATGCTGATATCCAGTCCGAGATCGTACATGACGGCAGCATTCTGCTTTTTCAGGTCGGTCAGCATCCACATCCCTTCGTCAGCATGGCTGGCGAAGGTTGTGAAAACGCTTAAAAGTGAGAATAGGATTGTTTTCTTCATCGTTTATTCTACAATGTTCATTTCGTCAATCAGGTTCTTGCATCCTCCCAGTTTTTCCACGATGAACAGGACATAACGGATATCTACGGCAATACAACGCTGCAGGTTGTTGTCGAAGTTGATGTCGCCGCTCAGTGATTCCCAGTTACCGTCGAAAGCAGTTCCGATGAGTTCACCGTTGCCGTTCATGACGGGTGATCCGGAGTTACCGCCGGTGATGTCGTTGGTTGTCAGGAAGCAAGCCGGCATTTCTCCGTTAGGCAACGCATAACGTCCGAAGTTCTTGGAAGCATAAAGCTCTTTCAGTTTGGCCGGTACGACGAATTCCGGGTTGTTGGGATCCTCTTTTTCCATTACTCCCTTCAGGGTTGTATAGTATTTGTAGTGGATTCCGTCTTTCGGATCGTAGGATTTCACGTTTCCGTAAGTCAGACGAAGCGTGAAGTTTGCATCCGGAGCTTTCGGAGTCGGTGCATACATTTCGCACAGACCGCGAACGTAAGTTTTGTGAAGCAGGTTGATGTCACCTCTTGCGTTGCTCAGCTGGTCAGCCAGTTCCTTATACTTCGCATTTCTTGCAACGGTGTATTGTACAGCCAGGTCCTTGTCGATTGCTTCAACGGTCGGGTTGGCCATGAATGCATCGAAGTTCTTTTCGCTGGCAAAGATGCTGTTGTCATACAAAGCATCCACGTAAGCATTGTAGTCGCCGTTGAACTGTTTCTGTACGGTCTGGTAGAAGTCGGGCAGAGCTTCCGCAGAAACTTTCGAAGCATACAGCGGGATCAGCACTTTGGCAACCTTGCGGTCTACTTCATGGTCGTAGTCCTTGTTGTGGATGTTGGCGAATTCCTTTTTCAGTGTTTCCAGTGCTTTGGCAATGTCCTTCTTGTTCTCCTTCTGCAAAGCAGTCTTCAGCTCATCGAAGGCAGCCTGAGGTGCACTGAATTCGATACCGCTGCGGAAAGTTTCGCTGAAGTAAGTATTGCGTGTCTGGATCGGCATAACCCGTTTGACGTATTCGTCAATCTGTCCGACCACCTTTTCATAATCTGCATTACCCTTTTCCTTGGCATACTGTGCAAAACGGCTTTCCTGTTCAGCTTTTGTTTCCAATACTTTATTGTCCACAATGGCCTTGTTCATACCGATGGAGTTTTTCCAGTAGTTGCTTGATCCGGCAAACTTGCTGGCATACTGGATACGTACCTTGTCGCTGGCAGCCATTTCCTTGCGCAGTACGTTCTGGCGTGCTTCACGAACCTCGATGCGCGGCACGTTGGTAGCTTCCATACGGAGACGCACTTCGCTTTCGGTCAGATAACGGCTGGTGCTTCCCGGGAATCCCATGATCATGGCATAATCGCCTTCCTGCAATCCCTTCAGAGAGATGGTCAGGTATTTCTTTGATTTCAGGGGCACATTGTCCTTGCTGTATTCTGCCGGATTTCCGTCTTTGTCTGCATAGATACGGAAGATGGAGAAGTCGCAGGTGTGACGCGGCCACATCCAGTTGTCGGTTTCTCCACCAAACTTACCGATAGATGAAGGAGGAGCGGCAACCATACGAACGTCCTTGTATGTCTTGATGTAGAACAGATAGAAACGGTTACCTTCGTAGAAAGGCAGTGCCTGAGCCGTGATGCCCGGAGCTTTTTTCAGGTCGCTTTTCTTCAGTTCTTTTTCAGCGAGTTCTTTCAGGTATTTGCTGCCGAAGGTTTCAGCTTCGGTTACTTTTCCTTTCTTTACATCTTCGTTTACTTTTTCCGTTACATCCACGATGCGTTCAACGAAACGGAATGTCAGGCCCGGAGTAGGGATTTCTTCCTGATAACTCTTTGCCCAGAATCCGTCAGTCAGGTAGTCGTGTTCCACGGAACTGTGCTGCTGGATAGCTCCATATCCGCAGTGGTGGTTGGTCAGGATCAGTCCGTTGGGTGAAATGATTTCTCCCGTACAGCCTCCTCCGAAGATACCGACTGCATCTTTTAATGTCAGTTGTTCCGGATTATAAATGCTGGCAATGTCTATTTTCAGGCCCTGAGCTTTCATTCTGTCGGCCAGGTTCTGCTCTTGCATCATCTGCAGGAGCCACATTCCTTCATCGGCTTTTGCCGGTGAAAATGCCGCACAAAGCAGTGCGAGTGCTAGTACTTTCAGTTTTTTCATTCTATTTTTAGTTTAGATAAATTTATGCAGGTAATTAAAATACAAAGGTAATAAAAATATTAGGAATACTTACGAAAAAGAGTCCTGTCATTCCTCTGAAAGCAGGAATGCAGGACTCTTTTTGATATAAGATTCGGTATTCTGTTTACAGTTTCCTGGGTTTTACCGTTATAAAAGTCATATAGTCGTCATTATCCGACAGGATATTGATATGAAGACCTTCTGGAGAGACAAAGCAAGATCCATAGCGATTTGTTTTTTCTTTGATATTATATTCTCCTACTTTCTGGAAATCTTTATCAAGAATGACAACAGCCAGATGGCGGGATGGAAAGGCGCGGGTATTTCCGTCCCATTCTGATTCTGGTAACGTAAGCAGTCTGTAATATAACTGATTCCAGCGGTCATAATAAATACCTGTGTATTGAACCTGCTCTGCTACGTTGCGCATGATATCAGCCATAGAGTTTCTTTTGGCCGGACGTATGGAATAGGGGTGGGAGTATCCTGCAAAGAAGGTTTTCGTTTCTTGGGTGTGGATGTTGAATACCCGTATGCTGTCGTCAGCCGGAAAACTTAGCACCATTTCATTGGCGGGGCTTAAATCGTATGGTATAACGCGATAGGCAAAAGGTTGCCATACTGCATCCTTGTTCCCGTATATTTCAGGATAACTGTTTGCATAATATACAATACTGTCTTTCAAATTCAGAAGCAACGAAACACCTTGCGGAATGTCATTGGACTGAGTGTCGCACACATTGCATCCTTGTCCTTGCAGTATGATGTATTCATCTGCTTTTTTAATGGGTGTATTGGGACAAGGCAATATTTCGGGACACCGAAAGTGGCAATTCTTTTGTAAAGGATAATCTTTTAGGCGGTATTTTTTGAGGAGTTCGCCTTTGTTATTGAACAGGTCTAGTTGCCATAGCCAGGTATGATATACAAAGATCGAGTCTTCATTGTGTATCAGAAATCCAAAAACATTTCCATCCAAAGCGTTGGGGCCTTCTTTCCTAAATTGTATTTTGCGGACTTCCTTGCCGCTTTTTACATCAAAGATGCAAATGTTATGTAGTGGGTTATTGTATGAGGCAAGAAATAGAGAGTCGTTCTTTTCATATGTGTGGATATGTGAAATTACTTGTGTCGTAGAGTCATCCAGAGAAAATACTTTATGAGGAAGCTCTTGCATGGTATACAACTGCTTCCCCATACGGTTTTCTGAAGTTTGTTTACTGCATGCTCCACATACAATTCCGATAGATAAAGCAAGAATAAACTTCAAATTCATATGATTCTTTTTTAATTGTTTGAATTTGCATTACATCTGATAGTGGAAGCCACTTCTTTATGTTCATAGTTTCTTGGGTTTAACTGTAATAAAAGTCAAATAGTCGTCATTATCCGACAGGATATTGATGTGAAGACCTTCGGAAGAGACGAAAGCCCGGCTGAACCGGTTGCTTGGTTCTTTGATGTTATATTCTCCGACTTTCTGAAAGTATTTATCAAGAATTATGACAGCAAGGTTTCGTTTTGGAGCTGATTTTTCATTGACATCATAATCCGACAGAGGTAAAGTCAGGAGTCTGTAATACAGCTGATTCCATTTGTCGTAGTAAATTGATGTATATTGAACCTGTTCCATTATGCTTCGGTCTACTTCTTTTTCAGAACGGGCTGGGTGAATGGTATAAGGTTTGGAATACCCTGCGAAGTAGCACTGGGTCTTTTTAGTATGGATATTAAAAACCCGAATGCTGTCGTCTGCCGGATAGTTTATTACCATTTCACCTTGAGGACTGAGATCATAAGGTACAACCCGATAGGCAAAAGTTTGCCATATTCCTTTTTGATTATAAATTTTCGGATAGCCGTTTTCATGACGTACCAAACTGTCTTTCAGGTTAAGAAGTAAGGTGACGCCTTCAGGTATCTGGTTGGATTGGGAATCACACACATTACATCCTTGTCCTTGTAATATAATATAATTATCCACTTTCTTGATAGGAGTATCAGAATATGGTAATATATCGGGACGTCTGAATGAACATCCTGATTCCAGGGGATAGTCTTTTATTTTATATTTTTTTTGTAATTCACCTTTTTCGTTGAATAAGTCTAATTGCCATAGCCAGGTATGATACATAAAAATAGAATCTTTATTATGTATCAGGAAACCACAAAAATTAGGGTCTAATGCATTGGGACCTTCTTTCTGGAATTGTATTTTCTGAATTTCCTTGCCGCTTTTTACATCAAAGATGCAAATGTTATTTATAGGTTCATTGTACAGAGCAAGAAGTTGAGAATCGTTTCTTTCATATGTCTGAATATGATTTACTATTTGAGTTGTAGAATCATCTAACAAAAAAACTTTATGGGGAAGCTCTACCATTGTATACAACTGCTTTCCCATACGGTTTACAGAAGTTTCTCTACCGCATGTTATGCATAGAATTCCAATGCAAATGGTAACTATTGCAATGCAAGTAAGAAAGAGTAGTTTTTTTCTCATTGTATTAGTTTATATTATGATTTCATACAAAATTATATAAAAATGTGATTACATTTTTTGGGGGGGGAGGGTGATTTTTTTTTTTTTAACTTTTCAATAATTAAATCTATCCAGGCTGTTATCCTTTTGTCATCCGGCTGACATTTTGCATATTCGGGCCTGTGAGAGTCGCTGATTTGCGTCCCGAGGTGCGGGGGAGAAGCCAATTCGCGAACGGAAAATTACTTATTCGCTTGTACTTGAGTTTGTTATCTGAAAATTTAACATCTTCAGGCTGCTCATCCGGATCGGAAAAGAGGCATCTGGAGCAGCGAAAGGAACATTCGGGGCCGATGTCTGCCCGTTCTTCCAGATTCGTGCGGTCGTTTTCCTTGGTTTGACCGTACATTTTGGCCGGAACGGGCTGTCGAAAGCACCGCAACGGCCTGACGATTTTTGCATAATGAACCGTTATTTCTGCATCTGTATGCAAAAAATTGCATAAAATTTCGCTTTTATCTCCGGATTGCTTTCCGGATGAGGCCGGATCAGATCCGGGCATGTAAGTCTTTTCTGTCAGAATGATTCAAAAGGAAACCGGAAAGTCCGGCGGGCTTTCTTTTTGCCCCGATGCTTTTGCTTACAGTCTGTCACACTCCCTTTTCGGCCACTTTCAGGAACTGTTCCGAAAGAGTAATAATCCTCTATTTAAGTTTAAATTTTGGTAATTTTCTTTTGTCAAAACGACAAAGATTATACCTTTGTCGCGTAATTCAAATAAAGTATCGCGAGCATGTATAAACTTTATTTTTTCCTGTTTTGTGCTGTGCTTTTTGCTTCTTGCGGTAAGAAATACAGAATAGAAGGGGTGTCTTCCGTTTCATTGCTGGACGGCAAGATGCTGTTTATCAAAGTGCCGGCAGGTGACAAATGGGTAAATATTGACTCGGCAGAGGTGATTCACGGCCTGTTCAAGATGGAGGGAAAAGCGGATTCAACGATGTTGGCTACTCTGTTTATGGACGATGAATGCATCATGCCTTTCGTCATTGAACAAGGAAAAATCAATATCAATATTGACAATGCAGGCATCACCATCAAGGGAACTCCGCTGAATGACAGTTTCAATGATTTCATCATGCAGAAAAATTCACTGGACGACCGCGCATACGAAGTGGAGCGTGAGGAAAGCCGCATGATCATGGACGGTAAGGATCTGATGACGGTTCACCAGGAAATCGAGAAAAAGCGCCTGGCTTTGTCGGACGAGATGAATACGCTGGTGAAGGATTTCATTGGAGCCAACTATGACAATGTGCTGGGCCCCGGAGTATTTATTTTGTGGTGCAACAGCATGCCCTATCCGATTCTGACTCCTCTGATGAAGGAAATTGTGGACAAGGCGCCGGAATCGTTCCGCAATGATCCGCTGGTCAGGGAATTCCTGATGGTGGCGCGGAGCAATATGGAGAAGATGCATTGATAAAGAAAAGGCATACAGAGAGGTGCGGTTGCACGGTCTGTATGCCTTTTTTTTCAGTTACGATATTTTTCGGGGAGTCCGCTCTCGATGGCCTGATAGGATTCGGTCATCAGTTCTTTCAGATTTTCTTCTCCCTTTCCCTTGGGATAGATCGGCGTGTGGATCGTCAGTTTGAGCCGGTGCCAGGAAAGGAGTTTGCCGGTTCTCGGCAGTATGTCAAACGATCCGTCGATAGTCATCGGAACGACGGGCAGCTGTAATTGGTCGGCCAGGAGGAAAGCGCCTTTTTTAAACTCGTTCATGTGTCCCGTGAAGGTGCGTCGTCCTTCGGGGAAAACCACAAGGGAGGTTCCTCCCTGCAACACTTTTTCTGCGTGTTTGATGGTTTCATAAACTTTTCTGGGGCTGGATTTATCTACAAAAATGAAACCGGCCGATTCGCATGCCTTTCCGACAAAAGGAACTTTGCGGAGACTTTTTTTCATCATCCATTTGAAGTTTCTTCCCAGAAATCCGTAGATCAGGAATATATCGAATGCTCCCTGATGATTGGCCAGGAAAACATACGATGTGCGGTGGTCGATCTTTTCGTGACCTTCTACGGAAACCGGCAGAAGAAACAGCCAGCAGGTGAGTTGAGACCAGATTTTTCCGGGATAGTATCCCCAGAAATGTCCGTTTCCCAGCCAGCATCCGATCATTGTAGTCAGTGCCGTGAGGATGGTCAGAACCAGAAAGATGGGCAGACCGATGCAGATTTGGTAAATGATGTATAAGATCTTCATTGTTTATTGGTTTTTATTGATTGAATACTACTTTTGCGTAAGGTGATAAGTGTAATTTCCGGCCACGCTCCCAGGCGCATGGGGAAAAGAACATAGCCCAGACCTACGTTCACATAAAGGCCTCGTCCGTCTTCCAGGTACATGCCGCAGTGCTCCGGATAAACGAAGCGGGAGAAAGAGAAACCGAAGAGCCGGATCTGCATGTC
>OGXZ01000640.1_pt1 | contig 20520 bp, 19 predicted proteins | sample 1576431 | NCBI WGS metagenome assembly OGXZ01 (sample SAMEA3541590, study PRJEB24748) | human gut metagenome | biome: human gut; feature: human-associated habitat; material: faeces | place: China | collected 2012
ATTCCAGTACTGCTTCATTTGCGTACGATTTTTGCAAATATGAAACGTTGCAATGCAGTTCTGCATCCTGTCGGCCCTGGGTATGTTTTTTGTGGTGGACGGGCACCTGCAAGCCCCATATCTGCCGGCATACTTCCTCCAGCTGACATAAATCCTAAATAAACCAAGTTGATCGTTGCTCCGATCACTGCACCCTGTACTGGATGTCCAAGGATCAAACCTGTGATTGCTCCACATACCAATGGTCTTTGTAAAGACCAAAGTCCTACGAAAGGCAAGTTACCAACTGCAAGCCAGTAAACGACTCCGCATAACACTGCCTGTAAAATCGTCATTTCCATATTTTTTTCCTCCTTTGAATCACATTACTCATTTAAATATCCATCAACTTCAATTACCTGCTGTTCTGGTACTAACTGATAATACACATGAACACCCTTGGTCCTTAAATTTTTGATCGATGTAATTTCATCTGGAGAACACGCTACATTTTTGATAAATGGAGTTCTTTCTCCACGAAGTCCCATACCACCAAGATTTACATCACTAAGTTCTAATCCCATATCTGCCATTCTGTCATAAGTAATTGGTGTTTTTGTGAGGATCATAACTCTTTCATTTGGATCTTTGGAATCTCTCTGTAAGATGTCTGCCCCTTTTTCTGTTCCGTATACATTAACCTTTACTCCGTTTGGAGCTAATGCTTTGATAACACGTTTATTAAATTTATCTGCTGCAACTTCATCATCTACTACAATGATTCTGTTTACATTTAAACTTGGAGTCCATACAGAAACAACTTCTCCATGAATCAACCGGTCATCAACTCTTGCTAATACAATGTTCTTCATTCTTCTTCCTCCTCATCATCAAATAAATCATTTACATATTTTACTGTGTCTGGCGCAGCTTCCATAATTCCTCTGCAGATTTCTTCAGCACTCTTGTCTGCATATCTTCCCATCATAACTTCAACTGCCAGCGGAATATTAATTCCTGTAATATGATGGAACTCATGATTTCTCATTAATGAAACAACTGCATTAAACGGACTTCCATGGAAAAGATCTGTTAAGAAAAGGATTTCTTCTCCTTCTGGTGTATCATTTACTTCCCTTTCTAATTGTTCTGTTAATGTTGCAACTGTCTGTTCTGGAAATAATCCATATGCTACAAGATTTTCCTGCTCTCCTACCAGTATCTGCACACTGTCTACAAGTCCTTTGGAATAGCTTCCATGCGATACTGCAATTACTTTCATCACGTTTCCTCCTTTATATGTTGTTTTTCTTTTTGACCTTTTTTGTTCGGCTATCTTTGATGTGACTAAAGTATAGCATGTGATAAGTGTATTTTTTCATAAACATTTGCATGATACTTTGCGCAGACTGCTCGAATGAATTGCATGATATATTACGCAATTTATTGTGCACTTTTAATTTTTGACTGCATCATTTCTGCATAATACTTTGCGTAAATTTCATGTAATTTATTTCGTTATTGTTGCACCATGGTTTGCGCAATAAAAAAAATTCATAGGAAAACATTTCTGTATATAATGAAGGCAAGCTTGGTAGCTACAGCTTATCTATGAATTGTAAAATGTATTGTCTTTATAGAATAGGAGGAAGCAGTTTCATCTATATCATAGAAACTGCGACAAAAAAATGAAAATAGTAAACGGTTTTGATCTTATGAAATACGCACAGGACCATCATTATATGCTTCCTGCATTTAACACTACAAACCTTGAGATGACTTATGCCATTGCAAAAGGATTAAATAAAGCAAAACTTCCAGGTTACATTCAGATTTCTTCTAATAATTTAAGATTATCTGATCCTGAAGCTATCGTATATTTAACAAAGAAGGCTCTTGCTGACAGCGATGTTCCGATTGGTCTTCACTTAGATCATGGAAAATCATATGAAGATGTAAAAGCTTGTGTAAATGCTGGATTTACTTCTATTATGATCGATGCTTCTCATCTTCCATTTGAAGAAAATATCGAAGAGGTAAAAAGAGCTGTAGAATACTGTCACTTCTATAATATGACAGGACGAAGGACAATGTCCGCACGCTGCATGGTGAACGAAAAATAGAATCATAATAAAAACTGTGAAACCAGGATTTCTGATTTCACAGTTTTTTATTTCACTAATTTTTATCTTCTCTCGCTTGCGTGGTCGAGGTTGGCGGCGTCTTCTATGTCGGCTTCCTGGCCATCTCTTTCTTCGAGGATTTTTCTCAAGCGTTCTCTCTTGGAGCGGTCGATGAACTGGTGGGCTATGACGTCGGGGAGTGTGGCTCCGAGGGCTATGCCCAGGATGACGAGGGCGGCTTCGACGCCGTTTTGCATGGCGAACATGAATTCATCGGTGGTCAGTGTATGGATACGGATGACGGCGAAGAGGAAGCGGTAGAGGAGGACGCCGGGGATGAGTGGGATGATGGCCGGTGTGGTCAGGACGAATACCGGGGCATGCAGGTTGCGTGCGACGATCAAGAGGAAGAGTGACAGTGTGGCAGCGCCTATGAAAGAAGCGGTGGCCATGCCTGTTCCGAAGTCGACCATGAGGATGTTTCTCATGTCGACGGTGATGATGGCGCCTAAGCATGCGAGCGGTATATATCGTTTCGGGATGTTGAACATGACGCAGAAGCCGGCGGCTGCCATGGCGGCGGCGAGGGCCTGCGCGATGTAGAGGCTTTCAGGGGCGATGCGGACGCCGGTGAAGTTCGGGACGCTTGTCATGACGGCGACGGCGGAGAGGCCGAATGTCATGGCGGTCATGACAAGGATGGTCTGCGTAAATCGTGTCATGCCTGAGTTCAGATAGTTCGACAGGAAGTCATCGACGCAGTTGATCAGCGGGACGCCTGGTATAAGTGTCAGCGCACAGGCGACGACGGGCAGCCACGAGCAGGGCGGCCCCGGTATGTAGAGTGTGAGGTAGGCTGTCGCGGTCGCAAAGAAGGCGCTGGCGGCGATGCCGATGTAAATATTGACACCGAAGCGTTCGCAGAGTGTCTTGACGTAGGCACCCACGACAGCGGCGATGAATGTGTAGAGGGCTTCGTACCAGTGCCCGCCAAAGAGGAGGCAGAAGGCGCTGGATGCCATGCCGATGCAGAAGAGTGTCAGCCACTGGGGATAGAGTCTTTTCCTTGCCATCTGCTGGATGGTCATCATCTGATTCCGGTAGATGAGGTAGGATTCATTGCTCTTCAGTGCGTCCCAGCTGAGCTGGTTGGCAAGAAGCGTCGTCATCATGTTGACACCGTGCTTGTAGCATTTGCGGAACATGGTTTCCGACGTGACGCCGCCGTCCACATTGATCATGATGGTGCTGTATGTGATGTGGATCTGGACGTTTTCCCAGTAAATGCCAAGGTAAGCGGCGGCACGGAGCATGTCTCTGACGACACGCTTGCTGCTGGCGCCGTTTTCCATCATGAGCTGTCCGATGTCGAGGATGAGCTGCATCTTGTCCCTGACGGTCAGCTCTGCTTTATCTGATTTCTTATACAAAAGGCATCACCTCTGATAACCCCTAACGGGATGCGCTGCCTTAGAGCGGCGTATTCCTGATGATATCGAAATACTCCTGGTACTGCCTTGCCTGTTCGTAGTCGTGGAGCGGGAAGCATTCGCTCACCCAGCGGATGAGGAGCCATGCGCAGCCGAAGAATACGAGAAACTGGAGTGTCCTGTGAATGGCGGAATAGGATGCGGTGTCCCTCCTGATCCATTTCTTGTCCAGCTTGTACGCGCTCTGGTAAATCCAGCGGGCATAGAGGATGACGAAAGCCAGGATCCCGAGGTTCATCAGGATAAGGTTCAATCCTCCGATATGCGTCAGGACGACGTGGGAGAACCACTTGCCCGGGCTGTACAGCGCGAAGAACATTTCCCTTGGCGTCATCATGATTCCCATGTATGCGTAATGCGTGAGGAAGATGAAGGCGCTGAAGGAAAAGAAACACACGGCTATGAGGCAGATGAGGACCGCCAGTTTCCGTCCCATGACGACGCGGCAGATGACGTTCATGATGAAGAAGATCAGGAGCAGGATCGCGATCGCTGTCAGGAAGTACGGGCTCAGGTGGTTGAAGGAGGCGTCCTTCAGTCCGTTCACCGCGTGCAGGAGTACGTAAGGAAATATGACTATCCATGAGAAGAAAGGAATGTAGCCGATCCGCCAGAACGGATGGAGAAGGCTCTTCCTTGTCATAAATTGTGTCAGGAAAAGGAGAATGAAGCATTCCCCCATGCTCCTCTGGAAGCGGTACCATTCGAAAAGGCCGGTGATTCCGAGGGCAAAATAGTAAATGAAAACGAGGAACAGGAGAAAAATGGCACCAAAAAAGTACGTCCCGATTTCGCGTTTCGAGACACCTTCCCACCAAAGCTTGAGTTTTTCCTGCTCCTGCTCCCAGAAGTTCATTATGTTCACTCCCCTGTCCTCCCGGAAAAGTGCCGGAAGGGACGGTTATTGTTATCGATTTCTATCTGTTTCTATCTTTAAGTATATAAGGCGCGGGCCCTGCGGGCAATAGCAGGAGGCCTGTCAGGTCAGAAGATGGTCGTAAATTTTTCTGACGGATTCGATGTCCTTCATCTTGAAGGGCGCGAGCTGGCGTGTCAGGGATCCGACGATGGAATGCTTCATCAGGAAACGGCGCGCTTCCTCTCTCGTTTCTTCGCCGCCGTTTTTGACGTAGCCCCGTTCAAGGGCGTCTGCTCTTTCGCGGGCTTCAGGATAGTTTTCGCGGTAGATTCCCTGAAGAAGAAGGATGAAATCGAGCGCTTTCTGCGTAGCCGGGTCCTGGGAGTACATGCGGTTTTCCCAGTCAAGGAAATGAATCACTCCGTCGTTCCATGTGATATCGCGGAGAGCCGGACGGCCATGGACGATGCCGTTCTTGTGGAGAGCAGCCAGTGCTGCGCCGGCCTCTTCGAGGATGAGTTCCTTCTCTGCTTCGGACTTGTCCGAGTCGAGCCAGTTTTTCACGGTAGGACCGCCGTCCTTTGTCACCATGTAATCCGGCGTGAGGACTTCGATCTCCGGAACGAGGTCAGGATTATTTCTCCCGGCAATCGTCATGCGGGCGATTTCATAATAAAATTCCTTTTCGACAGAGTACTTCACAAGCTGGTTTCTTCCATTCCCCAGCTTTCTTTTGATCCAGTACTTCTGGTCGTCCAGTGTAAAATTCAGGACGCGGTCAGAGGGTCTTTCCGAGATCAACCTGTCCGCCATTCGTCTCAAACGTTCCGTTAAAGTTTCTTCCATCTTCCTTTGTCTCCTGTATCTTTCAATCATGCATTTACCCTTTATTTTAACATGTGGAGTGTTTCTCGTCAGCAGGGAGGAAGGAAATGGAGCGATTAGACCGCTGCAAATCAATGGAAAGAAGGAAACCGTACAGCCAAACTTTATCTGTGGAAAATGAATCTACTCATAAAAACCATAAAACCAGCCTGCGGCTGAGGAAATGCAACTCATCCGTCGGCTCCGCCGCCACCTTCCCTTTTAGGGCAAGGTCAAGACCGGCCTACGGCCCTGGTAATCAACCTCCTCAGTCGCCTCCGGCGCCAGCTCCCCCTACGGGGCGAGCTCTGACACCCTTAAACCAAGGCTAACGCATCGGGGAAAACCTCAAAACCTCGCTGCGCTCGCGGAACTACATCTCATTCGTCAGCTACGCTGACACCTTCTCCTTTCGGAGCAAGGTTAACACCCTTAAACCGAACTCCGTTCGAGGAAAACATGCACTTCCATTCTTCTCTTTTTATAGGTTCATTGCTCTTTCATAACATTTCTTTATTTATTTTAATCATATAATTTAGTGTTTTATACTCTTTTTCGATTAATTTAGTGTTTTATACTCTTTTTCGATCTACATTTCTTTAATCTATGATAAAATAGCATAAAATACGTTTCACTCTGCAGTAAAGATGGGGTATCGCTTATGAAAAAATCATCACAGGAATCTTCCCGAGAGTTTATCTCGATCGGGCTCATGCTTTTCGCGCTGTTTTTCGGCGCAGGGAATCTGATTTTCCCGGTATTCTTGGGCCAAAATGCTGGCTGGAATACGCCCTGGGCTACGATCGGCTTCCTAATTACGGGTGTCGGCCTTCCTTTTGCGGCTGTGCTTGCGATTTGTTATTCGGGCGCAGGTCTTAAGGAGCTGGCTTCGCGTGTCCATCCGGTGTACGGTGTGCTGTTCAGCTCTCTTCTGTACCTGACGATCGGACCGTTCTTCGCGATTCCCCGTACGGCTACGGTTTCTTTTGAAATTGCGGCGGCTCCATTCCTGACGGATGCACAGAAAACAATCGGGCTGTATGTCTTCGTTTTCATTTTCTTCCTTCTGTCCTGGTGGCTGGCTGTCACTCCTTCCAAGCTTGTTCCGCGTATCGGCAAGGTCATCACGCCGATGCTGCTTCTTTTCCTCTTCATTCTGATCGGTTCTTCTATCCTCTTCCCGATGGGACCATGGATGGAACCTTTCGCTGCTTATTCGGCTCCGTTGAAGGCTTTCACGAATGCACTGGTTGAAGGCTACAACACGATGGACTGCCTGGCTGGTCTTGTCTTCGGCGTCATTGTCGTGGAATCGATTCGTTTCTTCGGCGTAAAGACGAATGAGGAAGTGGCTCGTTCTGCTATGAACTCCGGCCTCATTTCCACATTCTTCATGTTTATCATCTATGCATCCCTGGTCGTTCTGGGCGCTGATTCTGTCAGTGTTCTGGGCCATATGGAAACAGGCGCTCCGGTTCTTTCCGGCGCTTCTGCTTACTACTTCGGCACATCCGGCGCTGTCCTTCTGGGACTCATCGTCATCCTGGCATGCCTCACGACTTCCATCGGCCTGATTGCTTCCTGCGCTGCTTATTTCCATCAGCTCTTCCCGATGCTGCATCGTCAGACATGGGCTGCCCTCTTTGCAGGTTTCTCTTTCCTGATCGCCCTCTTCGGTCTTTCTGCCATCATCAAGGGCGCTATCCCGGTACTGCTTTTCCTGTACCCGCTGGCTGTTTCCCTGATCATCCTGACATTCCTCGACAAGCGTTTCGGAGGAAGCCAGAAGGTCTATGCGCTGGCAACGGCTTTCACCTTTGTTCCGGCTCTCTATGACGGACTGAAGATGCTGAAGCTCACGACTCCGGCTATGGATCAGTTCATGCATTCCCTGCCGCTTGCTGAATACGACATGGCATGGACGCTCTTCTTCATCACAGGCTTCGTCCTCGGATTCATCTGGCACAAGGCTGCTGACAAGGCGCCTGCCACAGCAGAATCCCATTAAGTATATACACTTTCAAATTTCTAAAATTTTTCTAAAATATATACGATATTTCCTTTGACATTCTCATTTTCTCATGCTAGAATATCTCTAAATCATTAGAGACAAGGATCGGAATCAGGCTGGGGATCTTCTCAGAGAGGCGATGGATGGTGCAAATCGCTGAAGTTGAATCAGCCGCGTCACCCGTGAGTTCCTTTTTCGTACTCCATTTGGAGGCAGGGAAAGGCGGAAGCCCCGTTAGCAGCGAATTGAGTAATTGGACAAGGTGGTACCTCACAGCATATGTGCCCTGTCGGAGTTTTTCCGGCGGGGCTTTTTCGTACCCACCGGAAGTAGAAGGCGAAACCTTCGGAAAAGGAGATGTTATTATGGAGAAATCTAAGAATTCCTTCATCGCCATCGGGCTGATGCTGTTCGCGCTGTTCTTCGGCGCCGGCAACCTGATTTTCCCGGTATTCATGGGGCAGAATTCAGGTGTGGAAACGATTCCCGCTACAATCGGCTTTCTGATCACGGGCGTGGGTCTTCCGATTCTTGGCATTGCGGCCATCGGTTACTCCGGGGACGACTTGCAGAAACTGGCTTCCCGTATCTGCACACCATACGCCATTTTCTTCACCGTCGCCCTGTACCTGACCATCGGGCCGGCCTTCGCTATCCCCCGTACGGCTACGACATCTTTTGAAATCGCCTTCGCTCCGCTCTTCTCGGAAGAAAGCCGTCAGATGGCTCTCTATGGCTTCGCTTTCGTCTTCTTCGCCGTTTCCTGGTGGCTCTCCGTCACCCCGTCGAAACTGGTCGACCGTATCGGCAAAGTCATCACTCCGGTTCTTCTGGCATTCCTTGCCCTGCTCTTCATCTTTGCAGCCATCGCTCCAATCGGCCCCTGGCAGGCCGCTTCGAAGGACTACATCGATCCGATGAAAGCTCTTTCCCAGGGCTTCCTTGACGGCTACGGCACTATGGATGCCCTCGCCGCTTTCGTATTCGGCATCATCGTCGTCAATTCCGTCCGCCAGTACGGCGCCACGACAAATGAAGAAATCGCATTCATGACCCTGCGTTCCGGTCTCATCGCAGGCCTCTGCCTCGGCATTATTTACGTATTCCTCTGCTTCATCGGCGCCTCCTCTGTCTCTGAACTGGGACATCTGGAAAACGGCGCTGAAGTCCTCGTAGGCGTTGCACTTCACTACTTCGGTTCTTACGGCAGTCTCATCATGGGCGTCATCGTCCTCCTCGCCTGCCTAACCACAAGCGTCGGCCTCATCACCGCATGCGCTGAATACTTCGGCCGCCTGATTCCGGTCCTCTCTTACAAAATCTGGGTGACCGTCTTCGCATTCGCTTCCTTCTGCGTTGCACTCTTCGGCCTGACCACCATCATCCATGCCGCTATTCCGGTCCTGATGTTCCTCTATCCGCTGACGATCTCCCTCATGATCCTCACCTTCACGGATAAACTCTTCCACGGCCACAGAGCTGTCTATGCCTGCGCTACCCTCTTCACCCTGATCCCGTCCCTCTACGACGGCATCCACACCGCAGGCCTCCAGATCACCACACTCGACAACGTCATGTCGAACCTTCCGTTCGCACACTACGGCCTCGCATGGGTTACCTTCTGCGCCGCTGGCTACATCGTAGGCCTCATCATCGCCCACATGTCGCCGTCTAAAGAAAAGACTGCATAAGGAAATAGAAAAAGGAGAGGGCTGTGACAAAATGTGTAATCATTTCGTCACAGTCCCTTTTTTTATTGGAATATTCCAGTAAAGGATTATCTAACAAATGTATTTATTGGGTCTATCTGAAAACCTCAAAACCTCGCTGCGCTCGAGAACTACTGTATCCGTCGCCTCCGGCGACACCTTCTACTTTCGGAGCAAGGTTAACACCCTTAAACCGAACTTCGTTCGAGAAAAGGAAAAAGCAGAGTTTTAACGGATTTTGTCACATTCCCTTTTTGTGGGGGAACATGGTAAGACCCGATAGCAAAGAGAGAGTAAACCGGACAACCAGCCTGATGGCTGGAGAAATGCTCTATCCGTTTAGACCTTCCCTTCCCAGGGCAAGGTCAAGACCGGCCTACGGCCCTGGTAATCGTCCCTAACCGTCACTCCTCATTTTCAATCAATACCCCATTTTTTGTTTTGATTGTTCTTCATTTGCAAATTGTTCCTGCATGATTCTATAATAGGTAAAATATATTACTTTATTAATGAATCAAGATTTCAGGATTTTTTCTTCAAGGAGGAGTTATGGATAGACAGGATTCTCTTCGGAAGTGGATTTTCTCGGCGCTTTTGGTGGCGGCGGGGGTGCTGCTTTCTCCGCTTTTTTCTTTCCCTCTGGGTGTGACGAGGGCTTTTCCTTTGCAGCATATGATTAATATTTTCCTCGCGGTTCTTTGCGGGACAAGGTTCAGTACGTCGGCTGCGTTCGGGACGGCTTTGATCCGGAATATTCTTGGCACGGGCAGCCTCCTGGCTTTCCCGGGTTCCATGATCGGTGCTTTCCTTTCTGGTTATCTTTACAGCAAGACGCAGAAGCTCTGGTGCGCTGTGCTTGGTGAATTCGTCGGGACTTCGATTATCGGCGGCCTGGTTTCCTATCCGATTGCCGCTCTTCTCATGGGTTCTTCGAAGGGTGCGCTCTTCTATGTGTCCCTCTTCTCCATTTCCTGCGGCGCCGGCTGCGTCATCGCTTTCTGTGTTTTAAAAAGTGCTAGCTTAATTCAAACAGAATTACTCAAAAACAGATAACATCTTTATCTATAAGTCTCTATAAAGTATTATTTATAATAATAAAATCTCATGCTTAGCGTATATTTTTTCCGCAGAAAACTTCGATTTTCTGCGGTTTTTTCGTGCTCTGACTATGAGTCAAAGTTTTAGCACCTGCTGTTAACTGCTATTGACACCCCTCTAAAATAAAATGTATAATGTTTTAGTTTCTAAAGTATTTTATCACTCAAAGTGAGTGTTTTGTATAAAAATAATCCTGGGAAGGATTGATAAGGGAGTTTCCACTGGGAGGGATATCCCTGGAAAAGAGGGGAATTTTATGAAGCACCGTCTACTGAAAGCCGCGGCCGCCGTCGTATTTACGTGCGCCGCGTTCCATGTACAGGCAGCCAATCCGTTCACGGACGTCGATACGAACTCCTGGGCTTACCAGGCAGTTTCCAAGCTGTCCGCTGAAAACGTCGTCGAAGGATATCCGGACGGCACGTTCCGCGGGGAAAAGAATATTTCCCGTTATGAAGTTGCACAGATCATTGCGCGCCTTGTCGCAAGAAAGGACAGCCTGACTGCTGATCAGCAGGCTACCGTCGACAAGCTCGCACAATCTTATAGAGACGACCTCGCCAATCTTGGCGTCCGCGTCACTGAACTTGAAAAGAAGACCGGTCACACAGAACTCATCACTGAACTCCGTATTCAGGATGTCGACCGCTATGGCAATATCTTCAAAGGTCACACGGAAAAGGACAATGAGCTCAGCACCCGCGTCCGCCTGAATACGATCACCACCGTCAATGACAGAAGCACCGTTTACGGACAGCTCGAAACCTTCCTCGGTTTCTCTGGAAATGATGTGTACAGTGTCAACAAGTACAGCTATAACTCTGATGGCTCCCGCTATCAGAATAATGGCTACGGCGAAGGTGAAGTCCATCTGAACCGCTTATGGACGACCTACCAGTTCGGACCGAAGCAGGATATGACAGGGCTTCCATTCGGACCGTCCAAGAACCTCATCGGTATCGGCCAGTTCCCCGTCAAGATGGGCGTCACTGGCTACACCTATGATGGCGAATTCAAGGGTGCATTCCTTACCCTTGGCGATTACAGAGAAGGCGGCCACTTCACGCTCGCATACGGCCGCTCAACAAACATCAACGTCGACTACACGGCGCCAATGATGCATGGATTTGGAATAACGAATGATGAAGTTACCGATCTCGCTAACAAAATGGCAACTCTAACCGCCTACAATCAGGCCGTTGCTGCTGAGCGGACCGCAGCAGTCATTTCACAAGCTCAACAAAAGGTTGCAGCCATAACTTCCCAACTTTACAGCAACGACGCTCAGACAAGAGCAACCGCAGCTGCAACGATAAAAGGCATGATTGCAGCCAGCGGCTCTGATCTGGCATCCATGGCCAATGACCTCGTAGCTACCGCTGACGGCAATACCGCTCTCACTCTTTACCCGATGGGCGATAAGGTCCAGATGGCATGGGGCGAAGATGAAGATATACCGATTGCTTACGCATCCTACATCTACAAGAAACCGCAGCAGTATGAATTCCATGTCTACGGCATGAGAGCCGTCGGACCAGTCAGCCACATCGCCGCTGCTTACGGCCTTGCAGGACAGTACTACGTCACCCCGATGTGGAACGTCCACGCTGAATACGTCAAGAACACGAGAAAGCTTCCGCTGAACAACGAGCGCCCGTACTCCTTCAACTACGGCGTCGCTTACGGCACAGCTGATGTACTGAAAGCCAAGTCCTACTCCATCGGCCTTGACTACATCTACAGCCAGGCAGGCACCTACTTCGGCGGATCTACCAATGACATCGCCGACCAGTACATGGGCCATGTCTACAAAGACTGGAGAGGCAGAAGCAACGTACCGGCTTACTTCGCCGACAAGATGGACGCAGTCCTCGATGGCACCGACAACCCGAACAGAAACTACGGCGGCGCGAAATTCTTCCTCGCCAAAGCAGCCTACGTTCCAATGAAAGGCCTCATCATCGAAGCCAACTACGGCTTCAACGCCCAGGACATGGGCGGCAAGAAGATGGACAACATGTTCCTCCTCAAAGCCACCGCCTATATTAAATAAGAAATAAAAAGAAACCCCGGAAAGCCGAAAGGCCCGGGGTTTTTGATTGTGATTTTTCAGAGAGCGGCACGAGGCCTCATGGTTTTCTATCGAACGTAGTTCGGTTTAAGGGTGTCAGAGCTCACCCCGTAGGGGGAGCTGATTGCCTTTGACCTTGCTCTGGAAGAGAAGGTCGGGATAAGATTACGAAAGGTTTCAAATAAATAAGAGTCGAGTTCTTTCTTTTATTCCTCGTGAAGCTGCCCCCGACGGAGGGAAGTGGCGCCGTTAGGCGACGAAAGGGGTGCAGTAAATAGGAAAGGACATCAGCGGTAGCACCACAAATGTCTCATAAGTTAGTGTACGCGGCGGATGAGTTGCATTTCCCAGGACATGGGCCGGTTGTACGGTTTTATCATATTTTACGTTTCCCACGAGCGAAGCGAGGTCGTGTGGTTTCGAATAAACACCGGACAACCTCGCTAGCGCTCGTGGAACTACACCCCTTTCTGCCGCATTCGCGGCGTCCTTCCCCGACGGGCAGGTCAAAACCTTCCGTACCGGCACTTAACGATATTATCACTATCATTTAAATACGAACCGTAAATGACAATCGTAAAATACTCATTCGATACTATCCGTCAGCAACGAAGCGGAGGACTTTAATCTCCCCGTCGGGGGAGAATGGTCAGCCTATCTTTTTACTGTTGCTGACAAAAGGGGTGCAGTATTCATTGGTTTTTATAAAAAGGTTCCATCGAGCCCCGCGAGGTTGTATGGTTTTATCTTCTTTCCCTCGCATCAGCGAGGTCGTATGGTTTTTCATAGCTGTATGGTTTTATCATATTTCTCCCACGCAAAACCCGCCGCAGTCCAATTCCTGCGGCGGGTTTCCTTACTATTTCCTTATTTCAAGTTTGTCTTGAAGAATTCTGCAATCTTGGCGAATGGGATGACGTCCATGTGATCGTAGAGGTCGGTGTGGACGGCGCCCGGGATGATGAGGAGTTCTTTGTTATTTCCTTTCATCTTCTTGTAGACGTCTTCGCTGAAGTAGCGGGAATGGGCTTTTTCTCCATGGATGAGGAGGACGGGTGTCTCGATTTCATCGGCGTAGATATTGATCGGCATGCCGGCGATGTCCGGGAGGGAGCTCAGTGTCGCACCTGTGGTGGAGCCGAAGGATCTCGGGCTGTAGCCTCTCTTTGTCTGTTACAGGCAATTACGTTTCCCTGGCCTTGTGGGCGGCAGCGACGATATCCGCTGCTGTGAGGCCGTATTTCTTTAAGAGGTCGGCCGATGAGCCCGATTCGCCGAAGGTGTCCTGAATGCCGACGAATTCCTGGCGGACAGGATAGCGGCGCACCAGCGTTTCAGCTACGGCCGAGCCCAGGCCGCCGATGACGGAGGCTTCTTCTGCCGTGACAAAGCAGCCTGTTTGGCGGGCTGCTTTGTCGATGAGGTCTGCATCGATGGGCTTCAGCGTAGGCATGTTGATGACCATGGCCTGAATCCCTTCTTGGGCCAGCGTGTCTGCTGCTGCCAAGGCTTCTGCCGTCATGCGGCCTGTGCCGATGAGGGCTACGTCTGAACCGTCACGGAGGATTTCCCCCTTGTTCCAATGGTAGGTACTGCCGCTTTCATGAATATCCGGTACAGCGTCCTTGCCCAAGCGGATGTAGACCGGTCCTTTGTGGGCAATGGCGGCTTTGACAGCTTCTTCCGTTTCCCACGCGTCAGACGGATTGATGACCGTCAGGTTGGGCAGGCTGCGCATAATGGCCAGGTCTTCTACGGCCTGATGGGTGGCCCCGTCGGAGCCAATGGTGAGACCGCCGTGGCTGACGATGATCTTGACGTTCAGGTTGGGCAGGCAAATGGAATTACGTGTAATTTCAAAACCCCGTTCTGTAAAGAGGGCGTACGAGCCGGCCAGAGGGATCTTGCCGACGGCGGCCAGACCGGCTGCCGTACCGAGGAGGTCCTGTTCGGAAATGCCGACATTGAAGAACCGTTCCGGTGCCTTGTTCTTGAACTTTTCTGCCCGTGTCGACGAGGCAATATCCGCATCGACGACGACGACGTCCGGATTTTTATAGATTTCCGTTTCCAGGACATGACCGTATGCATCCCGTGTTGATTGTGCCATCAGCCTTCACCTCCCAGTTCCTTCAGTGCCGTTGCGGCATCCTTGGCATCTAAGGCTTTATTGTGCCATTCCTTGTTATTTTCCATAAAATCGACGCCCTTGCCCTTGACCGTTTCGGCAATGATGACCGTCGGCTGGCCTTTGTGGGCCAGGGCTTCCTGCAAGGCGCTTTTGATTTGCGTAAAGTCGTAGCCGTTAATGGTAATCGTGTGCCAATGGAAATCGCGGAATTTAGCGTCGATAGGCATGATGTTCATGACGTCTTCCGTCGTGCCGCCTAGCTGCAGCTTATTATGGTCGATGATGAGTGTCAGGTTATCGAGCTTGAAGTGGGCACTGGTCATAGCCGCTTCCCAGATAATGCCTTCTTCAATTTCTCCGTCGCCGCAGAGGACATACGTATGCCAAGCGGCATGGTCGAGACGGGCGCCGAGGGCCATGCCGTTACCGGCCGACAGGCCTTGGCCCAGAGAGCCTGTAGACATGTCGATGCCCGGCGTGCGGTTCATATCCGGTACGCCCTGGAGCATAGCACCGCACTGGCGCAATTGCCAAAGCTCTGCTTCCGGGAAAAAGCCCTGCAGCATAAGCGTGGCGTAGAGGGCCGGTGCGGCATGGCCCTTGGACAGGATGAGCCGGTCCCGGTCAGGCCAATGGGGCTTTTGGGGATCGACATGCATGAATTCGCCGTATAATACCTGCAGTATTTCGACGATAGACAGAGAACCACCGGGATGGCCGGCGCCTGCAGCAGCCAGCATCTTGACGACGTACGAGCGCACCTCGGCGGCCCTGTGCGTCAGTTCTTCGTTAGTCATACGATTCATCTCCTTATGAAAACAAAATCATATATAGCATACGTACAGCATAGACCTTTTTGGCCCTGCCGTAAAGTGTCGGCACGCCGGGATCGGCAGTGTTAAACAAACTATAACTTCCTGGGAAACTGCTTGACAATATGGGCCGTTTAGCCTATTATATGCGGATGATATATGGCGCCGCACGACGGTGCCGGAAAGTTTCAATGTCCCTTTCTTTGGGGCAGGAGGAAATATATGGATGTACTGAAATACGGGCGGTCCCTGTCGCCGGCGCAGATCATCGTGTACAGCTTTGCGCTCTTTATCCTGGCCGGGACGGCCCTGCTTATGCTGCCTGCAGCCACTGTCGATGGCGCCGGTGCGACCTTTACGGATGCCCTCTTTACGATCGTTTCCGCCGTCTGCGTAACGGGCCTTTCCGTACAGGATACGGGGACCTACTGGACCTTCTTCGGTCAGGCGGTCATTCTTTTTGCCATTCAGGTCGGCGGCCTGGGCGTCGTCACGGCGGCCATTTCCCTGACCGTCTTTTCAGGCTGTAAGATCGGCCTCATGCAGCGCAATACCATGCAGGAAGCACTGGCGGCGCCACAGCTCAAGGGCATCGTCCAGCTGGTGCTCTTCATCCTGAAGTATGTCGCCATCATTGAGCTCGTAGGCACACTGCTTTTGTATACGGTCTTTGCGCCGCAATACGGCTGGGTCACCGGCTGGTGGTATGCTATGTTCCACGCCATTTCGGCCTTTTGTAATGCCGGCTTTGATATTATGGGACCGGCTGGCGGCGGCTCCCTTACGACGTATGAATTCAACCCTGTCGTCAACACGGTCATCATGCTGCTCATCATCATCGGCGGCCTGGGCTTTATGACCTGGGCCGATGTGCGTACCCACGGCTTCCACATCCGGGCGTACCGCCTGCAGTCCAAGATCATCCTGATCATGACGGCTGTGCTCATCATCGTGCCGACGCTCATCTTTTACGCTACGGAATTTGGCCAGAACCACGATACGATGTACCTCTTCCCGGCCATGTTCCAGGCCGTGACGACGCGTACAGCCGGCTTTAACAGCGTCGATCTCATGACCCTTTCCGAATCCAACCGGGCTATCCTGATCCTGCTCATGCTCGTCGGCGGGGCGCCGGGCTCGACGGCCGGCGGCATTAAGACGACGACGGCCTTTGCCCTCTTGGCATCGGTGTGGGCCATGATGCGGCGCAGCTCCGATATTTCCTGCTTTGGCCGGCGTATTTCCGAGGATACACTGCACAAGGCAACGGTGCTCTTCATGATGTATCTCCTCTTGATCATCTTCAGCACCATCTTCATTTCCGCCTTGGATGATTTTTCCATCCTCGATTCGTGTTTTGAAACGGTTTCGGCTATTGCGACAGTAGGCCTTTCTATCGGCATTACAGATCAGCTGAGCACGCTCTCTAAGTATATTCTGATCTTCCTTATGTTCTTTGGCCGTGTCGGTGCCTTGACCTTTGTCTTTGCCGTTCACTCCAAGTTTGACGGCACGCGCAGCCATTACGTCAAGGAAGACGTCGTTATCGGTTAAGAAAGAAGGACAACCACGTGAAATCTATTTTAATCATCGGCTTAGGCCGTTTTGGCAGCCATATTTGCATGATTCTCCATGACATGGGTCATGAAATCCTCGTCGTCGACACGTCAGAAGAACGGGTACAGAAAATGCTGCCCTATGCGACGAACGGCCTCGTTGCGGACAGCACGGACAAAAGCTTCCTCGAATCTCTGGGGATTCCTAATTTTGATATTTGCCTGGTGACCATCGGTGATGATTTCCAGAGCTCTATGGAAACGGCGGCACTCCTCAAGGACTTGGGCGCTAAGCTCGTCGTATCCCGTGCCTCCCGGGGGATTCATGAAAAACTCTTGCGCCGCTGCGGTGCTGACGTCACGGTCTACCCGGAAAAGCAGACGGCCTTTCTGACAGCCCTGCGCTACGGCTCGGATTCCCTCTTTGAATACTTCATCATCAGCAAGGATTACGCCGTTTGTGAAGTGGCCATTCCCCAGGCCTGGATCGGCAAGACCGTTGGTGATCTGAATATTCGCAAAAACTACCATATCAATATCCTGGCCCTCAAGAAAGGCGAAGAGCTTACGGCTGAAATCACGCCGCAGACGGTCTTTACGGAAGATCACACGATTCTCATCTTGGGTAAAAAGGAAACACTCGAACAATTCTATTGAGCTTAGCATATAGGAAAAGACCTGCATAACGCGCTATGCAGGTCTTTTTGTAAGAAATTCTCAATATCGTTGTAATAACAACAGATTCATTTTTCTCCCTATCGTATACTACAGCCATAAGGATGAAGCAGTCCTAACAAGCTAGATAAAATACCAACCGGAAACGGTGAAGGGAGCGATATATATGAGCTTTATCGATTGGCAGGACAAAATTAAGGATTTTAAAAAAGTAGACGTACGGGGCATTCAGGGAAACTTCTTTCCCGGACTGAAACAGCAGGCAGCCAAGCTGCCCGTTGGCGCCGGCCTGGAAGTGGTCCAAAACTTTGACCCCATTCCCTTGTACGAAGTTATGCAGGAATTAGGCTTTGAATATCATACGGAACAGACCGGTGATGCTGATCATGCGTACTTCTATAAGACGACGGCTAGCAGTGATCCCGGTGACATTCCCATGCGCCCGGCCGCACTGACCAACATGCCCCTCATCGATGATGAACTGGGCAAGCTGTCCGTCTCCTTCTGGGATCTCACCTGGAATGATTCGAAACGCTTTTTGCCCTATGAATTCCGTCTCCTCTTGTCCCCGACCAATGCCGTCGGTGCCGGCCGCATGCGTCAGGCTACGCAAGAATTGGTCAAAGCCTATATCCACGGCTTGCCGTCAGCTGCCCTGGACGACGTCTTTGAACTCTTGGCGTGGAACCAGAGGATCGGCTTCTTCAGTTCTGAAATCGGTCCGTCCACCCTGTTCCAGGCTTATAAGACCGTAAGAAACCTGGAAAAACAGGGGAAGAGCCGGGCAGAAATCGGCGCTGTCCTGAAGGAAAAATTCGGCGAAAAGAATCCCGACATAAAAGTTCAGTAACAACGTATTCTAGATAAAATGCGTGAGATAGTGTATACTAAACAATAAGTATAACTATTGGAATTTCAAAGAGGCAAGTGTTATGAGAAAACATGTAAAAGGTAATGTCAGCTGGATTGGCTATGTCGATTGGGAACTGGAAAGCTTCCACGGCGATGATTATTCGATTTACAACGGCTCCAGCCAGAACGCCTATCTGATTGAAGAAGAAAAGACGGTCCTCGTCGATACGATCTGGGTTCCCCATCGTTTCGACTTTATCGAAAACCTGAAAAAGGAAATCGATCTGCACAAGATCGACTACATCATTGCCAACCACGGCGAATGCGACCATTCCGGCGCCTTGACGACGCTCATGGAAGAAATTCCTGATACGCCTATTTATTGCACGGCCAACGCTGTCCGCAGCATTGAAGGCCAGTACGGCAAACGGGGCTGGAATTTCCACGTCGTCAAAACCGGCGACAGCCTCGACATCGGCAATGGCAAAAAGCTTATTTTCGTAGAAATGCGTATGCTCCATTGGCCTGATTCCATGGCAACGTACATGACCGGCGACAACATCCTCTTCTCTATGGATGCCTTCGGCCAGCACTATGCCGTAGAAGAACTGTTCAACGACAAAGCCGACCAGTGTCTCCTGAACCGCGAAGCCATGAAATACTTCGCCAACATCCTCAACCCCTTTGCCCCCATTTTGACAAAGAAACTCGAAGAAATCGGCAAACTCAACCTGCCCATCGGAATGATCGCTCCGTCCCACGGTGCTATTTGGCGCACCGATCCCTTGCAGATCGTCGAAAATACGCCCAGTGGGCTGATGCCTACCAGGAAAACCAGGTTACCATTGCCTACGATACCATGTGGAACGGCACAGAATCCATTGCCCACAAGATCGCTTCGGAAATCCATGCCCAGAGCCCGGATACAGTCGTCAAGGTCTTCAATATTGCCAAGTCCGATAAGAATGAAGTCATGACGGAAGTATTTAAATCCAAGGCCATTGCCGTCGGTTCGCCGACCGTCGGCTGCAGCATCCTTTCCAGTGTTGCCGGCTGGCTGGAATTCCTGAAACAGCTGAAGTTTAAGAATAAGAGAGCCGCTGCCTTCGGCTGCTATGGCTGGAGCGGTGAATCCGTCAAAATTCTCCAGGCTAAATTGAAAGAAGCTGGCTTTGACGTCATTGACGACAATATCCGGTCCCAGTGGAATCCGGAAGAAAGCGATTACGCCGCTGTACCGGAACTGGTAAAACACCTCTTAGGTTAACACCCATACCTCCTCTCACGTAGTGTCAGGGCACGGTCGTGCCGGGTTATCCCGGCGCGGCCGTGCTTTTTTTGTCAGCCTAAGATGATGTTGTCGATAAGGCGCGTCTTGCCAATGCGTACGGCCAGGGCAAGGAGGCTCTTTTCATCGACCGTTTCGATTGCTTCAAGGGCCGGGAAAGAAAAGAGATCTACGTAGTCGATAGCGGCTAGCGGTTCCCCTGCGATTTCTTTCGTGACCAGCGCCTTCAGGACGGCTGCGTTGCGTTCGCCCTTTTCATAGGCGTCCTTTGCCAGGCGCAGGCTGCGCGACAAGACGAGAGCTGCCGTCTTTTCCTCCGGCGACAGATAGACGTTGCGCGAGCTGCGGGCCAGGCCGCTTTCTTCCCGCACGATGGGGACCATGTTGATATGAACCGGCAAGTTCAGATCCTGGACAAAGCGGCAGACAACGACGACCTGCTGGGCATCCTTTTGGCCGAAAAAGGCTTCGTCTGCCTGGGTAATGTTAAAGAGCTTCGTTACGACTGTGGCGACACCGCGGAAGTGGATAGGCCGCTGGGCACCACAGAGCTTGTGTGTGATATCGCCGTCGACGTTGACGTACGTACAAAAGCCCTGGGGATACATGTCTGCCGCTTGCGGATGAAAGACGGCATCGACGCCGACGCTTTCGAGCTTCCGGCAGTCTTCTTCAAAACGGCGTGGATAGGCGTCAAAATCTTCATTGGGGCCGAACTGGGTTGGGTTGACGAAGACCGATGCGATGACGAAATCCGTCGCTTCTTTTGCCGCCCGCATCAGCGTCAGATGGCCTTCATGTAAGGCTCCCATCGTGGGTACCAGGCCGATCCGGCGGCCTTCCTGCTTCAGGCGCAGGGCAAATTCCTGCATTTCTTTGACTGTGCGAAAAATCTTCAAGGTTCATACACTCCTTTTGATGGTTTTGGGGCAAAAGAGTATAAAAAAAGGGTTATAGGACAAAACGTGTTGGTAAAAATTTATATTATGCTTGTATTAAGGG
>OGXZ01000641.1_pt1 | contig 20520 bp, 14 predicted proteins | sample 1576431 | NCBI WGS metagenome assembly OGXZ01 (sample SAMEA3541590, study PRJEB24748) | human gut metagenome | biome: human gut; feature: human-associated habitat; material: faeces | place: China | collected 2012
AACACACCGGCTGGGTAGAAATCCTCGGTTGCGGTATGGTAGACCCGAACGTACTTGAATCTAACGGTATAGACAGCAAAGTATACAGCGGTTATGCTCTCGGTATGGGTATCGAGCGTATCACAAACCTGAAATATCAGGTGAAAGACCTCCGTATGTTCTCTGAAAATGATACTCGCTTCCTGAAAGAATTCGAAGCGGCATATTAATTTACGATTGGACAATTTACGATTTACGATTGATGGTAGCGTCTCTCGTAAATCGTAAATTTTCAATCACTCTATATATTCACTATCCGAATGGGCACTCCCAATCGTAAATAGTAAATCGTCTAATCGTAAATAATTCCCATGGCAAAGGATAGACTCATTACTCCCAGTTATTGTTTCATCTTGGCAGCCAACTTCCTGCTCTACTTCGGCTTTTGGTTGTTGATTCCTGTTTTGCCGTTCTATTTATCCGAATTCTTCCAAACTGGAAATTCCACTATTGGCATTGTACTTTCCTGCTATACGGTAGCCGCTCTCTGCATCCGTCCATTTTCCGGTTATCTGCTCGACACGTTTGCCCGCAAACCTCTTTATCTGTTTGCTTACTTCATCTTTATGATGATGTTCGGGGGATACCTGATAGCCGGCTCCCTTACCTTATTTATTATATTCCGAATCATTCATGGCATCTCTTTCGGAATGGTTACAGTAGGAGGAAACACGGTAGTGATAGACATTATGCCATCTTCCCGCCGTGGAGAAGGTTTAGGCTATTACGGGCTTACCAACAATACAGCTATGTCCATCGGGCCGATGTTCGGACTGTTTCTGCACGATGCAGGAGTCTCTTTTGCTACGATCTTCTGTTACGCATTCGGTTCCTGCATTTTGGGTTTTCTATGTGCCAGTCTGGTGAAAACGCCCTATAAACCTCCTGTGAAACGGGAACCGATTTCACTCGACCGTTTTATTTTGATGAAAGGACTGCCAGCCGGATTTAGCCTATTGTTACTTTCCATCCCTTACGGAATGACAACCAACTATGTCGCCATGTATGCCCGCCAAATAGGATTGAACACGCAAACCGGATTCTTCTTTACCTTTATGGCTGTCGGCATGGCAATCTCCCGCATCTTTTCGGGGAAGCTGGTGGATCGCGGAAAGATAACACAAGTAATAATAGCCGGATTATATCTGGTTGTTTGCAGTTTCTTCCTGCTTTCAGCCTGTGTGTATCTGATTCAATGGAATGATACTGTTTGCAATATCCTGTTTTTTGGTATCGCATTGTTGATGGGGGTCGGATTTGGAATCATGTTTCCGGCATTTAATACGTTGTTTGTCAACCTTGCCCCCAATAACCAGCGGGGAACAGCCACTTCCACTTATCTTACCTCTTGGGACGTAGGAATCGGTATCGGTATGCTGACCGGTGGATATATCGCAGAAATTAGTACATTTGATAAGGCTTATCTTTTCGGAGCCTGCCTGACGGTAGTTTCCGCCCTCTATTTCAAACTAAAAGTGACGCCTCATTACCATAAAAACAAGCTACGATGAGAAAGAAAGAACGTTATGAGAAAGTAATCGCCTGGTTTCAGGACAATGTACCTGTAGCCGAGACCGAACTGCATTACAACAATCCGTATGAGTTGCTGATCGCTGTTATTCTTTCTGCACAATGTACGGACAAACGGGTGAATATGATCACTCCCCCTTTGTATAAAGATTTTCCGACTCCGGAAGCGCTGGCAGCCACTACGCCGGAAGTTATTTTCGAATATATACGAAGCGTATCCTATCCGAACAACAAAGCCAAACATCTGGTTGGTATGGCAAAGATGCTGGTGAATGACTTCAACAGTCAGGTGCCCGACAATCTGGAAGACTTAGTAAAGCTACCCGGTGTAGGAAGAAAAACAGCCAATGTCATCCAGTCGGTTGTGTTTAATAAAGCTGCCATGGCGGTAGATACACACGTATTCCGTGTCAGCCATCGCATCGGACTGGTGCCGGATAGTTGCACTACCCCGTTCAGTGTGGAAAAAGAATTGGTGAAGAATATTCCGGAAAAACTAATACCGATTGCCCACCATTGGCTCATTCTGCATGGTCGTTATGTTTGTCAGGCACGCACTCCCAAATGTGACACCTGTGGTTTGCAAATGATGTGCAAATATTTCTGTAACACCTATAAAGTTACAAAAGAGGAACCAAAAGCCAAGAATAAATAACGATTTAATAGCAAGGAACCGAAATAAATAGTAACTTTGCGGTCGTTCTAAAAGAAGAATTTTAAAAACACTTTTAAATAAAAATAGAGTATTATGCAGACAATTGACAAATTCAATTTTGCCGGTAAAAAGGCATTTGTTCGCGTGGACTTCAATGTACCCCTGGACGAAAACTTCAACATTACAGATGACACTCGTATGCGTGCAGCTCTTCCTACTTTGAAGAAGATCCTGGCAGACGGCGGAAGCATCATCATTGGCTCTCACCTGGGCCGTCCGAAAGGCGTTGCCGATAAATTCTCTTTGAAACATATCATCAAGCATCTGTCTGAATTGCTGGGCGTTGAAGTTCAGTTCGCTAACGACTGCATGGGCGAAGAAGCTGCTGTAAAAGCTGCTGCTCTGCAACCGGGAGAAGTGCTGTTGCTCGAAAATCTTCGCTTCTACGCTGAAGAAGAAGGCAAACCAAGAGGTTTGGCTGAAGATGCAACTGACGAAGAAAAAGCTGCTGCCAAGAAAGCAGTGAAAGAAAGCCAGAAAGAATTTACCAAGAAATTGGCTTCTTACGCTGACTGCTACGTTAACGACGCATTTGGTACTGCTCACCGTGCACACGCTTCTACAGCATTGATCGCTAAATATTTCGATGTAAACAACAAGATGTTCGGTTACCTGATGGAAAAAGAAGTGAAAGCCGTTGATAAAGTATTGAACGACATCAAACGTCCGTTCACTGCTATCATGGGTGGTTCTAAAGTTTCTTCTAAAATCGAAATCATCGAAAACCTGTTGAGCAAGGTAGACAACTTAATCATCGCGGGTGGTATGACTTATACATTTACTAAGGCTATGGGTGGTAAAATCGGTATCTCTATCTGTGAGGACGACAAACTTGACCTGGCTTTGGATTTGATGAAGAAAGCAAAAGAAAAAGGTGTAAACCTGGTATTAGCTGTTGACGCTAAGATTGCCGATGCATTCTCTAACGACGCAAATACTAAATTCTGTGCTGTTGACGAAATTCCTGACGGATGGGAAGGTCTTGACATCGGTCCTAAGACTGAAGAAATCTTCGCTAACGTTATCAAAGAATCTAAGACTATTCTTTGGAACGGTCCTACAGGCGTATTCGAATTTGACAACTTCACTCACGGCTCACGTGCAGTAGGTGAAGCAATCGTTGAAGCAACTAAGAACGGCGCATTCTCACTTGTGGGTGGTGGCGACTCTGTAGCTTGTGTTAACAAGTTCGGTTTGGCTAGCGGTGTATCTTACGTTTCAACCGGTGGTGGCGCATTGCTCGAAGCAATCGAAGGAAAAGTTCTTCCGGGTATCGCTGCTATCCAAGAATAATAGAACTAGATAATTAGTTAATTTTTTAAATAGTTAATGATAAGAGGGCAGTTCTTTGTGAAAAGAGTTGCCCTTATTTATAAAAAACGGAGTTCCTCTTATTTACAAAAACGAGGTATGAAAAGACTGATACTACTCTTTTGGTTCATCCTTCTCTTCCTTTACTCCTGCCAGAGTAAAAAAGGAGACGGCTCTTTTTTACCTCTAACCGAACTGCAACCACTCACCCTGGGCATGATGCCTACACTGGACGGACTCCCTTTCCATATAGCTAAAACACAAGGTATCTACGATTCATTAGGGCTGAACCTGACTATTCTTTCATTCAACTCTGCCAACGACCGGGACGCTGCTTTCCAGACCGGGAAAATGGATGGCATGATTACCGACTATCCCAGCGCAGTAGTGCTGCAAGCTATCCATCATGCTGATCTAGGGCTCGTCTTGAAAAATGATGGTTATTTCTGCTTCATTGTCTCTAAAGAAAGTAATATCAACCAACTGGAACAACTCAAAGAAAAGAATATAGCTGTGTCACGCAACACAGTTATCGAATATGCTACCGACCAGTTATTAAGCAAAGCCAGAATCAATCTTTCGGAAATGAATATACCGGAAATCGGCCAGCTTCCTCTCCGACTGCAAATGTTGCAGTACAATCAGATTGACGCCTCTTTCCTGCCCGACCCTGCCGCATCCATCGCCATGAACAGCCAGCATCGTTCATTGGTAAGTACACAGGAATTGGGCATTGATTTTACGGCTACCGCTTTCTCACGAAAAGCGCTCAACGAAAAAAGAAAAGAAATCGAACTACTCATCACAGGTTATAATCTGGGAGTAGATTATATAAAAATGCATCCACAGAAGGAATGGAAGCAAGTGCTGCTAGAAATAGGTGTACCGGAAAATCTGACAGGACTCGTCGCCCTCCCTAGTTATCAAAAAGCAAAACGCCCTTCGGCTGAAGGGATAGATAAAGCTATACAGTGGTTGAAAGAAAACCACCGAATCCCCGAAACCTACTCTGAAAAGAATCTGATTGACACAACGTATATCCCCACAGTATCAACCATAATACAGTATCAACCATAATCAAAATCAAATAACAACTAACTCATGCGAAAAACACTACTCCAACTCTTAACCTTTGTATTATGCATTACAGGTATGCAAAATCCTCTCCTGGCACAGGAGCAGACACCACTAAATCAAGTTGTCAACACACTGAAAGAACGGATTAGTCTCTCCGGATATGCCCAATTGGGATATACTTATGACGATGCAGCGAACCCGGACAATACATTCGACATCAAGCGAATTATTTTCATGGCACACGGAAAGATCACCAAACGGTGGACTTGTGATTTTATGTATGACTTCTACAATGGGGGCATGTTACTCGAAGTGTATACCGATTATCAGTTTCTCCCCGGACTTACGGCACGTATCGGTGAATTCAAGGTTCCCTATACCATAGAAAATGAATTATCTCCTACCACAGTAGAGCTCATCAATTGTTATTCACAGTCGGTTTGTTATCTGGCGGGAGTAAGCGGTAGCGATAAGTGTTACGGAATGACGTCCGGACGGGATATTGGCATGATGCTTCACGGAAAATTATTTCGCGACTTCCTGCAATACAAAGTGGCTGTAATGAACGGACAGGGATTGAACACCAAAGACAAAAACAGTCAAAAAGATGTAGTCGGTAACTTGATGGTTAATCCGCTGAAATGGTTATCCGTAGGTGGTTCGTTTATCCGCGGAACAGGACATGCCATAGCAGATTCGGAATATACCGGAATTAAAGCCGGAGAAAATTACGCCAAGAAACGCTGGAGTGCAGGAGGGGTTGTCACCACTTCCACCTTTAATCTACGCACGGAATATCTTGCCGGAAAAGACCGGAGTGTGAAAAGCGAAGGTTTCTATGCAACAGGCAGTGTACGCTTCGCCCGGAATTTCGATTTCATCGCTTCGTTCGATTATTTCAACCCGAACAAAGCTGCTGATTTCAAACAGAATAACTATATTGCAGGCGTACAATACTGGTTCTACCCTAGATGCCGCTTACAAGCACAATATACCTTTTGCGACAAGAAAGGAGACGGACAAAAAGACTCCAATCTGATACAGGCACAGGTGCAGGTAAGGTTTTAAATTAAGTATCAATTAAGTATTAAGTATCAAGTATTAAGTATTAGCATCCTGTATTAGGGCTGGAGTAGCAGTATTAAAACAGCGGAATCAAATAATTATAGAATATCAACCTTATAAATAACAGAAACGAAGAAATCATGGAACACAAAATCGCGGAAACCAACGCCCGAATAGACGTGGCCGACGTATTAAGAGGATTAGCAGTAATGGGAATTATTCTCTTACACAGTATTGAACATTTTAATTTCTACTCTTTCCCAGAAGAAGTACCTTTTGAATGGATGAAATTTACCGATCAGGCTATTTGGAGAGGATTATTCTTCACATTCAGTAACAAAGCATACGCTGTGTTTGCCCTGCTCTTCGGTTTCAGTTTCTACATTCAAGACAACAACCAACAACGAAGAGGGAAAGATTTCCGCTTGCGTTTTTTATGGAGATTATTCATTCTCTTCATGATAGGACAGTTCAATGCCGCTTTCTTTACTGGTGAAATATTGACTATGTATGCGATTTTAGGAATTATCCTTCCGATATTCTGCCGGATGAGTGACCGCACGGTTGTCATCTTCGCTACTTTATTAATTCTACAACCTATCGACTGGGTGAAATTGATTTATGCTTTGTGTAATCCTGACTATGTGGCAGGAAAAAGTTTGGCAGGTTATTATTTCAGCATTGCTTTCGACGTACAAAAGAACGGAACTTTCCTCGAAACAGTCCGCATGAATATGTGGGAAGGACAACTGGCCAATATGACCTGGGCACTGGAACATGGACGTATCTTACAGACACCGGGATTATTCTTATTCGGAATGCTTGTCGGTCGCCGCAAATATTTCCTGTACAGCGAACAGAACGAACGCTTGTGGTTAAAGGCATTGGCCGTTTCGCTTCTCTGCTTCTTCCCCATCTACGGATTGAACAATATGCTGCCGGAATTCATCGAACGAAGTGCCATCCTTGTTCCCTTGCAATTGATATTAAGTTCATTCAGTAGCCTTAGCTTCATGGTATTGCTGGTAACAGGATTACTGCTGACTTTCTACCGTGTGAAAGACCGCAGTTTCTTTATGCGTTTCACATCTTATGGTAAAATGAGTTTAACGAACTACCTCGGGCAATCTATTTTCGGTTCTCTTTTGTTCTATCATTGGGGATTTGAACTTGGACGATATTTAGGAATCACTTACAGTTTCCTTTTTGGCATCCTTTTTGTTCTATTACAAATGGTATTTTGTTCGTGGTGGCTCCGACACCATAAACACGGTCCTTTTGAAGGTCTCTGGAAACGTTTGACCTGGATTGGAAAAAATAAATAATTAAAGAATGATGAACGAAAAAACGATTAATGAACAATACGCATATATACGTACTTTACTTGAAGAGAAAAGGCTCAAAGAAGCCTTAATGCAGTTGGAATCTTTGCTGTGGCAGTGTCCTGACTGGGATTTGCGCACTCGCCTGGAACAATTGCAGACCTCTTACAAATATATGCTGGAATACATGAAACAGGGAGCAAACGACCCTGACCGGTGGAATCTGTATCAAAAAATGGTAGCAGACACCTGGGGAATTGCCGACCAATCACGTTTGCTCATGTTGGACAACGCTTCATCAAGATATTATCATGAGGTACGCCGCACTCCCAGATCGGCGGACTTGTCGAACTATGGTATTAAAACAATATTACACATATTGGAGTCATTTAATGACGACTTGGCAGTCAGCGGATTACTGTCTGACGAAAAGATGGATGAAGTATTAAGACGGCATGAAGATACGCTCAAGTTTATGTTTATAAGAACATGGACAAACAGTGCATGGACTCCCGAGGACGAGGAAGACGCAAAAGCTATGCTTGCCTCGGAATTACTTCCGGGAGATGACTTATGCTTATTTGTCAGTGCCCTCACATTGAGCTTGATGGAATGTTTCGACTTACGAAAAATAATGTGGCTGCTCAATGCTTACGAACACCCTAACGTCAACGTCAGCCAACGGGCATTGGTAGGTACAATGATTATCTTCCACATCTACAGAAGCCGTCTTTCTTTTTATCCGGAACTTATCAAAAGGGTACGCTTCGATGGCTTCAAGAATCAACTCAATGGCTTCTTCCTGGCTTTCGCAACTCGGCGCAAACCCGCCTTCGTCACCAACGGCCGTCGACATACCACGGCTGTTGATAATTTTCTTTAACGCATGGAACGTTTCCGCCCCGTAGCGAACCGCTTCCGAGAACGTGGGCGCACCCAGTGGGATGATCATGAACTCTTGAAGATCAAGATTGTTATTGGCATGCGCACCGCCGTTAATGACGTTCATCATCGGCACGGGCATTTGCATAGCGCCCATACCGCCAAAATAGCGGTAAAGCGGTAAGCCACTTTCTTCGGCCGAGGCGCGAGCGACCGCCATCGAGACAGCCAAAATCGCATTGGCCCCTAAACGACCTTTGTTCTCCGTGCCGTCCAAATTGATCATGGTACGGTCAATAAACGCCTGATCCGTGCTTTCCATGCCAATCAACGCATCAGCGATTTCACCGCTGACGTGTTCAACCGCAGTCAACACCCCTTTACCACCGTAACGCTTGGGGTCTTTATCTCGCAATTCCAGTGCTTCACGCACACCGGTAGAGGCCCCAGAGGGCACCGCCGCACGGCCTACCGCACCGCTCTCAAGCCAAACTTCGGCTTCGACGGTCGGATTACCACGACTATCCAAGATTTCACGGCCAATAATGTCAATGATTGCGCTCATCGTTTTTTCCTCGGAGGAGAGTTGGATAGCAAGCGCCACGTCAGCGCTTGCGCTAAAGTCAAAAAAGGCTCACCGCCGTCATGATCTGTGACGGCGGTAAGAGCCATTCAATTATTCAAAATCGTTTTCGAGCAATGGACGCGATTTCACCACTCGGTCGATCTCGACCAAACTACTCAATAAATCGCGCATTTTATGTAACGGCACGGCATTAGGACCGTCACTCAACGCTTCACAGGGATTCGGGTGGGTTTCCATAAAGAGCCCCGAGACACCCACGGCGACCGCAGCACGAGCGAGCACCGGTACAAATTGACGTTGTCCGCCAGAGGATCCTCCGTTGCCACCTGGCAACTGCACAGAGTGCGTGGCGTCAAACACAACAGGCGCTCCCGTCTCGCGCATGATCGCCAAACTACGCATGTCAGAGACCAAATTGCCGTAGCCAAATGACGCCCCACGCTCGCAAACCATAAAGTTATCGGTTTCAAGCCCTGCGCTCTGTGCTGCCGCACGCGCTTTCGCTACCACGTTTTTCATATCGCCTGGGGCCAAGAATTGGCCTTTTTTGATATTGACGGGTTTGCCAGAACGAGCGCAAGCATGAATAAAGTCCGTCTGTCGGCACAAAAAGGCGGGCGTTTGTAGCACGTCCACATGAGGCGCCACCAGAGCCACTTCTTCCACGGTATGCACATCCGTCACCACGGGAACACCGAGCTCATGGCGAACACGCTCTAAAATGCGCAAGCCTTCATCGATCCCTAAACCACGAAAAGCCGTTTCGCTAGTGCGGTTGGCTTTGTCGTAGCTCGCTTTAAATATGTAATGAATCCCCAGTTCGTCCGTGAGCGCTTTCATCTGAGCAGCGATATCCATCACCATCGATTCGCTTTCGATGACACAAGGCCCAGCCATTAAGAAAAAGGGGTGGTCTAAACCAATCTCAAAACCACAGAGTTTCATAATCTTCCTTCGTATCTGCGTCGCCTTCTATAGAAAAAGAGGCTCGAGAAAAAGCCTTTTTCTGTTTTGGGATGGCAATCGCAAGGTCATATTGCGTACAAAGTTTAGCTTGTCTCGGTGCTCAACGGTGTAAGCCAATGGAGGAAAATGTAATCCATCCCATGACACGCTTAACAAAAAAGGCAGTGGCGGTGACCAGTCTTGGTGTTCCGTCCTGCCTTTCTTGCTTTAAACCGCCGTTTTACGATGCCGTCGAGGGCTTCTCGAACGTCATTCGATCGACCCTATTCGTCTCACTGAGGAGATTAGGCTTTTTGTGCTTTCGCCTTCGCGTGTTCAATCGCCGCTTCAACGTAAGCTTTGAAAAGCGGATGACCGAAACGGGGGTTTGACGTAAATTCCGGATGGAACTGTACCGCAAAGAAGAAAGGATGGTCAGGTAATTCCATCATTTCGGGCAAGTGTTCGGTCGGTGTACGAGCCGAAATCACCATACCTTTTTCTTCAAATTGCGCCACATAAGCGTTGTTCACTTCATAGCGGTGACGATGGCGTTCCGCCACGACATCCCCATAAATCTTATGGGCCAGAGTTCCTTCCTGTACCGGCACTTCTTGGCGACCTAAGCGCATGGTGCCACCTAAATCGGAGGACTCATCGCGCTTTTGAATCTTGCCACTGCGATCTTGCCATTCGGTAATGAGGGCCACCACTGGATGCGCCGTGTCCGGGTCAAGCTCTGTGGAGTTCGCCCCACCGAGACCACAGACATGACGAGCAAATTCCACCACCGCCATCTGCATCCCTAAGCAAATACCCAAGAACGGAATCTTATTAAGGCGAGCGTATTCAATGGCCTTAATCATGCCTTCTGTGCCACGCTTACCAAAGCCACCCGGGACCAAAATAGCGTCCACATCAGCGAGCACCTTCTCGGCACCCTCTTCTTCAACTTGGCTGGCGTCAACAAAACGCGTTTTCACGCGCGTGTTGGTATGAATACCCGCATGTGAGAGCGCTTCGTTCAAGGACTTATAGCTGTCTTTGTAATCCACGTATTTGCCCACCATCGCAATGGTGACTTCACGTTCGGGATTTTCAATACGATGAACAATGTCTTCCCAAGCCGACAAATCCGCAGGCTTGGTTTCCAAACCGAGCTTCTTGCAGACCAAATCATCCAAGTGCTGAGCGTGGAGCATCAAAGGCACTTCATAGATGGTCTTGGCATCGGCCACGCTGATCACACAATCCATCGGCACGTTCGAGAATAACGAGATCTTGGCACGTTCATTTTCAGGAATCATGCGTTCCGCACGGCAGAGCAGAAGGTCAGGATAAACACCCTCTTCACGCAATTTCTGCACGGAGTGTTGCGTGGGCTTAGTCTTCAATTCGCCGGCAGAGGCAATCCACGGGCAAAGCGTCAAATGGATAAAGCAGGTATTGTTGCGACCCACACGGAACGACATTTGACGCACAGCTTCCACAAAGGGAAGCGACTCAATATCACCCACCGTACCGCCGATTTCAACCACAGCCACATCAGGCTTGCCATCGAACGTGCTCGCGGCACCGCGTTGGATAAATTCTTGGATTTCATTGGTGATATGCGGGATCACCTGTACCGTCTTACCCAAGTATTCCCCACGACGTTCTTTGTGCAACACGCTTTCATAGATTTGGCCCGAGGTGAAATTGTTGGGCTTGTGCATCTTCGTGGAAATAAAGCGCTCGTAGTGACCTAAGTCCAGGTCAGTTTCTGCACCGTCCTCTGTCACAAACACTTCACCGTGCTGAAACGGAGACATCGTACCTGGGTCAACATTGATATACGGATCGAGCTTAATCATGGTCACCTTAAGACCACGAGACTCGAGGATAGCCGCCAAAGAAGCGGCGGCGATGCCTTTACCCAAAGAAGAGACAACGCCGCCGGTAACAAATACGTACTTGGTCATGAGAGCCCCACGCAAGGAGGTTGTGAAAAATTCAAAAACGAAGATTATACCCCGAAGAGCGTCTAAGAGGAAATAAAATTCCGCTTCCTCTTACACACCTTTCTCTTAAACGCTTTTCAAGTCGATATATCGAACGTGTTGATTGTACTTTTTCTCGAGCCACCACGCTCGAAAATTCCTTCCTCTCTTGTACAGCTCTCCGCTGTCTGTGCACTCTTAGCTGAGCTTGCTTTCATCAATCGTGGTGTCGCACAACGTGACTTCGGGTTCGTTTGAAAAGTCTGTCTGACAAAGTCCTTCACGACACACTTCGCAGTCGTCGGTATCCCCAGTAAAGTGCCACTCCGGTTGAACGGTCACATGGTCGATACCAAATTTCTCATGAATCCCGACACGAATCGCGTCCAAAATTTTGGGCCAGCATTGTGGGCTTTCAATCGTGACATGGCATTGCACAGCACCGTGCCCTGGACTCATTGTCCAAACGTGGAGGTCGTGCACACGCTCAACCCCTGGAATCGATTCAATCAAACGCCCCACACTAAAGTAATTGACTCCTTCGGGAATGGCATCCAGAAGCACTTGACTGGTGTCACGCAAAATTTCATAGGTAGCATGTAAAAGAAGCGTCCCAACGAGCATAGACAAAATCGGGTCGACAATCGTGGGGCCTCCAAAATAAATGATTGCCCCGGCCGAAATCGCGGCCACGGATCCCAATAAGTCCCCCATCACGTGAAGAAGCGCGGCACGCGTGTTCACATTTTTCTTGTCACGCGAGAGTGACAACGCCACCAAAACATTAATCACCAGCCCCACGGCTGCAATCGTCATCACCGAAAAACCGGATACGGGTTGAGGTTCAGCAATGCGACCAATCGCCTCAACAAAAATCCAAATCACCACGCCGAGCATCACCAAGCCGTTAACGAAGCCAGCGATCACTTCGATACGCCCGTGACCAAAGGTGTGTTCGCTATCCACCCCTTTTTGCGCAATTTTGTTCGCAACCAAGGCAAACAATAAACTCGCGGAATCGGTCACCATGTGACCAGCATCCCCAATCAATGCGAGCGAATTACCCCACCAGCCCCCGATGAGCTCGATCGCGGAAAAGGTCAATGTCAGCAGTACAGCAAAACCCAGTACCGAGGTCTTGGTTTTCTCAGCCGCATGACGCCAGTGGCTATCTCCCTGACCGTGACTTGAAAATTCATTATTGGGTTCGTGATGATGGGTATAGGTTGCTTCGGACATAGTCGTAATGGTAAAAATTAAATCGTCGTGCGCTCATCTTAGACAAGTTAGCTGCATGGTTCACCATTCAAGAATCAGAAATAGGGTTATTTTTTTAAGATCTTTGCGCGTAACTTGACGCCCGTCAGAAAAGCCTGGTTTGGAATGGAAACGATTACCAATTCAACCTTTGCAGATCGGTCACGACAATGCAAAAAAAGACCTCTTTTTAAAGAGAGGCGCTCTCTCCGAAAAAGAGGTCTTAGGTGTCAAACCGGGCTAACCAGTGAGACTATTTTCCCGTGAGCAACGGGGCTACAGAACCTTTGGCTCCTAACAACCCTGCTTCTGCATAAATACCAAGCTTCTGACGCGTATCGGTAATGTCCAAATTGCGCATGGTCAACTGACCAATACGATCCACAGCCGTAAACATCGAATCACCCTTTTCCATCGTCAAACGAGACGGTTCATAGGTGAGGTTAGGACTCTTGGTATTGAGAATGGTGTAGTCGTTTCCGCGACGCAATTCAAGCGTCACTTCACCCGTGATGGCACGCGCTACCCAACGCATCGATGCCTCACGCAACATAATCGCTTGACTGTCAAACCAGCGGCCCTGATAAAGAAGACGACCGAGGCGAATACCGTTGATGCGATACTCTTCAATGGTGTCCTCGTTGTGAATACCCGAGACCAAACGTTCATAGGCGATATGAAAGAGTGCCATCCCCGGCGCTTCGTAAATACCACGAGACTTCGCTTCAATGATGCGGTTTTCGATCTGGTCCGACATCCCTAAACCGTGGCGACCGCCAATGGCATTGGCTTCAAGCATCAAATCCACCACGTTACCAAAGCGACGGCCATTGAGGGCTACTGGCACCCCTTCTTTAAATTCCACCGTGACCGTCTCGGGCTTGATGTCGCAATCCGCACGCCAGAAGGGAACCCCCATAATGGGTTCAACAATCTTCATGGAAGAGTTGAGTTCTTCCAAATCCTTCGCTTCATGAGTGGCCCCCAACATATTGGAGTCCGTCGAGTAGGCTTTTTCTGCACTCATACGGTAGTCAAAGCCTTCTGCTTGCAAGAAGGCTGACATTTCAGCACGACCACCCAATTCGCTGATGAATTGCGTATCCAACCACGGCTTATAAATCTTCAAATTCGGGTTGGTCAACAAACCGTAGCGATAAAAACGCTCGATATCATTGCCTTTATAGGTACTGCCATCACCCCAAATATTGACACCATCCGCGCGCATGGCGGCCACTAACATGGTCCCCGTCACGGCTCGGCCTAAGGGGGTGGTATTAAAGTAGAGCTGACCACCCGTCGAAATGTGGAAAGCTCCTGACTGAATTGCCGCAAAACCTTCATTCACCAACTGTTCACGGCAATCCACCAAGCGGGCGTTTTCCGCCCCATATTTTATCGCGCGCTGAGGAATAGCGTCGTAATCCGTTTCATCAGGCTGCCCCAAATTCGCCGTGTAGGCATACGGCAGAGCACCTTTTTTCTTCATCCAACGTAGCGCCGCACTCGTGTCGAGTCCGCCCGAAAACGCGATACCCACCTTTTCACCCACGGGGACGCTTTGGAGAATTGTTTGAGACATAGTAAAAACCACTTGTAGAGAAATGTTGTTGTTGACCCAGCAACCTGGGGCCTAACTGTTGATTATGAACACTCTCACTTGGGCTTGGGCTCTTCCTTCTCCTTTTTTTCACACTGTCCACACATCCTCATCAACAGCGCAAAGCTTCTTAGCGAGCAACCTTAAGGGTAAACCCTGTATTTAGATCAAAAGGATTTTTAAGGGGTCGTAATGATAGCTCTTAAGTACTAATTCTTCCATTAGGGTTTTCCTATTTTTCAACAGCGTTACACCAAGATCAAAAGCCACGGCGATAAGTCAACCATGAGTAATCGAACTGTTTAGACTAATGCCGGTCTGTCGCCCAAGGAAAAAACACAATTGGGCATGCCTGCTGCTAGGAGGACCCTGTCACTGACAGACTTAGCGCGGAGTAGTCAAAGGCAGACGCGAAAGCAAAACTCAAATAGGTTCGTCTCATCGCCCTTTTACCTGGATGTGTACGACCGTCTTGAGCTTTATTGTCCGTTTTCTATTCTTAATAGGAGCAACCTCATGTCTTTCAAGAAGACCCTTATTGGTATGGCCCTTGTTGCGGCTTCTGGCGCCGCCCTCGCCCTTCCTAACATTGCCGTTCTCGCGACGGGTGGCACGATTGCTGGTGCGGGTAATTCCTCCACCGGTTCGGCCTACGCTGCGGGTAAGGTGAGTGTCAATCACCTTGTTGCCGCTGTCCCTGAACTCGCCAAGATCGCCAATGTCACGCCTGTCCAAGTGGCGCAGATCGGTAGCCAAGACATGAGCGATGAAGTCTGGCTCAAATTAGCGCAGACCATCAACAGCGACTGTGGCAAGTATGACGGCTTCGTGATTACTCACGGCACGGACACCATGGAAGAAACTGCTTACTTCCTGCAACTCACAAAGAAGTGCAGCAAGCCGGTCGTTATGGTTGGCGCCATGCTCCCCTCCACGGGTTTGGGTGCTGATGGCCCCCGTAACCTCTACAATGCGGTGTTGACCGCTGCAACCCCTGCCAGCGCTGAACACGGCGTGGTCGTTGCCATGGATAACATTGTTATTGGTGCTCGTGACGTCATCAAGACCAATACCGTTCAGCCCGAAACCTTCCAGGCTGGCAACTACGGCAAGATCGGTACCATTTTCAACAGCAAGGTGACCTACGAAGCCAAGAGCTTGCGTGACTACTCCAAGACCCCGTTCGATGTCACGGGTCTCAAGGAACTCCCCAAGGTGGGTATTGTTTACAACCACGCTGGCGTGGAAGGCTTGCAGGCTAAGGCCCTCGTCAATGCGGGTTACAAGGGTATCGTGAGCGCTGGTGTTGGCAACGGCAACATTCACAAGGCGATCTGGCCGGTGCTCGAAGAAGCCACCAAGAAGGGCATGGTCGTGGTTCGTAGCTCTCGCGTTCCCACTGGCGCTACCACCAAGGACGCTGAAGTGAACGACAAGGCTCAGCATTGGGTCTCTTCTGGCGATTTGAATCCTCAGAAGGCTCGCGTGCTTTTACAGTTAGCGCTGACGAAGACGAGCAACTGGGAAGAAGTTCAGAAGTACTTCGATCGCTACTAATCAGGCGTCGAGCAAAGGCTGCGTAAAGCTCGCCCGCACTCACCGCTATTGATTCCAACACACCTTGCGCGCACTGTCGTGGCAAGGTGTGTTTTTTCTTTTTTTCGAACGAACTCACGTCCTTTCAGTCCTATCCGAACTCGCCCAAATTGAGGCCAAATTTCGTACAATACCGTCACCACAAAAAACGTTGCTTATTCTTCCTCGAGCGACTTGCAACAAAACCAGCAAAACCCAAAGATCCAGAAGGTGACATCACCTCAACACAAAACAGAGTCCAAGGAAGAGCGACCTCTAGGTAGCCGAATGTTTTCAAACGATTTTTGGCCCCTACTGCCACTTCGGTGCTTCGACTGATCTAACCCAAGGCCGACTTGGCACCCTGTGCTGGCTTTAAAGTGGGCATGGCACTATGACTGAAAAACCCATTACTCCACAGTACTACAGCAATTCGCTCATCCTTAAGACTGTGTTTCCTTTGATTTTGAGCCTACTGCTCGAACAATTGATTGGTCTCACAGACGTCATCTTTTTGGGTCGCGTTGGCGAAATTGAACTCGGCGCCAGTGCCTTAGCGGGTGTGGTCTATCTCGCGTTGGTCATGTTTGGCTTTGGCTACAGTTTTGGCTTACAAGCCTACATGGGTCAAAAAAACGGAGAAAAAGATTTTTTCAGTATTGGGAGTGCCTTTCACAATGGTGCACTCTTTTTACTGTTGCTCGCGGCGTTCATGATGGCGATCGGTTTTTATTGGGGAAGTCCTTTCCTGGAGAAAATCTGTGAATCCCCAGAGGTAGCCGCGAGTGCTGAAAAATACTTTTTCTGGCGCACCGTAGGGATTCCCTTTACTTTCCTTTGCGCGGTTTTTCGGGCGTTCTTTATGGCGACGTTACGTCCATCCGTCCTCACCATCGGCTCCGTCGTGATGGTGGTCTGTAACGTGGTTCTCAACTATTTCTTGATTTTTGGTTTTGGTCCTATCCCCGCATTAGGTATCAGTGGTGCCGCCATCGCTTCAACCATATCGGAAGCTGTTTGTCTGCTCGTGTATGTCATCTACACTTGGCGCTACGCCACGCCCGAGCGCTACGGTCTTCTCCGAGCCGTTGTATGGAACAGCGCCATGCAACTTCAACTCTTTCGGCTTGGACGTTGGCTCATGATTCAAGAGGGGATGGCCTTTGGTGCATGGCTCTATTTCTTTATCGCTGTTGAACATCTCGGCCCTGCCGCGCTAGCCATCTCGAACGTCGTGCGCCAGATTGCCAGCCTTTTTTATCTGATCACTCACGGTTTTGGTACCACTGCTGGAGCCATCTCCGCCAATCTGATTGGGGAACGACGCTTCGATGAAATTTCGTCTGTCTGCCGACGCACTTTGGTTTTGACCAGCATCATGCTCGCCCCCGTCTATCTATTCGTGGTCTTTTTCCCCGAGGCCGTCTTGGGCATTTTCACAAACCTCACCGACATCGTCACCGGTGGCGTTCGGACCACGTGGGTTCTGATGGGCTCGCTCCTCGTTACCGTTCCAGCCATGTTTTACAACTTTGCCATGGGGGCCATGGGGCTCACTAAAGAGACATCCATTGCCTCCATCACGTCTTCCATTATTTACGTAGCCTACATTGCCGTGGTGGCTCACTACACGCAAGACGTCGCTATGGTCTGGAGCTCAGAGTTTGTCTACAACATCACCATTGGCGTGATTTGTGCTTACTACTTCCGGCAACATCGCTGGCGACAACTCTAACGGCTAGGCAATATTCGCCGATGATCCGAATGTTCGAACACAAAAAAGGCCCAGACCTGGAACATCTGAGCCAAAAAGGTATTTTGATGCGTATTCACCCGTGAAAACGCTAGCTAGCCTCAAGGTGGAATTAACGCGCGTTGCCCTGGCCTGGCCGCCGGGACTCGAACCCAGATCCGTCCCTTAGGAGGGGACAGTTCTATCCTGTTGAACTACGGCCAGAGGTCACAAAGGGACTTTTCAAATTTGAGCGCCTATTCTACCGATTTTTGAGCATTTTGTGCACAAACCCATTGGGAGAAACTTAAGGCTGTTTAGTGAGGTTTTTCACCGCTAAAGTTAACATTAACTCTTTAGAGCCAACGCGATCGAAAGCAATACGAATACGCATATCGTTACCTGATCCGATAAGCGCCATCACTTTGCCAGGACCAAATTTTTTGTGCTCAATCCGATCGCCGACCTGAAAGCCATAGCTATCCTGAGCCTGCTGAGCTTGTGCGCGTCGAACGATCGTTTCTTCACTGGCTCGGTATGTTTTGCCTTCCTGTGCCATGCCACGGCGCCAATCCTCATCATGAGAGCGTCGTGTCGACGATGAGCGACTCGGTTTTGAGTAGGAAGATCGCCCACTGGCATACCCACGCAGACCATTTCGCGACGAACCACCGAAAGAGGGTCTTTCCCAGCCATAGTTTTCGTCGAAACGCTCACGCGTATAACCATCATCGTCATCATCTCGGCGACGTCTTTCGCCTTGACGATGAATCAGCGACTCGGGGATTTCCGCCAAAAAACTTGAGGGAGCATTATTACGGTATTCGCCGTGCAAGAGTCGCGTCTGGCAGTATGAAATCGTCAGACGCTTTTGCGCACGGGTAATGGCCACGTACATGAGGCGACGCTCTTCCTCAACACCGGCACCCCCCGTACTCATGTTCATCGCAGAAAAATGAGGGAAAAGTCCGTCCTCAACCCCAATGATGTAGACGTTTTTAAATTCCAACCCTTTAGCTGCATGGACCGTCATCACCTGGACCACATCTTGATCATCACCTTCGTTTTTATCCCCAGCTTCCAACGTTGCTTGTGTTAAAAAGCCTTGCAGGGGGGATTGATCGGTATTGTCAACGACATGGAAGGCGCTCACCGTCTCCGCTATCCCTTCGTTTTCCATATAGCCTCGAGCCGCTGACAACATTTCACCCATGTTTTCCAGCCGGTCTTGTCCGTCACGATCGGCCTGATAATAGGCTTTTAAGCCTGACTTGACGATCACGAGTTGAATCACGTCCATCAAGTTCATTTGATCGGCTTCATCGCGGATACGGAGAATCAAATCGCGAAACGCGGCCAGCTTTGCAGGAGGTTCGTAGGCAGGATGGGTTAACGTCGCCCATAAACTCATACCGGTGTGCGCGGCATCGTCACTCAACTTTTCAATGGTCTTGGCACCGATGCCTCGGGTAGGAAAGTTCACGACACGTAAAAAACTGGTATCGTCACCCGAGCCCTCTAAGAGACGCAAGTAAGCCAACACGTGCTTAACTTCCATACGCTCGAAAAAGCGCTGTCCGCCGTAGACGCGATACGGAATACCACGAGCGGTTAATGCGCTTTCAATCGCGCGTGACTGAGCATTCACGCGGTACAAAATAGCATGATCGCGATAACGGTGTTGCCGCTGACGGTCTGCTTCAATTTCTCGAGCAATCCAATTGGCTTCCTCACGATCGTCTTCGTGTTCAACCACAGTGATGGCATCTCCGTGCGCGCCTGACGTCCAAAGATTCTTCCCTAAACGGTCGGGGTTATGGCTAATGAGCGCATTGGCGGCGTCCAAAATAGCGCCCGTTGATCGATAATTCTCTTCGAGGCGAATCGGCTCACCCGTCTTAAAGTCATGCAAAAAGTCACCCATGTTGCCGACATTGGCCCCACGGAAAGCATAAATCGACTGGTCATCATCACCCACGGCAAAAACACAGTTTCGAGCGCGCCCCTCCTCACCTTGCCCTAAGCCCGCTAGCATTTGCAGCCAACGGTACTGCAATACGTTGGTGTCCTGAAATTCGTCAACCAAAATATGACGGAACCGCTCTTGATAATGCGTTCGGATCACTTCGTTGCGATCCAACAATTCATAGCAGCGAAGCAGTAACTCCGCAAAGTCCACCGCGCCTTCTTTTTGGCATTGCGCTTCGTAGGCCTGATAAATCTTGACCCCTTCATCGGCTTGCTCCAACCCTGTCCCGGCGCGATTGGCTCGAATCCCATTTTCTTTGTGCCAATTGATGAAATTTTGCACTTGCCGAGGTTCCACCCTGTCCGTATCAATATTGAGACCTTTCATCACGCGCTTAACCATCGCGGCCTGGTCGGCGTTGTCCATAATCTGAAAGGTCTTGGGCAATCCCGCTTCAAGCGCATGGCGTCGTAAAATTCGATTGCACAAACCGTGGAATGTTCCTACCCACATATTGTGCAAGTCATACGGCAACATGCCCTCAAGACGCGTCATCATCTCTTTAGCGGCTTTGTTAGTAAAGGTCACTGCCAAAATCTCACCTGGCCGAGCTTTATTGTTTTGAAGCAACCATGCAATGCGTGTGGTGAGCACACGCGTTTTGCCAGAACCAGCTCCCGCAAGTATCAAAAGACTCGTTTCAGGAGCCGTTACCGCTTCGTATTGCTTGGAATTAAGGGATGCTAAAAGATCTTGAGACATGACTCAGTGCCAGTAAAAGAGAACAAACGGTCTGTCCGCATTCGGCGCTGTCTTCAGCATTCGTTTTGAGAAAAGCGCCGTAGAGACCAGAACAAAATAGAGACCATCGACAAAAGGGTCATTGTACCAAAACCGACAGACTTTCGTAATGCAAGCACAGAACCCAAAGTTGGG
>OGXZ01000644.1_pt1 | contig 20503 bp, 18 predicted proteins | sample 1576431 | NCBI WGS metagenome assembly OGXZ01 (sample SAMEA3541590, study PRJEB24748) | human gut metagenome | biome: human gut; feature: human-associated habitat; material: faeces | place: China | collected 2012
GTATTGTGAGATATGCACAGTTGTGGCGATGAGCTTTGTGGGTGGTGCTATATCGACCTTTATTATTTATAAAATGGTATTTATCGACCTTTTTGGTGGGTGATTTTTGGGTTAAATCGGTCTGGAGGACTGATTTAATTGGGGGTTTTTAATAGATTTGATATAACTTATGTAACTTTATTATGATATACTTAAATATAGTTGTAGTCAAGAGCAGCGTTGTGAGTGGAGAGGAAAGATACGGGGGATATGTTAGGAAAGGGATTGGGACTATGGAATTAGAAGTTGATGAAATGTTAGTGGAGCTTAGGCAAAATGCGGAGTACACAGATAATTACGATATAGCTAGTGACAACCATTTAGTATAGATAGGTATGTCTAAAATCGAAAGCAGTAACAGAAACTACTGTCGAAAATATATAGTGAAAATAACAGATATGTGCTATCATTTAAACATATAAAACTGACACAAATTTATAGAACACCAGTTGTGTGAGGGCTTAATATTGCAAGCTGGGTACTTTTGAAACCGCCGGCACTTAGCGGCTGTATTTTAGCCGCTTATGTGTCCGTTACGGTTTCAAGTAGCGAAAGCGTGCCCAGCGGTAATATTAAGCCCTCACACAATGTCCGTGCGACAAAATCTATGAAAGTCCACAGCGAAACTATGAAGATAAGCAATAAATATGTCAGTTCAATTAAAAACAAACGAGCAGATGTATAAGTCGTGTAAAGTAATTACAAAGAGGAAGAAAGGCAGAATTATGAATATTTATTTAGCCGGCGATTCAATCGTCCAGAATTACACAGAAGAAGAATTTATAGCAGGTTGGGGACAATACCTTAAATATTATGTAACTCCTGATACTAAAGTATTTAATTGCGCCAAGGGAGGCAGAAGTTCAAGGTTATTTCTCAATGAAGGAAGATTTGATAAAATAGATGAAAGTATACAGGCAGGAGATTACCTTTTGATAGAATTCTGCCACAATGATGATAGTTCTAAAGGTTACAGCACTATGTTTAACCGTATGACAGAGCTTGGAATACCTGATGAGGACGGAAGATATCCGGTTATACCGGGCGAGAGAGTGCCTAAAGATTATATTCCTAAAGAATATATAGATGCTTTAATGAAAGATGACTCAATAGCTGATAAGGAAGCAGTGCTTGCAAGCGTTAAGGCATTTAATAACACTTACCCTAATGATACATATTATCCATATTCACCTAATGGTGAGAAGGGCAGCTTCAAATGGTTCATAAAGCAGTATATTGATATGGCAAGAGAACATAATGCTGTTCCAGTGCTTGTAACAGCACCGGCAAGAACAGCATTTAACAAGGACGGAACAATTAAAGATGGTCCGGGACTTCACGGCGGTGATAATTTCTGCTATATAAGGGCAATGAAGCAGATAGGAGAGGAAACACATACTCCCGTGATAGATTTATTTAGTTATACGGTAAAGCTTTTTGAGAGCATAGGCGAAGCTGATATTCACAAGTATACATCTATCAAAAAGGGTATCAATAAGGGCAAGTGGCCAGAGGATTTTGTTAATGAACTTGCTAAGAAAGACACTGTATCAGAGAATACACATTTTAATAAATATGGTGCGTGGCTTATAACAAAGGGTCTTGTCAATTTAATAAAAGAGTGTGATAATGAGCAGGTTACAGCATTAAAAAATGTTATTGTGAATTCAGATTATAAAGTTGCATCTCCATTAATATAATGATAACAGGAGGACATATGAGAAAGAAAAGATTAACAAGAAAACAGAGGATTATGAGAAAAAGAATTACAATTGCCGCGTGTATAGCCGTAGTAGTTGTTGTGATTATTGTAGCAGTAGTATTATTATTAAATGCTAACAGGAAAAAGTCAACGGATACTAATGATAATACAATAGTTACAACAAGCGATAGCAGTAATAACACAGAGTCTAAGGCAGGTGATAGTATTAATTCATCTAATAACAGCACAGATACAGCGAGTAAATCTGATGCTTCAAATGTTAATAGTTCAGATGATAAGAGCACAGAGAGCCAGCAGACAGATGATAAAAAAGGGTCATCAACAGGAGATGGCGTAACTAAGACATCTAAGGGATTTACTATTGATAACAGAAATGGAGCAACATATATAGATGGTTACTTAATAGCCAATAAGACATATGCACTTCCAAGTACATTTATTCCAGAAAATCCAGAAGTACCTGTAACAGAGGCAAGAAGTAATAAGAGCCTTGACAAGGATTTAATGACGGCTTTCAGAAAAATGCAGGCAGATGCGACAGCAAAAGGACTTAATATCTATATTGCGAGTGGTTACCGTTCATATGATTATCAGGTGGGTCTTTACAATAGATATGTAGCCAACGATGGAAAAGCTGCGGCAGATACTTATTCATCAAGACCGGGTAATTCAGAACATCAGACGGGTCTATGCTTTGATTTGAATTCGATTGAAGACAGCTTTCAGTATACAAGCGAAGGTAAATGGGTTAATGATAACTGTTATAAATATGGTTTCTGCATAAGATTTCCAAATGGAAAGGATGCTTATACAGGTTACCAGTATGAATCATGGCATTTAAGATATGTTGGAACTGAATTAGCAGAGAAGCTTTATAATAATGGTGACTGGATTTCATTAGAAGAATATTTCGGAATAACAAGCGAATATCCTGATTAATAAATATAAAATAATAAGAGAGCCATAGTTTAAATGAAACTGTGGCTCTTATTGTTATTTTTATATTATATTGTACTATGGCAATGAATAACTATTATACATATTCTTTGCACAGATTAATAAACTGTTTGATAGATGGAGTCAAAAATTTATCTTTATGGTAAATAATATAGAAATTTCTACTGAAAATTAAATCCTGTACCTTTACTGTAGAAATTAATCCTTGTTTTAATGATGGAATAATCATTCTATTTGGTAAAACAGAAATACCTAGTCCGTTGATCGTGGCGTTGATTAGTGCTGTTGTACTCATAGCTTCCCATACTGGAATAATATGAATGCCAGCTTGTGTAGTAACACGATCAAAAACTTCACGTGTTCCGCTTCCTTTTTCACGTAATAGAAAACGCTGCTTTTGAAATACTTCTATGGGTATATTCTGCCCATCTTTCCATCCTTTATTAGTATCGCAAATAACACTTAAATAGTCTTGCATATAGGCTTCAGATACGATGTTAGAATTATGCGATATACCTTCAATTAACGCACAATCTAACTCGTTTGCAAGTATTTTTTGCTCCAGTCGTTCAGATTGTTCGATAGTTACTCTTACATCTATTTCTGGACATACTTCATAGAAAGACTTTACATAATTTGGTAAAAATTGAGAGCCAATTGTTATGCTTGCTCCTATGCGAATGATGCCTTTGGAATCCCAGTCGCGAAATCCAGTTTCCATATCTGAAAATAAGTCGGATATGTGTATTGCATATTGAAGAAAATGTTGTCCAGCACTAGTGATTTGGAGTCTTCGCCCTATGCGGTCAAAAAGCTGTACCCCATAATATTGTTCTATTTCTTTGATGGCAAGGCTTACAGCTGGCTGTGTTATATGTAAAGCAGATGCAGCTTTTGTAGAATTATATCCATTTTCACATACAGCACGAAAAATTATCATATGTCGTAGTGTCATTATAAACTCCTTATATCAAAATACTTATTATTTATGTAAGATTATATTATTTCAATTATTAGGAATCAAGTGATATAGTATTAAAAAATAGGAAGGATGGAATTCTAGAGATGAGCATCTGGTATAAGTATAGAAAATTGTTTTTATCAACTTTTGAATTAAGTGCGTGTACATTTGGAGGAGGATTTGTAATAATTCCTTTAATGAGGAAAAAGTTTGTTGAGGAACTAGGCTGGATAGAGGAAGAAGAGATGCTGGATTTAACAGCAATTGCACAAGCTTCGCCAGGTGCGATAGCAGTAAATGCTTCAATTATGTTGGGGTATCATATAGCAGGCATCCCAGGAGCTATACTTGCGGTATTGGGAACAGTATTGCCCCCATTAATAATCATTTCAATAATTTCGATGTTCTATCAGGCATTTCGTAATAATGTTATTGTTAGTATGGCAATGAGAGGGATGCTTTGCGGAGTTGCTGCTGTGATTTGCGATGTTGTAATAAATATGGCAAAGAGTATATTTCAAAAAAAACGACCGCTACCAATTATAATAATGTTGGCTTCATTTATAGCTGTACGTTACTTATCTATAAATATCATTATAGTTATTTTTGTCTGTGGTTGTATTGGAACATTAGATATATGGATTAAAAATATGAAACGGAAAGCAGGTAATAAGCAATGATATATCTTGAATTGTTCTGGAGCTTTTTTAAAATTGGATTGTTAAGTATTGGTGGTGGGTATGCTGCTATGCCAATAATACAAAATCAGGTGATTGATATTCACCATTGGCTTACAATGACACAGTTTACTGATATTATAACTATTGCTGAAATGACACCAGGTCCAATAGCAATTAACTCTGCTTCATTTGTGGGGATTCAGGTCGCTGGATTTTGTGGTGCTGTTATTGCAACTGTTGGCTGTGTATTTCCATCCTGCATCATTGTAATGGTGCTTGCTTACATGTATTATCGTTATCGTGGACTCGATATGGTACAGGGCATTCTTTCAGGGCTACGACCGGCTGTAATAGCAATGATTGCATCAGCAGGTATTTCATTGTTAATTATGGCGTTTTATGGACAAAGCACGCTTCCTAATAATCTTACATCTTTGGATGTTGTAGCTTTGATAATTTTTGCTATTGATATTTTTATCTTAAGAAAATGGAAGTCTAATCCTCTTTGGGTTATGTTATGCTCTGGCATCGTAGGAATTGTTCTATATTTACTTGTTTAATAGATAAATTAATTAATTGAAATCTCTTCAATAGTTGTTATTGGTGCAGTTGTAGGTATTCTGTAAAGTGTTGACTGATCTTCATAATATGAGAAGAAGGTATACCTGGAAGTACAGTGAATACCTGATATTTCGCCAACGGCTACATATTCTAACTGAGTCCCGTCAACATTCATTCTGTAAAGACCGGCATTGTCACCGCCCTCAACGTGGAAGAATATTTTATTACCATATACGTTGTAGTTAATTACTTTGCCATTTTCAGGTGCATATAAAAGCTCGAGTGTCTTATTTGACATATTAAGTCTTACAAGTGAATACTGTTTGTCAAGGTCTATATAATAAGCGTAATTATTATCAATCAATGTAAGGTAAGAATTGCTGTCGTAGTAATTAACAATCTGACAGGTCTTAGTATCCATAGAAAGTATATGGTGACGTCCGTTAGGGTCTGAGAAGTAAAGCTTTCCATTATATATACTTGTTGGAGAATAAGGCGTGTCAGATATTATAGAATTATTCTTGCCATCAATGTCTACTTTATAAAATGTAAGGGCTGTTGTGTCATCATAATGCTGGTAAAATACAGTGTTACCACTAAGACTTGCTGCACCGGAACGGTCATTATATAAAATTTTTGAATGGCTTCCGTCTAAATCACATCTGTAAAGACCAAAAAGCTGGCCTCTGAATACCATTCCGATAGTACTTTTATTAAAATTATTCTTTACATAGTATATGTAATTGCCACATACGTTAAGGTAGGCAACGCTGTCATCATTTATTTTGGAAATGTTCGTACAGTCAGAATTCATAACATATAATTTGTTGTAATCGTCAGGGTTGGCAAAATATATTTTGTCATTATATTCGCAGAATAGCCCTCCATTGATAAGATTGCCTGCTGTGTTGCCAATAGCATTGTCGTTGTTATGTACTGTCTGGTTCTTCTTAAAATAAAAAAATCCGCCAACACCAGCAGCTGCAATTACTAAGACAACAATAATTATTGTAATGGTCTTTTTCATATTGTAATCTCCATTCTGTAGTATTTTATATAATTAATCAGTATTATTAATAGTTGTTAATTATTTACTTACATATTACAAAAAATATGATACAATATCAATGGTTTAAAGCAATAAAGATTACGAGGTTGAAAAATGTTAGATTTGAATGTAATAAGAGAGCAGATTGACGGTATTGATAAACAGCTTGTCGATTTGTTTGAACAGAGAATGAAGCTTACAAAGGAAGTTGCAGAGTACAAAATCCAGACAGGAAAGAAAGTTCTTGATACACAGAGAGAACGTGCGAAGATTGAAGCTGTTACAAAGCTTGTTAAAAATGAGGCTAATGTCCATGCCATTGATGACTTATTTTCACAGATTATGGCTAATTCAAGAAAAGGACAGTATCAGCTTCTTGAAGCTATGGGTCAGACTTTAAGAGAACCTTATGAGGCTATAGAAAGCATTAATAAAGAGGGTGTTAAGATTGTATATCAGGGAGTTCCGGGTGCATACACACAGGAAGCTGCCTGCAATTTCTTTGGGGAGGACTGTGATAATTATGGTGTTCCTACCTGGAGAGACGTTATGGAAGCAGTTAAGAATAAGGAAGCTGATTATGGTGTGCTTCCAATTGAGAATTCTACAACGGGAAGTGTTGTAGGTGTATATGATTTATTACAGGAATATGATAACTACATAATTGCTGAGACATTTGTTAATATAGATCACGTTCTTGTAGGACTTAAGGGAACAGATATTAATAAGGTTACAACTGTATATTCGCACCCACAGGGAATTATGCAGTGCGACCATTTTCTTAATACACACAAGGATTGGCAGAGAATTCATCAGGCTAATACAGCTATGGCGGCTAAGATGATATTATCAGAAAATGATAACACACACGTTGCAATATCTAGTAAGAAAGCTGCACAGATATATGGTCTTGAAGTATTAGAAACAGGTATTGCTGACTTATCTAACAATACAACCAGATTTGTAATAATAACTAATGCAAGACGTTTCTTAAAAAATGCTAACAAAACAAGCATAGTATTCGAGACAGCCAATGAGGCAGGAACACTTTATAATCTTTTAAGCCACATAATATATAATGGACTTAATATGTATAAAATAGAGTCAAGACCAGCAGATAAGCAGTGGGATTATAAGTTCTTTGTGGATTTCGAGGGTAATATTGATGATCCCCGCGTTATGAATGCGTTAAGAGGAATACAGGAAGAAGCTAAGTCAATCAAGCTTTTGGGTAACTACTAAAAATATCTGTAGTGTAATAATAATATTAATTGTTATAGTATAAAAACTATGTTTAAAATAATATTGAAAAATGCCGCAACTTAGTGTATCTTAAAACTATGAGCTGTACGACTGGCGGAAAGCATATTATACAGAACTTTTAATTGGTTAAAGTTATGGAATATGTGTGGGATTACCCACAGGGAGTACAGTATATATGATTATCAGCCGACCGCCTGGGCAGCCCCTTAAAAGGTTACCCAGATAAGGTCGGCTTTTTTGTATAAATTATACAAAAGGCACTTTGTGCCGATTATGCACACTTGCACGAAGATGTAGCTTGCCAAAGGCGACTGCACATAGTGTGGTATGTGCTTTGTACATTTTTTACAGACTGTATGAAAAACAGAAATGGAGGATTATTATGCAGATTACAACACTTGAAAAGGAATTATCGGGTTGTTCTTATCCGGGAAGAGGAATTGTTATCGGAAGATCAGCAGACGGAACAAAGGCTGTTACAGCATATTTTATTATGGGAAGAAGTGCTAACAGCCGTAACAGAGTATTCGTTGAGGACAAGGAAGGAATAAGAACAGAGGCGTTTGACCCAAGTAAGCTTGAAGATCCAAGCCTTATAATATATGCTCCAGTACGTGTTCTTGGAAAGAAGACAATCGTTACTAATGGTGACCAGACAGATACGGTATATGACCTTATGAGTACAGGAAAGACATTTGAAGAATCATTAAGAACAAGGGAATTTGAACCAGATGCTCCTAACTTTACTCCTAGAATATCAGGTCTTATGACAGTCGATAACGGTGAATATGATTATGCAATGTCAATATTAAAGAGCCACAACGGCAATCCTAACCAGTGTGACAGATTTACATTTACATATGATGCACCAATTGCAGGAGAGGGACATTTTATTCATACATATATGAATGATGGTTCACCACTTCCAAGCTTTGAGGGAGAACCTGTATTAGTCAGAATAGAAGGCAATATTGATACATTTACTAATATGGTATGGGAAAATCTTAATGAAGATAATAAAGTATCACTTTTTGTAAGATTTATTGATATCAAGACAGGTGAATATGAAACAAGAATTATCAATAAGAATAAATAATAAGAACTACTAACTAAGAACTATTAATATAATAAATAATTAAGAATTAATAATAGGAATTAATAAATGAATGGAGAATAGTTATGAACGAATTTCAGTTAAAATATGGCTGCAACCCTAATCAGAAGCCATCAAGAATATTTATGGAAGACGGAAGCGGGCTTCCAGTAGAAATCCTTAACGGAAGACCAGGTTATATCAATTTCTTAGATGCATTCAATGGCTATCAGCTTGTTAAGGAATTAAAGGAAGCAACAGGACTTCCAGCTGCAACTTCATTTAAGCATGTATCACCAGCAGGTGCGGCAGTAGGACTTCCTCTTAGTGAAGTAGAGAAGAAGATATACTGGGTAGATGAGAATATCGGAGAGCTTTCACCACTCGCCTGTGCTTATGCAAGAGCAAGAGGTGCAGACAGAATGTCATCATTTGGTGATTTCATATCATTATCAGATGAGTGTGATGCTTCAACAGCAAAGCTTATCCAGCACGAAGTATCAGATGGTATTATCGCTCCTGGTTTCACAGATGAAGCTTTAGAGATACTTAAGGGCAAGAAGAAGGGTAATTACAATATAATTAAGATTGACCCTTCATATCGTCCAGCACCAGTTGAGAGAAAGCAGGTATATGGTGTTACATTTGAGCAGGGACGTAATGAGTTCAAGATTAATGAAGCACTTCTTGAAAATGTTGTTACAGAGAATAAAGAAATTCCAAAGCAGGCAAAGATTGATTTAATAATTGCCCTTATTACATTAAAGTATACACAGTCTAACTCAGTATGCTATGCAAAGAATGGACAGGCAATCGGTATCGGAGCTGGACAGCAGTCAAGAATTCACTGTACAAGACTTGCAGGACAGAAGGCTGACAACTGGTATCTTCGTCAGAACCCTAAGGTATTAGAACTTCCATTTAAGGAAGGTGTAGGCAGAGCTGACAGAGATAATGCAATTGATCTTTACATTGGTGATGAATATATGGATATTCTTGAAGATGGAGCATGGGAGAGAGTATTTACAGAGAAGCCAGAAGCGTTTACTAAGGAAGAAAAGAGAGCATGGCTTGATGGCAACACAAATGTTGCACTCGGTTCAGATGCGTTCTTCCCATTTGGCGATAATATTGAGAGAGCATATAAGAGCGGTGTTAAGTATATTGCACAGCCAGGTGGTTCAATAAGAGATGATAATGTTATTGAAACCTGCAACAAGAGAGGCATTGCAATGTGCTTTACAGGAATGAGATTATTCCACCACTAATTAAAAGTATTTTTGATAAAAGATATCCGCGATATAAAATGAGCAATTAATTATTTTCTGGAATTAGTTTATTCCATTTTCTGGAATATTTAATAAAAATTTAAAGAGTATATAATTGGTACTTTATTTTTTCAATTTAATGTGATAAAATACTAAAGATTAAAAGAGGTGACAGCTGTCATTGAAGTTGTCATCTCTATTTTTTTTGATGATTTATTGTATTATATCGTCTGGCAATAATTCATCAATGATTTTTATACTTTTAGGAGGTTTTTTATGAAAGACGAGCAGTTTAAGCCGTATATACCTGCGGATAAGATTACTCCAGAATTCACAGTAACATCTGTTATTATGGGTATGCTTCTTGCTGTAGTATTCGGTGCTGCTAATGCTTACCTTGGTTTAAGGGTAGGTATGACTGTTTCAGCATCAATCCCAGCAGCCGTTATTTCTATGGGTGTTATACGTGTCATCATGAAAAAAGATTCTATCCTTGAGAGCAATATGGTTCAGACAATCGGCTCTGCGGGTGAATCGTTAGCAGCAGGTGCTATTTTTACATTGCCTGTATTATTCTTATGGGCTAAAGATGGAATTATGGATTCTCCATCACTTCTTACAATAATGTTAATATCTCTTTGCGGTGGTATTCTTGGTGTTCTATTTATGGTTCCACTTAGAAATGCACTTATCGTTAAAGAACACGGAACACTTCCTTATCCAGAAGGAACAGCTTGTGCTGAAGTATTACTTGCTGGTGAAGAAGGTGGAGCAAGTGCCAAGTCTGTATTTGCAGGTATGGGATTTGCAGCATTATTTAAGTTCATTACTGATGGAATTAAGGTTATTCCTAGTGTTATTACAGCACCTATTAAGTCGCTTAAGACAGAACTTTCAGCAGAAGTATATCCGGCATTACTTGGTGTAGGTTACATATGTGGACCTAAGATTGCATCATATATGTTTGCTGGTGGTATATTAGGCTGGTTCGTACTTATTCCGGCTATTGTAACATTTGGTGGTTCAACAATACTTTATCCAGGTACAATCTCTATTGCTGATTTATATGCAACAAAGGGAGCAAGTGCAATCTGGAGTAATTACATCAAATATATCGGTGCTGGTGCCGTCGCAACAGGTGGTATTATAAGTCTTATTAAGTCATTACCACTTATTGTAAAAACATTCTCAGATGCTATCAAGGGAATGAAAGGTGATAAGAACACAGGTAAGCTTCGTACAGAACAGGATATTGATATGAAGGCTATTGCAATTGGTATTGTTGTTGTTACAATTGCTATCTGGCTTATTCCAGATATTCCTGTTACAATTCTTGGTGCTATTCTTATAGTAATATTTGGTTTCTTCTTCGCAACAGTATCTTCTCGTATGGTTGGTATTGTAGGAAGCAGTAACAACCCTGTATCAGGTATGGCTATTGCTACACTTTTATTTGCTACATTATGCCTTAAGGTTACAGGTGATGTAGGTGTTCATGGTATGAAGGGTGCTATCGGTATCGGTTCTGTAATCTGTATTATCGCAGCTATGGCTGGTGATACATCACAGGATTTAAAGACTGGTTATATCCTTGGTGCTACACCTAAGAAGCAGCAGATTGGTGAACTTTTAGGTGCAGTTATTGCAGCATTAACAATCGGTGGCGTTCTTGTTCTTCTTGACAGTGCATGGGGCTTTGGTACAACAGAACTTGCAGCTCCTCAGGCTACTCTTATGAAGACAATCGTAGAAGGTGTTATGCAAGGAAATCTTCCTTGGGCACTTGTGTTCATCGGTGTATTTATTGCATTAGTAATTGAAATACTTGGTATTTCAGTTCTTCCAGTAGCAATTGGTTTATACCTTCCATTAGAGCTTTCAGCAACAATTATGATTGGTGGACTTATCCGTCACTTTGTTGACAAGAAGTCTAAAGATAAGGATAAGGACAACGAAGCAAGTGGTGGAATTCTTTTCTGCTCAGGACTTATTGCTGGTGAAGGTCTTGTAGGTATTCTTCTTGCTATATTTGCAGTAGTTGGACTTGCAGATCCAATTGATTTATCAGGAAGCATTTCACTTGGAACAATCGGTTCTATTGTGTTAATGGTTATTATGGTTCTTTTAATATTAAAGAATGCAGTATGGACTAAGAGCAAAGAAAAGTAGAGTGTGAACGAATATGAAGACAAAATCTAAGAAGGCAAAGGCAGAAAGTGCTAATTACCTTGATTATGTGCCAATGCATAATGAGGATAAATATCCTTTTCAAACAGACGATAATGGTGCAGTAACAATAATGGTTGAGAATAAAGGTGTGTTTAATAAAATAGCACAGGTTGTATTCAGAAAGCCAAGAATATCAAAGATTCATCTTGATGAAATGGGTAATTTCATATGGCCATATATAGATGGTGCAAGAACGATATATGATATATCTGAGCTTGTGCACGAGCATTTTGGTGATAAAGCTGAGCCTTTGTATAAAAGACTTGTACAATATTTTAAGACACTTGAAAGTTATGGTTTTATAACATTCAATAAGTAAATACTTAGTTTAGATAAAAGGGCGTAGCAGCGGATGGCTGTTACGTCTTTTTTTAGTGCTTTTATTGTGTATAAGCATATATCTTTTATCAGTTTTACTGGAATATTACAAAATTTACCGAAAAACTTTACAACTGTCTTGTCAGTTGTAAAGTTTTGTAGTATACTTTGTGAAATTATAACGATTTCTGGAGGAATACATATGTCTATCGTAAGCGATATTGAAAAGTTAAAGAAAGAGAAGAACGCAGTAATACTTGCACATTATTATGTTGATGAAGATGTTCAGGACGTTGCTGATTATATAGGTGACTCGTTTTATTTAAGCAAGGTGGCTACTAAGGTGAGTCAGGACAGAATTATATTTGCTGGTGTTGAATTTATGGGAGAAAGTGCGAAAATCCTTAATCCTAAGAAAAGAGTGTTTATGCCGGATATGAATGCAGACTGTCCTATGGCACACATGGCTGACAAAGATGAGATACTTGCTTTAAGAGAAAAGTATGATGACCTTGCGGTTGTCTGTTATATTAATTCAACTGCTGAATTAAAGAAATATTCAGATGTATGTGTAACATCATCTAATGCAGTTAAGATTGTTAAAAATCTTCCTAATAAAAATATATTTTTTATACCAGACAGAAATCTGGGAAGCTATGTTGCGAAGCAATGTCCAGATAAGAATTTTATATTTAATAATGGCTGCTGCCCAAGACACGTTGTCATTACTAAAGATATGGTGTTAAAGGCTAAAGAATTACACCCAGAGGCTAGATTTGCAGCCCATCCTGAATGTACAGAAGATGTACTGGCATTTGCAGATTATGTTGGAAGCACATCAGGAATTATTGATTATGTTGTTGATACTGATGCAGATGAATATATTATCGGAACAGTTGATGGTGTGTTCAATGAGATAAGAAAGAAGGCACCAGACAAGAAGCTTTATACAGTTAAGCCTGACCAGGTATGCGTGAATATGAAAAAAGTTACGCTGGATAAGGTATTAGATGTTCTTGAAAATGATACTAATGAGGTATTTGTTGATGAAGAACTTGCACAGTGTGCATTAAAGCCGCTTAATAAAATGCTTGAGCTGGCAGCAAAATAATATGATTAATATTAAAATACATTGCAGATAAATGGTATATAACAAACTGGTATAATTAAAGAAATGGAGTAAAATTATGGAAACAGATGTATTAATAGTAGGCTGCGGCTGTTCAGGTCTTTATTGTGTACTCAATCTTCCGAGAGATAAGCGAATTCTTATGATAACAAGCAGTGATGCAGAAAGCAGTGATTCATATCTTGCACAGGGGGGAATGTGTATGTTAAAGGATGATAGTGATTATGACAGTTATTTTGAGGATACACTTAAAGCAGGACATTATGAGAATGATAAGAAATCAGTAGAGATAATGATTCGTTCGTCAAGAGATGTTGTCAAGGATTTAATTGAGACAGGTGCTGATTTTAAGAAAGATGAGCAGGGCAATCTTGCATACACTAAAGAGGGAGCACACAGCAGTAACAGAATAATATTCCATGAGGACGTTACAGGAAAAGAGATAACAAGTCATCTGCTTGAAAGAGTAAGGGAGCTTCCTAATGTAACATTATTAGAGAATACAAGGATGTTAGACATTATAAGCTATAATAATGAATGTGTTGGTGCAGTTATAAGAAAATCAGATAACAGCCTTATGACAGTTAAGGCAGATGTCACTGTTCTTGCAACAGGCGGAATAGGTGGTCTTTATAGACATTCAACTAATTTCAGACATCTTACAGGCGACTCGATTGCAATTGCTGTTAAGCATAATGTTGAATTAAAGGATATTAACTATGTCCAGATTCATCCAACAACATTTTATTCTAAAGATGAGAAGGACAGAAGCTTTCTTATATCTGAGTCAGTAAGAGGCGAGGGTGCAAAGCTTTATGACAAGAATGGCGAAAGATTTGTTAATGAACTTCTGCCAAGGGATTTACTTACACAGGCTATATATGAGCAGATGAAAAAGGACGGAACAGATCACGTCTGGGAAGATTTAAGGACGATTCCAGAAGCTGAGCTGAAATCGCATTTTCCTAATATAGTTGAGCATTGCAGACAGCAGGGTTATGATGTCACTAAAGAATGTATACCGGTTGTACCGGCACAGCATTATTTTATGGGTGGCATAAAGGTTGATTATGAGAGCAGGACATCTATGGACAGATTATATGCAGTAGGTGAAACAGCCTGCAATGGTGTTCACGGAAGAAACAGGCTTGCGAGCAATTCGCTTCTTGAAAGCCTTGTATTTGCCAAGAGAGCAGCTCATAATATGATAGATAGCGAATTAACTGATAAACTTAATGCATCGGCCGATGCCTATGTTACTAATATGAAGCTTACGGATTATGAAGATGAAAATGCATTGAATGAATTATATGCAAAACTTGTAAAAGATAAAATAGATGAAGCAGATGCAGGAAAGCAGACAGCATAAAAAGAAAAATATGATATAATATGACTACTTTGTAGTCACTTAGAAGTTTCTTCGAAACTTCGGATGTGTTGAAGAACAACGCAAAAATATGGTATAATCAGGAGAATAAATATGTTTGATAATGTTACTTTAAAATTAAATGCAGATCCATTAATAATCAGTGCGTTAAAGGAAGATATAACAAGTGAAGATGTGTCGACTAACAGTGTTATGCCAGAACCTAAGAAGGGCGAGGTACAGCTTATATGCAAGCAGGATGGAATCATATGCGGACTTCCGATATTTGCAAGGGTATTCACACTTCTTGATGAGAATACAGTTGTTGATTTAAAAGTAAAAGATGGAGATAAAGTTACTAAGGGAGAGCTTCTTGCAGTTGTAACAGGTGACATAAAAGTGTTATTATGTGGGGAGAGAACAGCACTTAATTACTTACAGAGAATGAGTGGAATTGCTACATATACTAATGAAGTTGCCCAGTGTCTTGAAGGAACAGGTATTAAGCTTCTGGATACAAGAAAGACAACACCGAACATGAGGATTTTTGAAAAATATGCAGTCCGTGTCGGTGGCGGTTACAACCATCGGTATAATCTTTCAGACGGAGTACTTCTGAAGGACAATCACATCGGTGCAGCAGGCAGTGTTACGGCAGCAGTCAAAATGGCAAAGGAATATGCACCGTTTGTCCGAAAGATTGAGATCGAGGTTGAAAATCTGGCAATGGTAAAAGAGGCAGCAGAGGCAGGAGCAGACATCATTATGCTGGATAATATGTCAACGGAAGATATGAGCGAGGCAATCCGGATCATTGACGGAAGAGCAGAGACAGAGTGTTCAGGAAATGTGACAAAGGAAAATATCGGCAGACTGACAGCACTTGGAGTTGATTATATTTCCAGTGGAGCATTGACACATTCTGCACCGATACTTGACATTTCCATGAAAAACCTTCATGCTATAAATTAAGAAGAGAAACCACAGTAGTAGAAAGGAAGAGGTATGATGACAGGATCAGAACGAAGAACTGCCATTATAAATCAGATAAAGAACAGCACCGTCCCTGTATCCGGGAAAGCACTGGCAGCACAGTATGCAGTGAGCCGTCAGGTGATCGTGCAGGATATTGCACTGATCCGTGCTGCAGGACATGAGATCATTTCCACTAACAGGGGCTATCTTCTCAATGAGGATGCATCCGTACAGCGGACATTTAAGGTAAAGCATACGGATGCCCAGGTAGAAGAAGAATTATATTCTATTGTGGATCTTGGAGGAAGTGTAAAAAATGTCATGGTAAACCACAGGGTCTATGGACATATGGAAGCGGAGCTGAATATTACTTCCAGGCGTAAGGCAGCGGAATTTTTAGATGATATCAAGACGGGAAAATCCAGTCCGTTAAAGAATATTACCTCAGATTATCATTACCATGTAGTGGAGGCTGACAGTGAGGAAACCCTGGATATGATCGAGGCTGCACTCCGGGAGAAAGGATTTCTTCTGGAACATGCTTATCTTCTCTCCTTTCCGAGGATAATAATATATTTTACGGCTTTCAATGTCATGATACCACTCGCCGGGTTCATCCAGCAATTCCATGGCATTGGTCAGATAGAAAGCCGAGTTGTGACCATCCTTAGTCACCATAGGACGCGGCCACGGATGTTCAAACTGGATGCGGCTTTCAGGATTATGGAAACGCACGGCGGCACTGTCTCCCTGTATTTCGACCGACTTGATACGGAGATTTGCCACACACCACATTTCATGAAGGACCATTTCGGCATATCGGGCCTTCTGTATTTTCTTTACAGCAGCGGCAGGTACCCACAGTATTTCGTTTTGGGGATCGTTGTTGATGATGCGATACATCTTTTCAAAGTCTGCCACATCCCTTGCACGAACAGCCTTTTGTCCATTGATCCACAGTTGCCGGAAATCCAGCGGACGTCCGTTAAACATAGGGACATCGGCTACCCACAACTTTCCTTGCTTCTTCCAGTTTCTGATTTCCACCCCACCATTCAGAATGGCATTTCCATCCGAAGTGATGACTGTAGGTGAAGCTTCCGTCCCGCTGTCCTCGGGACGAATAAAGACGGGTTCGTACAGATGGTAATCACCTGCCTCCATATGAATGGTGATGCCACCTTTTAGACTCTCATCATTAAGACGACGAAGTTCCCTTGCCTGACGCAATGCGGCTGTAAGGGTGGCCTTCGGAGAGTCTTTGGTACCCGGATTCCGGTCATTACCTTTCGGAGATACGAACAAATCGGCTGCTGATAGTGTACAAGCTATCAGCAGCGCAGTAGTGGTTATGAATATTTTTTTCATTTGTAAATCATTAGGAGTAAGTGGTTAGTGATTAGTCCGCGCCAAAGGCATCCATACCGTCATTTCAGCCTTTCCGCGATTTCCCCATGCATAATAAGGAATCAGACGGATATTGACCGGTTTGTCGGCCTTTCCTACCTCGCGGTACAATGTATCTTTCCACGATACCTCATCAACCAGACGGGCAGTACCATCCAACGCGACAATCGGACTGCCTTCAATGATTATTTTTTTCGGGGTCAACCGGATATCGGCAGGTATCAGCACATTATCTATCTTATGTCCGCCTTCTATATCCATACTTTCCAAACAATATACCAACGGGCCACGTTTTACCACTACCTGGTTACGGATTTCTTCGGCCAACGGATTTGCTTCCAGCAATTTTACAGGCATATCCATCACCCATTCCACACAGTCCCCTTTCTTCCAGATGCGGTTTACCTCGGCGTATGTATTCGCTTTCCAAGTTCCTTGCACCGGTTCACCATTTACCTTCAAAGTTGCTTTCTCGCACCAGTCCGGAACACGGAGGAACAAAGAGAATGCTTTCTTTTTTGATGGTTTCGGAGCTTCGGTAACAGTCAGCTTCACAGCACCTTCCCACGGATACTCCGTTTCTTGCATCAGCCCGATCTTTCCCGTTTCCTTCAAAGTTGTAGCCAGTGTATTCGCTCCATACAAATTGCAATATACCGCATTCGGAGTCACCGTATAAGCATAGTTCTGGGCTTGACAAACGGTGCGCAGCGTATTAGGCGGACAACAGAAGCAGCTGATATACTCGGTACGTTCTTTAGGCCAGCGAAGTGTGTATGGCAAATCCGCACTGATGCGCAACGGGTTGGTATAGAAATATTTCTTTCCATCCAGACTGACACCACTCAACACACTGTTATAGAGGGCAGTTTCCACAATATCCGCATATTTGGCATCGCCCGTCACTTCCAGCATACGCCAGTTGAAAAGCATATTGCCGATATTGGCGCAGGTCTCGTTATGCGCCGTACTATTAGGCAACTGATAAGGACGGCCATAGCTTTGGTGTACTTTCTGAATACTGTCCGGCTCATAGCAGGTACCATCCGGCGAAGTACCGTCATACAGCGCACCGCACGCTCCTGTAACATACATCTTGCGGGTCACAATGTCTTTCCAGATGCTGGTCAGGTTTTTCATCAGTTGGTCTTCTCCTGTTTCGGCATACACATCGGTCACACCGGCATACAGGTAATTGGAACGCACGGCATGTCCCATCGCATTGTATTGCTGACGGAACGGAATACGGTCCTGATTATCATCGGTGCCATTTTCCACCATTCCACGGATATCAATCAGATTCTTGGAAAGTTCCAGATAACGGGGATTCCCTGTAGCACGGTACATTTCCACCACGCCCATATAATGGGAGGGACAAATAGCATTTCTTGCCAGTTCCGCAGAAGCGGTTTCATAAAAATGACAGAGGAAGTCCGTCGCTTTTACGGCAGCATCGAATAAAGTAGTCTTTCCGGTGGCACGGCGATGAATAATACCTGCCATCATCAGATGTCCCAAATTGTAGGTTTCAAAATTCAGACGATTGGCAAATGCACCTTTCTCGTCCTCACCGCCTACTTTGGTACCAATTACCGTCTGTTGCTGTTTTTCCGAATGAGTGTCAATCCCCTTATTCTTTTCCTCAATGATGACAGGGGTATGAATGTAACCGTCCGCACGCTGGGCTTTCACCACATGTTCAATGAAGTGGTCCATCAGTTTATCCAATTCGGGATCTTTCGTGACGGCATACACGGAAGCCACTCCCTCCATCCATTTATACATATCACCATCATGAAAGGGAGGTCCCCAATGTTCGCCTTCGCAAACACCGGCAGCTATTTCAAAGTTACGGAAACCATGCGAAACATCGGGATTGTTCCATGTATCCCACATACTTTGCAAGGAGGTATGGCTATATACATTGAAACGGTCGCCCCAAAAGCCATCTGTCCAATGCACAGCACCTAATTCCGTATTGGCCATCTTGGCAAAACGACTTTGGCTCATATCCGTCAGCCCGCCCGATTGGGCAAATGCTCCCGTAGTTACTCCGGAAGCCAGTAAAAGTAGTAGTCTAATGCTCTTCATAATAATCTGTCACTTATTCTTTTCTTTATAAAGAGAGGACGATAATAAGAAACGTTTGTACTCTATTTATAATTATTTCATATTCTGTATCTTTAGAAAGAGCTTTCATTGGCAGATAATGAAAGTCTGTTTTCAAAAAACGGGTTTCTGATTTTTATTTCAGACACCCGTTTTTTTCAAGTTCTCCAATACTTTCTATCAAAGAACTCCTTTATCCACAATCGTATTATTTCAGTTTGCTCAAATCCAACTCTTTATAAGCCACACGCTGACGGCGCCAGGTATATACGGCATGGAGTTTGCCATCCTTGCCCTGAATGATGGACGGATAAGAATATTGGCTGATAGGGCTGTCTTCCAATGTCATTACATTCTTCCAGTGAATACCATCATCCGAAACCGCCACACACAACGGTGTACGCGGCCCTTTCGGAGTGCCCGGCAATGTACTGAAATCATTATAAATCAATACGTGACGACCATCTTTCATTGTTACGGCATCCGTACCCGAATTATTATTGGGAACATCAAGCAAGGTAACTTTACTCCATGTTTCACCGTTGTCACTGCTCCATGAAGTAGCAATCTGTGCGTTACGTGTACGGCAAAGCACCTGCAAACGCCCATCCTTATGACGCAAAATGCTGGGCTGGATAGCATAAATAGGCTTCTCACCTTCTCCTTTTATGGCTTCACCGCCTTCCTGATCGTCTACATTGGCTGCATTTGCCTTACGCAAAGCAGTATAGGTTGTGCTCTTTCCATCATCCTTGATTACGATAAGGTAAAGAACGACCATACGTATGCACAAGTTACCGGTAAGGAAACATTCAATACTCATAATCCGGAAGGAAACATCCTGTATGGTATTGAGGTGTTTATTCATCCGGGATACCGTGGTTTGCGTCTGGCTCGTCGTATGTATGAATATCGCAAGGAACTTTGCGAAACATTGAATTTGAAAGCTATCATGTTCGGTGGCCGTATTCCGAATTATCATAAATATGCCGATAAGATGCGCCCGAAAGAATATATCGCACGGGTACGGCAGCGTGAAATTTATGATCCGGTTCTTACCTTCCAATTATCGAATGATTTCCATGTTCGCAAAGTAATGACCAATTATTTGCCGAATGATGAGGAATCCAAGCATTATGCCTGTTTGTTGCAGTGGGATAATATTTATTATCAGCCGCCTACGCAGGAATATATCAACCCAAAGACGACTGTCCGTGTGGGACTGGTACAGTGGCAGATGCGTAGTTACAAGACATTGGACGACCTCTTCGAACAAGTGGAGTTCTTTGTAGATGCCGTATCAGATTATAAAAGTGATTTTGTTCTTTTTCCGGAATATTTCAACGCTCCTTTGATGTCGAAGTTTAATGATAAAGG
>OGXZ01000646.1_pt1 | contig 20480 bp, 11 predicted proteins | sample 1576431 | NCBI WGS metagenome assembly OGXZ01 (sample SAMEA3541590, study PRJEB24748) | human gut metagenome | biome: human gut; feature: human-associated habitat; material: faeces | place: China | collected 2012
TGACCGACTATGAGCACGTAGTGGCAGAGGCTCTGGAGACTGGCTATATCAAGCACCTGCGGGCGTCCAAGTCACGCGGCGCGAGCGAAGCGCCGTCGTCCGACTGCTCGCAGGGCGGGGACACCGGCTCGACCACCTCCTGAGGATAGCCGGGCTGCCGAAATCCACGTACTACCACCACCTGTCGCGCCCGGCGCACGTGTCCAGGCCGGACGTGGAGCCGATGGTACGGGAGATATGGGATGGCAGTACCAGCACCAATGGTGGAGGGACGAGCTCGGACGCCTCGGCATCCGCCAGTCCATGAGCCGCAAGGGCAACTGCCTGGACAACGCGGCGACCGAGCAGGTCTTCGGCCACTTGAAGGACGAGTTCTACCGCGGCCGAGAGTTCGACTCGTACATCGTGCATTGGAACACCAGACGACGCCAGATACGACTCGAGGGACACACCCCGGAGGAGTTCCGGAGCATGTCCCTCGCGGTCTAGGGCTGTATCCTAATTAACAACGTCCAACAAACGGGGCGCAGTTCAAACCGCCGGGGCCTTCACATAGATGGATATGTATTCAGTTTGTCGCCAAAGAATCGTCAGACGCGTGCTCCATCATCGAATTCGTCGGTACGCGTTTCACGATGCCCTTTATGCTGCACGATGAGGCCAGCGGCGCCGACCAGCGCACACAAACCGAAAATCGAACCAAGAATCGAAGCCAACGCCGGAACGAACACGGAAGCGATAATGCCGATGACGCCGGCCACCAGCAATATCCAGAACACCAGTTTTGACAGTTTCACATGGCCGATTTCAGGATTCGGCGGCACGAAGTCGTCACCGTAACGGTCCATGACCCGATCCGTGTCAAGCCAGCTCGAACCAGTGAAATCGCGCGGCCCACGACCATTCGCCGGCGCATCATTGGTGAACGTGCCCTGATCCAAGTCATCGATGGACAGCAAAGCCTCTTTTTCCCGACGTTGCGCATGCTTCTCGAAACGTTTCGCACTACGCGAACGTTCCACGGCCTTCAAATCGTCAGCATGCGAATCCGCAAACTCGGCCCAAGCCGCATCCAAGTCGTCCATTGGAGAGCCGCCACCATGCGACGCGTCATTTGGGCGTTCTTCATCGTCATTGCTATTGTTGAGGTCAGTCATACTTATACTCTAATCGGGCGGACGCCAATCCGCCGGGAGGATTGTGAAGAATGCTCTATTGGTTTTTCGTCAAAGGCTTGGGACCTATCGCCATCCACCGTTTGGGATCGACCGCGCAAGGACTTGAGAACATTCCGCACGAAGGTGGCGCCATTATCGCAGCCAACCATCTTGCCGTCATCGACGATGCGTTGCTGCCGTTGACCTGCCCGCGCATGATTCATTTCATGGGCAAGGCCGAATATTTCGAAGGCAAAGGCATCAAAGGCAAATTCAAGAAATGGTGGTTCACGTCAGTCGGCGTGTTCCCCGTGGACCGTTCCGGCGGTTCCAAATCACTTGGCGCACTGAACCACGCCCGTGAGATCATCGAGGACGGACATCTGTTCGGCATTCACATCGAAGGTACTCGCAGCCCCGATGGACGTCTTTACAAAGGACACACCGGCGTGGCGCGTCTGGCATTCGAAACCGGTTGCCCCATTATTCCGGCCGCCATCATCGGTTCGCGTGAACTGCAGAAGCCAGGACAGGTCATTCCGAACAAAGGCAAGTCCAAGGTGATTTACGGCAAGCCGATTGAAGTCGAGAAGAAATCCGCCGACCAGATTACCCACGATGATTTGCGTTCGCTTACCGACCGCGTGACCCGTGAGATCCAGAAGATGAGCGGACAGGAATACGTCGACGAATACGCGCAGAAGGTCAAGGCCGAGCTCAAAGCCCAGCAGGAGGCCGAAGCGCAGGCACAAGCCGAATCCGCTGCCAAGAAGGCATAAGTTTTCAGCGAGTTTCATTCCAAACCAATCAGGGGTGTCTGTTCCGAAGAATGTTTTCGGAACAGACACCCCTGATTTCTATTTTGTAATCAGGATAATCAGTCGAACAGCGACGAATACATTTTCAAGGTGACGGTATTCGGCGTGCCATCCTCCTGACGCAGTCGCACCTCGGTGCCTCCTACCGGATCCTGCGAAGCGACCTTCTTGTCTTGACTGGAGTCAAGTGTCAGTTGCGAGCTGATCTTCACACTGAATCCCAGCTTCTCCAATGCGGCTTTGGCAGCGGCGGCTTTCTGTCCGACATAATTCGGCAGCGTTACGGTTTCCGGTCCCTTCGACACCACCGCATTGACGCTATCGCCCCAGTGCAACTCGTCTCCGGTCTTCGCGGAAGCGGAAATCACCTGTCCTTGCGGAATCTTGTCATCGAATTGCTCGGTCCAGTTGACGGTGAGCTTGAGCGCATCAAGCGTCTGCTGCGCCTCATCCTTCGATTTGCCCACGACGTCCGGCATGGTAACCGGTTTCGGTCCTTGGGACAGCGTGACGGTAATCTTCGCGTTATGGGGCAGAGTCGCGCCGGGATCCACGCTTAAATCAAGCAACGCGCCCTGAGGTACGTCCATGGAATACGCGTCATCATTGGCCGGAGTCTGTTCGATGTTGTCGAAGCCGGCACGCTTCAACGCGTTGATCGGATCCTTGCCGTTCGCACTGGTGGCATCGAGAATGTCTGTGGGAACAGTGCCCTGCTTAATACCCTTGGAGACTACCACCTTGACCTTCTGATGATGACGTTTGCTCACATGCGAACCGACATTCTCCGGGTCGGTGGAGATGACATTGCCAGCCTTGACGGAATCACTGAACGCCTCGGTCTCTTCGTACTCGATGTTGGAGAATTTCAGCAGTTCCTCATAGGCGTTCCATTTGATGTTGGAAATACGGCAGGGCTCCGAATCGGAACATGTGAGATCTGCCGGCTGAGGCATGGTCCAGTAGCTGCCCGGTCCTCGGAAATACCACCAGGCATAGCCTCCACCGCCTGCGCAGGCAAGCACGATGGCTGCTACGACGGCGATGATGACAGGTGCACGCTTGCCACTGCGTTTCGGCTGTCCACCACTGACCGGACCGTTCGAGGGGGAAGCTGGAACGTTGTTGGCGGGGACGTCGTTCTTTTCCAAAGCCAAGCGGGTGGTTGCCTCCGGATCTGCCTGCTGCGCCGGCATGACGGTGGTTTTGTTCGGGTTTTCCGGATTGAACTGTCGTGTACGATCGTCGTTCTGACGCACAGGCGGTGCTGGGGGAGCGGGCGGTAGCGGCATCTGCCGGGTGCCATCGCCGGGCATGGTGTCGGCGGCATCGTTTGCGGCCGGGGAAACGGCTGACAGACGGTATTGCCAGTCGTCGATGGTGAGGTTCGATTGCAACTGCTGCAATTCGTCGAATGCCACGGACGCATCCTGGGGACGGTCCTCGACCGCGCGCGCCGTAAGACGGGCGAGGAATGCGGCCACGCCTGCATTGATGCCCGGACAAGCGGTCGTGATATCCGGCACATCCTCATGCACGTGCTTGAACACCAGCGTCACCGGATTGTCCGCGGTGAATGGCACCTTGCCGGCCAGCATCTCCCAAGCCATGATGCCTACGGAATACAGGTCTCCCTGCGGCGTTGCCTGATTGTGCTGAATCATTTCTGGCGCCAGATAGGCGGCCGTGCCCAGCAGCATGCCGGTGGAGGACAGCGTGGCCTGCGACACCGCCTTGGCCAGGCCGAAATCGGTGATCTGCACATGTCCTCGGTCATTGAGCAGAATATTCTCCGGTTTGATATCGCGGTGCACCACGCCTGCGCGATGCGCCGAAGCCAAGCCGTCCAACGTCTCACCGACTATGCGTAGCGTCTCACGAACGCTGAACGTGACTTGCTGGTTCATTTCGTACCGCAGGTTCACGCCATGCACGTACTCCATGACAAGAAGATCCAGTCCATCGAACTCACCGGTGTCATACACCTGCACGATATGGGGATTGGCTATTGCTGCTGCGGAACGGGCCTCGCGATGGAAACGTTCCACGAACTGGTCGCGTTGTGGGCCCTGTGCCAGCTGCGTGTGCATGATCTTAATGGCGACGGTGCGTCCCAGACGCTCGTCAACAGCTTGATACACCGTGGCCATGCCGCCATCGGCGATTCTGCTGACGACTCGGTACCGGCCTTCGATGACCTGGCCTTCGGGGGCATGCTGGGCTTCACTCATGGCTAATCGGTACGATTCCTTCTTCAAAAAACGTTTCGCGACAAAGATGTGTTCACTTGTAGTCTACAAGGAATGGTTTGCGGAAGATGCGATGAACACGGGTCTTTCACAGTGCGGCGGCATCAGCCCTGTTCCCGCACAATCGGTACGAAACGTGCGCATGCTTCGGTAAGCATGTCTTTGCGATCCTGCGATAGTTCAAGCGTCTCGATGGCGGCCTTCGACTCGAGCCACAGACCGGCGATCCGTTCCTTGGAACGTGCGATGGCACCAGTGGACTCGAACAATGCGATGGCACGCCTAACATGTGCCTCGTCACGTGATTCGGCTTCCCACATGTCGATGAGTTCACGTCGTTCGACATCGCCGGCAGCCTCAATCGCATCGGCCAGCAACACCGTGCGTTTGCCTTCACGGATATCACCGCCCACCGGTTTGCCGGTATTGCGGCTCGACCCGATGACGTCCAGAAGATCATCCGCGAGCTGGAACGCCAAACCAAGAGGCAATCCAATCGCCAGTGCGAGCCTGCGCGCGTCCGCAGGGGCGAGGCCGGCGGCAAGCATACCGAATTCCAAAGGTGCGATAGTGGTATAACTGGCGGTCTTCCAACGGAAGACATTCAAAGAGGCCGACGCCAGCTCTTCAGGATCGTCTAACGTATTGAGTTCCACGGCCAAATCGAGTACTTGGCCGATTTCCACTTCACGGTGCATATTCAGGAAGGCCGACACCACGGAAGACCCGGAGCCAAGCCGGCAAGCCGCTTTATTGGCGATATCCACGCTCGCGGTGGCCAGCATATCACCCAACATGATGCCCAAACCATGGCCGATGGCATCACTATGGGTATCCGTGGCAAGCGCACGATGAGCGGACGGCTTGCCACGGCGCAGATCGGAATCGTCGATGATGTCGTCATGCACCAACGCGCCGGTCTGAAACACTTCGATCGCGCATGCCAGATCCAACACCGCATCCATATCACGTTCCGCCACATCCTGCGGCGCGAACGCACGGAACGCATCCAACGTCAGCAACGCCCGCAGACGTTTGCCGCCCTCACTTGACGTGACCGCCTGCTGCGCCACCGCATCAGCGACGGCTTTGCAGGAATTCGCCACCGGATCGTCCGCATGCAGGAACGAAAAATCCCTTACCAGCGAGAGCGTGCGCGTTTCAATCTGTTCCAAATCGGAAGAGCTAGTCATGGGTCAAGGTTATCCACACACATTCGACAAGAGGAAAACATAATGATTGCAGCGGGTGAGACGGTGCCGGACGTTTCGTGACACGCCGAGCTTCACGTTCTCCGACCACAGGGGTCCCGAAACGCCTCATTGCATTGCCGGATGATGCATAGTTCCAACAAAGCGGCCTGCATCAAGCGACCGCTCCGATACGCCAAGGAGGACGAGACATGAAGACGATCGACGAGCCCATGCCGATATGCGAAGCCGAGATGGAACGGCTTGAAGACCAATTGGTGGAGGATTGCAAATCGCTGGGCATGGCGGAGAGCATACGCGATTTCCTGCAGGGGCCATTCTCGGAATGGATGGATGAGCTGGCCGATGAATCGTCGGGAGGTGACGATTCATCGCCAGAATGCAGACTGTCCAGAAACGGTGCGGGAGCACTTGCCATCGCCATGCAGCAGACCATGGCGGTGCGTGACGCGCTGCTGGTCTCCATCATCGTGGATGAACGACGTTCGTCACGTGACTTTCTCATGGGATTCATGGCCAATCCGACACTTCCCGGCAACACGCGTCATCTGGAGGAATCCCTCAACGGATCGTTCCGTGACGCATCAAGAAAACCCGACACGAAACGTTGCGACAACGGCGTCAACATGATGTTCGACATCATCGGGATGGTCCCCGAACGGTATCATGTGCAGCCATTGGCCATCATCAGTTATGTGCTGTGGTGGATGGGCGATGAGCGCGCCATGCTGTGCGCGATGCGTGCGCTCGCGTTGGATGAGAATTGTTCGCTCGCGGCGATCATCTGCTCCGCGGCGCATCGTCATATCGGACCGGCATGGGCCGAAGAGACATAGAGCAACACGCCGAAAGGAAGCGGTACTTGCGCATGGTGAGCTCAACACGCGGGAATAATCGTCCTCGCAAGATGGTTAACTCACATAGTTGACGATTTGCCCTTGCCAGAAGTGGGTCCATATGGTATACGCTTCCGGCGGGATCAATAGGAGGATAAGTTTGGCCACCAAGGAAACGACGGTAAATACGGAACAGACTGATCTGACCGAAAAGACCACCTCCGGAAAAAAGGCCTCCACGCGCAAGCCTGCTGCCAAGAAGAGCGAGTCCTCAAAGACCGCTACGAAGACGTCGCGCAAGACGGCCGCGAAGAAGACCTCCGCCGCCAAGAAAAGCAAGAAAGCGGAAGAAGAAGAGAACCTGATCGAGCAGGACGCTCCTGAAGACGATCCCGTCGAGGATGCCGATCTTGATGATTTCGACGATGACCTTGATGACGTGGACGACGAAGGGGAGGCTGACGACCTCGACGAGGACAATATCGACGAGGATGACGATTCCGAACTGGAAGACGATGACGAAGACAAGCGCAAAAAGCCGGAAGAGCCCAAGGAAAAAGGCGCTTTCGTGGTGCGTGACGATGATGACGACGACAATCTGACGCCGTCCGGCAATCCGAAGCGTCGTGTGATCGCAGCCGGCGCCACCGCAGATCCGGTCAAGGATTACCTGAAGCAGATCGGCCGAGTGAACCTGTTGAACGCCGAACAGGAAGTCGACCTGTCCGAACGCATCGAGGCCGGTCTGTACGCCCAACATCTGCTGGACACGGAATCCGACAAGATGGATTTCAAGCGCCGGCGTGAACTGAAGTGGGCCGCGAACGATGGCAAGCGCGCCAAGGACCATCTGCTGGAAGCCAACCTTCGACTCGTGGTCTCTCTTGCCAAGCGCTATACGGGCCGTGGCATGCTGTTCCTCGATTTGATTCAGGAAGGCAATCTTGGTCTGATTCGTGCCGTCGAGAAGTTCGACTGGAAGAAGGGCTTCAAGTTCTCCACGTACGCCACATGGTGGATTCGCCAGGCCATCACCCGTGCCATGGCTGATCAGGCCCGCACCATTCGTGTGCCTGTGCATATGGTGGAAGTCATCAACAAGCTGTCCCGCGTGCAGCGCCAGATGCTTCAGGACCTCGGCCGCGAACCTACGCCGGACGAACTGGCCCGTGAGCTCGACATGCCGGTCGAGAAGGTGCAGGAAGTGCAGAAGTACGGGCGTGAGCCGATTTCCCTGCACACGCCGCTGGGCGAGGATGGCGATTCCGAGTTCGGTGATCTGATCGAAGACACCGACGCCATCGCACCGTCCGATGCCGTCGCCTTCTCGCTGTTGCAGGAGCAGTTCAAGCAGGTGCTTGAAACGCTGTCTCCGCGTGAGGCTGGCGTCATCAAGATGCGCTACGGTTTGGAGGACGGCCAGCCGAAGACGCTGGATGATATCGGACGTGTGTATGGCGTGACGCGCGAACGTATCCGCCAAATCGAATCGAAGACCATGTCCAAGCTGCGCCATCCGTCCCGTTCGCAGACGCTGCGCGACTTCCTGGACCAGTGATAGTAATCAGACGCGAGTAAATGAAGTCGAGAAACCGGCATGAACGCAGGGTTTCTCGACTTCATGTCTTGTAAGGCGACAATTGAAAGGGAACATGGCTAAGGATAATTACGGTGCTGAGAGTCTTACCGTGCTCGAAGGCTTGGATGCGGTGCGCAAACGTCCGGGCATGTACATCGGCACGACCGACAGCCAGGGCCTGATGCACTGCCTGTGGGAGATCATCGACAATGCCGTCGATGAGGCTCTTGCGGGAGCCTGCAACCACATCATCGTGACCTTGCATGACGATGGTTCCGTTGAAGTGGCGGACAATGGCCGAGGCATTCCGGTGGACGTGGAGCCGAAAACCAAGCTCACCGGCGTGGAAGTGGTGCTGACCAAGCTGCATGCCGGCGCCAAATTCGGCAATTCCTCGTATGGCGCTTCCGGCGGTCTGCATGGTGTCGGCTCATCCGTTGTGAACGCATTGAGCTCCCGTCTCGACGTGGAAGTGGATCGTGACGGCAAAACCCACCACATGGCTTTCCATCAGGGCCACCCCGGAGTGTATTCCGACGTTGATCCGGAACACCCGTCTCCCGATTCGCCATTCAAGAAGACGCGCAAGAATCGTCCCACCGAACTTGAGATCATCGGCAAAGTCAGTCCGAAGACCACGGGTACCCGCATCCGCTATTGGGCGGATCCGGAGATTTTCAACGACACCGCTGAATTCAGCTATGACCAGCTCATCGACCGTGTACGGCAGACCAGTTTCCTGGTGCCAGGGCTGAAAATCACCGTCATCGACGAGAACATTCCCGAAACCGGCGACGAGTCCATTGACGAAATGCTGGAAGTCGATGACAATGTCATCGAACAGGTGACGGAAGAGAACACGTCCGCTGAAACGGATGATATCGGAACCTCTGCCGACATACTGCAGGAGGATTCAGCCGAAGCTGATGAATCAGCCGAATCGCAAGAAAACGATGCTGCCACGCAATCGCAGGAAACCGTTTCCCAGCCCGTGCAGCCGAAATATCCGCATGCGCGCGTCGAAGAATTCTGCCATACCGGAGGCGTGAAGGATTTCGTTGACTTCCTGTCCAAAGGCGAAGCGGTCTCCGATATTTGGCGCATCGCCGGCGAGGACACGTATGTTGAAGAAACGCAGGCGGTCGGAGACGATGGTGAACTGCATGCGCAGAAGGTGACGCGTGATTGCGCAGTCGATATCGCCATGCGATGGACCAACGGCTACGACACCACCATGCGCAGCTTCGTCAACGTGGTGGAGACGCCCGGCGGCGGCATGCACGTGGACGGCTTCCTCCAAGGCATCACCAAGCAGGTGCGCAAGGCCATCGAGGACAACGCGCGCAAACTCAAGGTGAATCTCAAGGATTCCCATATGAAGGTGGAACGTGACGACATTCTCGCCGGTCTGGTGGCCGTCGTCACCGTCCGCATCGCCGAACCGCAGTTCCAAGGCCAGACCAAGGACGTGCTCGGCACCGCGCAAGTCAAGCCGATCGTCTCCAGAATGACCGATAAGCAGTTCGGTGAGATGATTACCGGCTCCAAACGCGGTTACAAGGAACAGTCCGGCCGCGTGCTGGAGAAAATCGTCGGCGAAATGCATGCCCGCGTGCAGGCGCGCAAGACCAAGGAAGTCACACGCCGTAAGAACGCGCTTGAATCCGCGTCCATGCCGCCGAAACTGTCCGACTGCCAGCCCGGCAATGACGATGTGGCCGAACTGTTCATCGTCGAGGGTGATTCCGCATTGGGCACAGCCAAGGCCGCCCGTAATTCCGGTTTCCAAGCGTTGCTGCCGATTCGAGGCAAAATCCTCAACGTGCAGAAGGCATCGCTCGCGCAGATGCTGTCCAACAAGGAATGCGCAGCCATCATCCAGGTGGTCGGCGCAGGATCCGGCGCAAGCTTCGACATCGAACAGGCCCGATACAACAAGATCATCATGATGACCGATGCCGATGTCGACGGCGCGCACATCCGCATCCTGCTGCTGACGCTGTTCTACCGGTACATGCGGCCGCTTATCGAATACGGTCATGTGTATGCCGCCGTGCCGCCGCTGCATCGTATCGCGTTGACGGGTACGCATAAGGGCGAGTACATCTACACGTATTCCGATGATGAGTTGGCAGGCAAACTCGCCGAGCTTGATAAAAAGCACATCGGCTACAACGAGGACATCCAGCGTTACAAGGGTTTGGGTGAGATGGACGCCGACCAGCTGGCCGATACCACCATGGATCCGCGCACCCGCATGCTGCGCCGTATCCGCATGGAGGACGCCGAACAGGCCAGCCACATCTTCAGCCTGCTCATGGGTGATGACGTGCCGCCGCGCAAGGCGTTCATCGTGGAGAACGCCGACGATTTCGACCGTTCCAAGATCGACACCTGATATTGCATGGCGATTGCGATTGGCGGGTCTTGCGTTACGGCGGAGACCCGCTTTTCGTGTATGCACGATAATGCAAAAACGTCGGTCGATAGTGCAAGATGCAAAATACCGTTTGGTAGGTAACTTTGGATAAAATAGCGGAGTATTTTCGTGATTTTATTGCCGCAAACATAAAACATACAAGGAGCTGACTGTGGCCAATCTGCTGCTCGCCGTGATTTACATCGCCTTCATCAGTCTGGGTCTGCCGGACGCGGTGCTCGGCGCCGCATGGCCGACGATGAGCGGCGACCTGCATGCGTCGATTTCCTGGGCGGGTGGCATTTCCATGACGATTTCCTCCGGCACCATCGTGTCCGCGCTGCTATCAGACCGCATGACCTTGCGGTTCGGTGCAGGCAAGGTCACGGCAGTGTCCGTTGCGTTGACGGCGTTCGCATTGTTCGGCTTCTCCATCTCGCCGAATTACTGGATGCTGCTGCTCTTCGCCATTCCGTACGGCTTGGGCGCGGGCGGCGTCGATGCGGCGCTCAACAACTATGTGGCAATCCACTACGAAAGCCGTCACATGAGCTGGCTGCACGCCATGTGGGGCTTGGGCACGCTGCTTGGCCCGTACATCATGGCAAGCGCATTGGGTGCCGGCCATGGCTGGGCGTGGGGCTACCGGACCATCTCCATTCTGCAGGTCGTGCTCACCGCGGTGCTGGTGCTGAGCCTGCCGTTGTGGAAGGCGCGTAAGACCGTCGAACCGCAGCGGACGAGTGAAACCTCTTCCGTGCAATCCGCGCAGTCCGAGCAATCGGAAGGGGAAACACTTTTAGAGAATCTTTTATTCTTTCAATGGCAAGATTTATAGCAGATATTTCATTACAAACTTCTTTGTCATATCTTAAAATAATATTCTGTATATCTTCTGGTATCATACGCAAATCTCCTTGGTGTATTATGAGATAATGGATTATTTTATATTTTTATTGTAATGGTGAACGACTACATCCACATATCAAATCAAGAATACCATCTTTATATGTGGATGAAATTTAAGAAAATGAAAAAGAACGATTGATACCCCATTGTAATTTTAAAATACCATCTTTATAATTTGATGAAATGATAAAATATGCTTTTTTATTGTCAGGATCAGAAGAATTATAGCTTTTATCATTAAAATCAGTAGTAAAATTAAAGCATTCTCCGTTTTCTTTTTTATATTGTTCCTTTGATTCATCAGTTCCATTTGGGGGAAGTGATGTATATTTTTGTAGATATTCATAATTTTTCAAATCATTTATGATATGATTATATTCATCATTATCACATTGTGTATTCCATTGAAAATAATAGGAATTTCTATCTGGATTCAACGACCATTCGTCTTGTTTGTTAAAATAAAGCAATGATAATGTGCCATTGTATTTATCACAAATATTATAGTTATTCCAGAAAAATCGTGTATAACCATTACCATCTTCTTTTTCTGCTTTACCTAAAGTATTTTCACATTCATAGGGGTTTAAATCATCTGAAAACATCCATTCTGCTATATTTATTTGATTATTTGACGATCCGCATCCTGATAATATCACTGTGCCAATTAAAATTCCTATTGTAAACTTTCTTTTCATATATGTAACATCTCCTTTAATGTAATATTTTATCATATTTGAGTAATAATTTCCACAGTATTTTGTTAAAAATTCCCAATAACAAAATATGTATTATATCGTAGATAATAAACGGAATAAAAGGTTATAGAACTCAAAAAAGTAATGTAAATGCATTAACAGGCGTATTATCTTCCATGAATCAGATTTATGCTAGTGGTGGAAAAATACAAGAAGGTTTTTGGGATAATGTTCAGATGCCAGATAGCGTAAGAGCTGCATACGGATCAAACTTAAAGAAACTTACAAAACATATGAATGGTGTTGCGGATGCAGGTGGTGATGCAAAAGCAAGTTTAGAAGATTTGAACCGAATAATAATTCAAAACGGTGAAGCCGCTGTACAAGACACAACTCTTACTCAAAAACTTGTTGGTGGATTAAAGTCTGTTGGTAGTACTGCTTTAAGTATGGCTGGAAACATGGCTTTAAATTTTGTTGTTTCAAAAGGATTAGAATGGGTTATAGGTGGAATTAGTGACTGGGTTAATCGTGACCAAATTGCCATTGATAATGGAAAGAAATCACAGCAAACAATTTCAGACACATTTAATGAATTTTCCAAAGGCAAAACAACTCTCAATACATTAGGTCAATCATTTGCTTCAACCAATCAGCAAATTACAAGTACAGGCGATGCTATTCAATCTGTTGCAACTAAATATACAGAGTTATCAAAAGGTGTTGATAAAAAGACAAACGCTAATATCGGATTGTCAGATGAGGATTATCAAACATATCTTGATATATCAAGTCAACTGGCAACACTATATCCACAACTTCAATCTGGAACAGACGCTCAAGGAAATGCTATGCTTAATCTTGGAACTAATGCTAAAAATGCAGCAAAAAGTATCCAAGATCTATACTCATCTTCTATGTTGTCTGCTAATGTTAAAATTGGAGATGAATTACAACAAGCATTTAAAGGCGTTTCGACACAGGTTGATAAATATCAGAAACAAGTCGATGAATATGATGAAAAGGCTAAAGAATACAGAAAAAAATCATCAAGTGCTTATGATTTTGTCTTAACTGATTCAAAATTAAATGATTTTATTGAAAATCAATCTATACATCTTGATTCAAGAGAACTTGGAGATAAATATGGCGATTATATGGATCGTATTTCTGATATCTTTGATAAGAACAAAATCTCTTATGATATAATTAGTAGCGATCCAAGCTTAACAGATAAGAATGGAAATCCATATAGTACATCAGATTTATATATATCAGATCCAGATGTCACAAAAGAACAACTTCAACAAGTTGGAAAAGAAATCGCATCTTTTTCTGATGATCTTTCAAATAAATTTTCTGCCAAAGCATCAGAAATGGAATCAAAATCTGCATCTACGACTGCATTAATTCAAGATCAATGGAAAGGGATGACAGATTCTCTTGGTCAATATTTACAGACAACGGATTCTTTTGATAAACTTGATTCTAATTTGAAAACTAATTTACTAAAAAATCTTAAAAATCTTGATATTGAATCTTTATCAAAAGAATATGATGGTGATGCCTTACAGTTTATGTATGATAAATTTATTATGCCACTATCTAATTTGTCAAAAAATCAACAACAGGCAATTTCTGATGCATTAAATATAGATGAAGCAAAATCTACGGCAAGTCAATATGCAAATCAAGTCAACAGTGCATTTGAAAAGATTTTTCCAAATGATAAAGGTCTTCAAGAACAATGGAAAAAGAACTTTGGATTTCAAGATATTATTGATGACAATAGTGAACAGATAGAAACATTAGCGAATAAATTCAAAGATGCAAAATCAAAAATTACAAAATTAGACCTCGGAACATTAACAAATGGAGATAGAGATATTGCATACAATCTTGTAGTGGATGATGGTGAAGCATTCAATACATTTGATGAATTACAGAAACGTATCGCAGAAACAAAACAAACTCTTTCAGAAAAAGATCTTTCTCTTGATGCAATGAAACAAGTAGTCGCTGATACTACTGCAAATTTATCAACGTTACAATCTGCAACAAGTGAAGCTTCATCTGCTACGGGATTAACTGCTGATACAATTACCTCTATGGGCGGTATATTCTCTGACATTGATAATTTTGATAGTGCCGCATTGTTTAAAAATACAGCAAATGGTGTAAAATTAAACACTAAAGCATTATCAAGTCTTTTAGCAGTTCAGCACGATATTAAAGCAAATGATTTTACACGTTCTATAGAAGAACAGACTAAAGCTATTGCAGAGCAAAACGATGTTGTGCAAGCTCAAACTAAAGGCACAGATGCATATAAGACAGAACAAGACAAATTAAAATCTATGTTTGCGGATTTATCGGCATTACAACAAGCACAGTCACAGTATCACGCTCTTTATAAACAACAACAAGAACTCTTCTCTGATTATGGACAGTGGGAACAAGCACAATCTACTGCTAATGCAGGAGATAAATATAACAACATGGTTTCTGGTCTTAAAACGGCTAAAGAAGCGTGGGACAAAGGACTTATTGGCACAGATGATTTTAAATCATTTGCCAAACTTATCTCTCCGTCTGGTGCAACTGATGATGTAAACTTTGCTGAAAACTATGCTAAAGCAGCACGTTATCTTACCGAAGATGAATCTGGTGTGAAGGCATTCTTAAATGACTTATCTTCTAAAGGTCTTGCGGATTTCAATGAAGAATCTCAGCAATGGTCATATAACGTAAAAGATATGGCAGAAGCCGCTAAACAAATGGGTATGGGTAAAGAGTTCATGTCCAATATGTTTGGTAGGCTTGAAGATTATGGATTCCATAATAATGTTATTTCTGATGCAGAAGATGGTGTTCTAAAATTATCAGATGCTTATTCCAATCTTGCAGAGTCAGAAGCTAGACTTGAAGATTTAAAGAAAAACGATCCTACTAATACTACCGCTATTGAGCAAGCAGAGAAGGAAGTTTCTGGATATAAGCAAGATATTGATGAACTTGGAACGAATCTGAAAGAAGTCGCTTCACATACAGCAGAGAATTATAATCGTGAACTTGAAACTGCTAAAAATCAGATGAAAACCCTTGCTGATGAACGTGAACGTATTTTAAAAAGTAACGAATACGGCGATAATACTCAAGCGGTTGCTGATTATATGCAGTCACAGATTGACCAGCTAGGTCAGAATTATGGTCTTGATTCTTCTACCCTTCAACAACAAGCAGAGCAAGCTGCAAAAGCATATTCTGACGCATTACAAAATGCAACTATTGAAAATCCTGCTACACCTGATTTTGGTAAAGATGCCGTTTCTGCTGATGCTTACGCAAGCGCAGTCGATAAAGTACAACAGGCAAATAAAGATAATAACCAAACATTATCAGATTCTATCAAAACATTACAACAATATAATTCAGAACAAATCAAAGGTATCGACTTATTGGATGGTGCTTATGACAGTGATGAATTAAAACCTGCGGAACAAGCGTTAGATAACATCTGTCAATCTCTTGGTCTTACGAATGAAGAAGCAGGATTGCTTGGACAAGTTCTTGAGTCTATGGGAATTATCAAACCAGAAGTAGATGATTCTGAGGTTAAACAAGCTAAGACAGATGCAGAAGAAACAAAACAAACCTATGATAATTTAGGTGACAGTACAGTTTCTATTAATGCAGATGTTTCTGGCGAAGATAGTGTTGCATCTTTTGTTGACCAATGTTCTTCTATTCAGCAAGGTATGACTACTACTATTACTGCTACTGTTAGTGGCGAAAGTGAAGTAGAATCTCTTGAAAGTGGTCTTGAACAGATTCCAGATAATACCCCTACTACTGTTGATGTTACGGTTAATAATCAGCAAGACTTAGATAATATTCAAAGTAAAGTTGATAGCCTTAATGCAGGTGGCAAGGATATTACACTTAATGCTCATATTAAACCAGATAGTGATAGTGAAGTAGAAATTAAAGCAAAAGATACTACTGTAAAGGTTACACCTGATCCAAAAGAAGTTGAAGTTACTGCAAAACCTATAAAAGTTGATGTACAACCATCACAGAAAGAAGTTAGTGTAAGTGCAAAAGTAGCGAATAAGCCAAACGCAACTTCCCAAGGAACTATTAATTATAAAAAAGGTAGTGTTGAGAAAGCAGATGGTACTACTTCCCAAGGTATTATTAATTATAAGAAAGGTGATGTTGAAAAGGCAGATGGAACTGTCTCAACAGGTATCATTAACTATAATTTAGGTAATGTCGCTACTCCTACTGGTATGGTTGCTACTGGTGTAATTAACTATACATTAGGAAGTGTTGCTAAACCAGGCAAAGCCGCTGGAACGATGTTATCGGTTGCTCATTCAGATGGCACTATGTATAATGCACCTTGGAATTATAGACCACTATCTTCTGCTCATGCAAAAGGTGATGTAGCGTTAAATCAAGATGAAAAAGCACTTGTAAACGAAGTTGGTGTAGAATCTATTGTGCGTGATGGTGTGTGGTCACTTATTCCTGGTGGCGCACATATGGAGAACTTGAAAAAGGGTGACATCGTTTTCTCAGCACAACAGACAGAGGATTTATTGAAACGTGGTGCAACATCTGGTCATGCTAGGGCATACGCACAAGGCAGTCTTAGTGATACTTCTCTTGCTCATGCTTTTGGTGGTGGCTCTGGATGGGGTGGATTTGGCGGTGGATTAACCAATAAAACATCGGTTTCATCTGGCTCTGGTTCATCAGATACTCCTGCAACTCAGCAACATACCAGTGCTGTTCAAAAAGATACATCCGCTACAGAAGATAATACCAAATCTGCAAAAGATTCTACCGAAGCATTTGACTGGGTAAAAACTAAACTTGATAAATTTGCAAAATCTGTAGAACGTATTTCCAACCAGATTACGGACTACATATCTTCTACTTTCAAAACTGTACTTCTCAAGAGACAAGTCAAAGCAGTTGAAAAGCAACTCAAGGCGAATGAACAGGGTTATACTGCTTATATGAATAAAGCTAATTCTGTTGATATTAGTGACGACTATAAGAATAAGGTAATCAATGGCACATTCTCAATTGAGGAAATTGATACATCTTCTGACTCTGGTAAACAGTTAGCAAAAGATATTAAAAGTTTTCAAACTTATTATAACTCAGCGCAAGATTGTAAAGATACAGTTCAGGAGTTAAACAACAAACTTCTGGAATTATATGAAACAATCGTAAATATGCCTACAGAAAAGGCAGAGAAAAAGATTGACAGATTAAAGACTAAGATGGAGTCTTTAAGTTCCGTTTCTGATACGATTTCTCTTGGTGGTTCTGCAATCGCAGCAATGCAGAAACAGATTAATGTTGATAATCATGGTCTTGGTAACGCACAGAAGAAAGTTGATAAGGCACAGGATGCCAGAAATGCAACTAAGAAAACTCGTGCAAAAGCAAGTAAGACTTTAAAATTTACTACGGCTGATGCAGAGTCTACAGGAAATACACTTATCAAGGCAAGTGAGAAACAGATTAAATCCATAGGTAAGAAACTGAAAAGTGCCGCAAAGTCTAGTACAGATAAAGCTACTTACAATGCAATTGCACAGGCAATTCGTGAAGGTAAAGCAGTTAATACAAAGGGACTGAAAGGTTCTGCACTAAAATATGCGAAATCATATAACAGTTCTTTAAAACAAGGTAATACTATTGCTTCCAAGGTTAAGGCAGGTAAAACTGTTAAGACTTCTGGAATGTCAAATGTATTGAAGTCTACGGCACAGGCATATAATGCTGATGCAAAAGAGAAAGCTTCTGCACAGAAAGTATATGACAATGCTAAGAAAGCAGACGAAAAAGCCCTTGATAATCTGACTAAGGCTCAGAAAAATAAAGAGAAGTTATATGCAGGTTCTACTAAGGAACAGCAGATTCTTGCGACAACAAAAGGTAAGAAATCATATGTATACCAGAATATGCTTCTTACACAGGAAACTAAGAATCTCAAGGAACAGAACAAACAGCGTCAGAAAGCTTTAAAAGAGACTCGTGATAGCTATATGAAGGCAAAAAGCAAGTATGATACTGCTGATGCTGATAAAACGAAATCTCAGAATAAACTTCTGAACAATAAAACTGTCATGTCTAAGTTGAATAAAACTCAACAAAAGGTATTAAAGGCAGGTAAAACAGTAAGCACAAAAGGTATCACTGATCCTAAAGTGCTGACATGGATTCAAGACTATAATGAAAAAGTCAAGAAATCTGCGGATTTAAGCAAGAAACTTCGGATTGAACAGGAAGCTTTGGATAAAGCAACAAGCGAAGCAGCACAATCTCAGGCAGAATACGCACAGTCTATCGTAGATAATGCAAAGAAGAAACTTGAGAATATTGCAAACTATTATGATTCTTTTACTTCTCAATGGGAAAACAGGAACTCTATGTATGAAGCATACATGGATAGGATGCAGACACAGGGTTACAATCTGAGCACAAAATTCTACGAAGCAGAGATTGGACAACAACAGAAAATTGTTGACAATCTGTCTCAGAAATATATCGCAATGAAGCGCAACTTTGCACAGGCGGTGCAGGATGGTACAATTAAAGAAGGTACGGAAGAATACTATGAGATGCAGAATGAGATTGATCAGGTTGCGATCAGTCTTAAAGAAGCACAAAATAAAGTGGTTGAGTTTCAAGCGGCAATCCGTGACCTTAAATGGGAACAGTTTGACCAGTTACAAGATGCTATCGGTCGTATTACCAGTGAGTCAGATTTTCTTATTGACCTTATGAGTCATAAGGATATGTATGACAAAGATGGTAAGATGACGGAACAAGGTCTTGCTACTATGGGATTGCATGGTGTCAACTATAATACTTATATGGCGCAAGCAGATAAATATAAGGAAGAAATGTTGAAAATCAGCGAGGAGCTTGCAAACGATCCTAATAATCAGAAACTTATTGACCGTAAGAATGAACTGATTGACGCACAGCAACAAGCTATCTTATCTGCTGAGAATGAAAAAGATTCTATTAAAGATTTGATTCAGGACGGCATTGATAAACAGTTGGATGCTCTGGATGATTTGATTGACAAGTATCTTGATTGCCTTGACAGTGAAAAAGATTTATATGAGTACAGAAAAAAGATTGGTGAACAGTCAGAAAAGATTGCTTCTTTACAGAAACAGTTATCTTCTCTGCAAGGTGATAATTCCGAAGAGAACAAAGCCAAACTTCAAAAACTTAAAGAGGATTTGAAATCTGCACAGGATGATATGGAAGAAACTCAGTATGACAAATATATTTCTGACCAGAAGAAACTTCTTGATGAACTCAAGCAGGACTACAAGAAAGCTCTTGATGACAGAATGGATAATGTCGATGCACTGATTTCTGATGCTATCGCAAGTATCAATAGTAACTCATCTAATATTTCTCAGACATTACAGACAGAATCTAAGAATGTTGGATATACATTATCTGGTGAGATGCAGACCATCTGGACAAGTCAGAGTGGTGTTATCTCTCAGTACGGTGATGATTTCTCTAGCAAATTAACAGGTGTTAATTCTGCTATTGAAAATGTCTATAATCGCCAGAAAGATATGATTGATGCTATTAATGCTATGGCTGAAAAATGGATTGCTAAAGCAGATCAGATGTTACAGCAACCTACTAAAACAGAAGGAGTTCTTGAAGAAGTAGAGCAAAAACCTGATAAAAATAAAGTTGCAGAAGGAAATCCTACACCAGACACGCCAAAAGTCAGTGATAAGGATTCTATTAAGGACGCTGTGTTGGTTGATCCTGATGAACCAAAGAAGAAGCCAAATAAAACCAATGAAACAAAGACAGGCAACAACAAAGCCGATTGAGCTGCACGTTGGAAAGTGAACGGCGCACGGCCTCGGCCACTTCGTTCATGGGCAGCTTTGTCAGATCCACGGTGTTTTCCAGCAGCACCCGGCGCAGGTAGAGCTGCAGGGGCTGCAGCGCGGTGTCGGGCAGATAGACCAGCGCGTTGAACCAGCTGTTCCAGGTGATGACGATGGTGTAGATGGAAATGACGGCCAGGATGGGCTTTGCCAGCGGCGTATAGATGCGCAGCAGAATGGTGAAGTGACTGGCGCCGTCGATGGCTGCGGATTCCCGGATGGTGTCCGGGATAGAGGCGAAATACGTGCGTGCAAGAATGATGTTCCAGATGCTCAGAGACCCAGGCAGGATGACGGCCCAGATGTTGTTGTACAGGCCAAGGCGGTTCATTACAAGGAACGTGGGGATCAGCCCGCCCGAAAAATACATGGGAACGAGCAGGTAGGTGACAACGGCCTTTTTGCCCAAAAGCCCGGGCATGCACAGGGGATACGCGCACAATGTGCAGAACAGGAGCATCAGCAGCGTGGTGACGACAACATACAAAAGCGTATTGCCGTAGGCGCGCCACAGAGTCGTGTCGGAAAGGATGACGCGGTAGGAGTTAAGGTCAAACCCTTTTGGGAACAGCAGCATGTCACCCGCAAGCGCGTGCTCGGGCGCGCTGACAGAGCGGATGAGCACATAGTACATGGGAGATCGGAA
>OGXZ01000647.1_pt1 | contig 20473 bp, 20 predicted proteins | sample 1576431 | NCBI WGS metagenome assembly OGXZ01 (sample SAMEA3541590, study PRJEB24748) | human gut metagenome | biome: human gut; feature: human-associated habitat; material: faeces | place: China | collected 2012
CGTCCGTGCGTTGTAGCGATGATCCTTGCGACCGCGCTCAGCATGGCGCTGTCTAGCAACAGACACATAGTAACCCAGCAGCTGAACAGCCAAGCAGTACATGGCCACAAGCTGTGCGCTGTATGCCTTGGTCGTAGCAACAGAAATTTCAGGAGCAGCAAGTGTGTAAAACACATTGTCTGCTTCACATGGCCTTTTTAACAAAACTTTGTATGTAAACATTTACTTCAAGAACTTTTCCGCACTCTTGCAGATCTCTGCCTCCACCTTCTCGGCGGCTTCCTTATCCTCTGCGCTGACAGAGATATAGGTCTTGAGCTTCGGCTCGGTGCCGGAGGGGCGCACCACGATGGAGCAGTTATCTTCCAGCAAGAACTTGAGCACATCGGACTTAGGCAGACCATCCAGACCCGGAGCGTAGTCCAGCAGTTCAACGACTTTCTTGCCGCCAAACTCCTTGATATCACCCCGGAATGCCTGCATGATGCTCTGCATCTTAGCAAAACCGGCGCTTCCGTCGAACTCATAGCTGTGCAGGGTATTCAGGCAGTAGCCATAGGTCTTGTACAGCTCATCCAGCTTGTCCAGCAGGCTGATGCCCTTGGTGGCATAGTAGCTAAACATCTCGCAGATCATATAGGCACCGTCCACGCCGTCCTTGTCCCGGACGTAGGAGCCGGTCAGGTAGCCATAGCTCTCCTCAAAGCCGAACACATAGCTGTCGGCCTTGCCCTGCTGTTCCAGCTTGCCGATCTGCTCCCCGATGAACTTGAAGCCGGTCAGCACGTTGATGGTGCGCAGGCCATAGTGGGTGGCGATCTGTTCGCCCATATCCATGGTGACAATGGTCTTGACCATGACCGGGTCTGCGGGCATCTTGCCGTGCTTGACGCGCTGGCTGCAAATATAATCTAGCAACAGCATACCAGTTTGGTTGCCGGTCAGCAATTCGTACTCCCCTGCCTTGTTCTTGACGGCGATGCCCACACGGTCGCAGTCGGGGTCGGTCGCCAGCAGCAGGTCGGCGTTGCACTTCTTGGCATACTCCATGCCCAGTGCCATAGCTTCCTTGATCTCCGGGTTGGGGTACGGGCAGGTCGGGAATTTCCCGTCCGGCTGCTCCTGCTCCTTGACCACCGTGATGTTGGTGTAGCCCATCTCCTTCAGGGTGCGGGTCACAGGCTTCAGACCGGTGCCGTTCAGCGGGCTGTACACGATGGCGACATCCTTGTTGACGGTCTCGCCGAACAGAACAGACTGGCTCTTGACCTGCTCCACAAAGGCAGTGTAGACCTCATCCGGGATGTACTGGATGCTGCCGCTTGCCACGCCTGCTTCAAAATCACTCGTCTTAACGTCTGCGAAAATATCCAGCTTCTCGATCTCGGCCAAAATCTCCGCAGCAGCCTCGGTGGTGATCTGGCAGCCGTCCGCGCCGTAGACCTTATAGCCGTTGTACTTGCTGGGGTTGTGGGAGGCCGTCACCATGACACCGGCAGAGGTGTGCAGATAGCGGGTCGCAAAAGACACGGTCGGTACCGGCATCAGGACAGGCCAGATGTTGACCTTGACGCCATTGGCGGCAAACACACCCGCAGCCACCTTTGCAAACAAATCGCTCTTGATGCGACTGTCGTAGCCGATGGCCACCGACGGCTCTGCAAAATTCTTCTGCAGATAGTCTGCCAGACCCTGCGAAGCCTTGGCCACCGTGTAGATGTTCATCCGGTTGGTGCCCGCACCAATCACACCGCGCAGACCGCCCGTGCCAAAGGCGAGGTCACGATAGAATGCGTCTTCGATTTTGGCATCGTCCAGCGATTTCAATTCTGCCACTACATCGGCATCTGCGGTGGCGTTTGCCAGCCAGCGTTCGTATTCCTTTTTAATATCCATATCGTTTACCCTCTCACATCCAGAAATTGTGCCTGCCCGTGGATGGTCAGCACCTCGGAATCCGCCGGGACGAAGATGCAGTCTCCCTTATAGAACGGAAGATTGCCGCCCTCATAGGAGATCGTGCCGCAGCCGTTGACGCAGAGCAGCACCCGGAAGGCGATCTCATCCGCCCGGTAGTGCACCTTCTGCCGCCGCTCGGTGTTGACGATCATCCGGTACACCTCAAAATACTTGCAGCGGGTCAGCAGCTCAGAGGCAATGCCCTGCCGGTATTTCAGCACCCGAAGGGGCTGCTTCGGCTCTGCGCTGCTCTTCAGGTTCGCTACATCCAGCGCCTTGTCGATGTGCAGCTCCCGCTTTTTGCCGTCCTTGCCCACACGGTCATAATCGTACAGGCGGTAGGTCAGGTTGGAGTTTTCCTGAATCTCTGCCACCAATGCACCCGCACCGATGGCATGGACTGTCCCGGCCTGAATGAAGAACAGATCATCCTTGTGGATGGGGACCTTTTGCAGATATTTCATCACCGTGCCGTTTGCGATCGCCCTGCGCATCTCGGCCTTTGTGCAGTTCTGCTTGAGTCCGTAGACCAGCCTCGCCTCGCGTCCGGCATCCAGCACATACCACATCTCGGTCTTGCCCAGCTGGCCGTTTTCGTGCTCCTGTGCGTAGGCATCGGTGGGATGCACCTGCACCGACAGGTCTTTCTTGGCATCGATGAATTTGATGAGGATCGGCAACGCGTTTTCGCCCTTATGGCGCTCGCCCAGATACTCCGGGTGTGCTCTCAGCACCTCTGCCAGTTCCTGTCCATCAAACGCACCGCCTACCACATAGCTGGGACCATCAGGGTGCGTGGAGCACTCCCATGTCTCTGCCAGCGGGGTCAGGTCGATGTTTTTTTCAAATTCATCATTCAAACGACTGCCGCCCCAAAGATAATCCTTGCCGGACGGTCGGAGCAAAAGAGGCTTATTCTTGTTTTGCATAACTGCCTCCTGCGGTGGCTCAATATTCCAGTTCAAATTTCTGCTTGTCGTGGACGTCGATGGCTTCACCCAGCTGCACTTCGATCAGCTTCAGCTCGGTCTCGGCAATCACAGTATGACGGCAGCCTGCGGACATGGTAATCACATCGCCTGCCTTCACGTTCTGCTCCATACCGTCCACAATGGTCTTGCCCTCGCCTGCAATGACCGTCCAGACCTCGTCCCGGTGCTGATGGCTGTGGTAGTTCATCTGATGGCCTGCATTCAAAGTCACCTTGATGGTCATGGAAGCCTTGTCGATGTCGATGACCTTAAAGCTGCCCCACGATTTTTCAGCAAACATGACCCGATGGTCGAGCGTGTTGACGTAGGGTTTGATGTAGCTGGACTGCTCCTTATCCGAAACCAGAATGCCTTCCGGGCTGGCAGAGACTACCACATCCTTCAGACCCATGCAGAGGATGGGCACATCCAGCTCGTTGACCACATGGGCATTCTCGCACTTCTCATTGAACATTGCCTCGCCCACCGCGTGGCTGTCCATCGCCTCGGTCAGGGTGTTCCAAGTGCCAAGGTCTTTCCAAGTGCCTGCGAAGCGCATGACCTCGATCTCCGGCTCGTGCTCCACCACAGCATAGTCGAAGCTGATCTTGTTCAGGGTGTCGTATTTATTGAACAGATCATCGTAGTCTACAAAATCAATGAGTTCATGGGCACGGTTCAGCACATAGCCCAGCTTGAAGGCGAACACACCGCCGTTCCAGAGCGCGCCCTTTGCAATGTAGTCCTTTGCCACTTCCTGCGTGGGCTTCTCCTTGAACATGGACACCTTACTGACCTGCTCTTTGCCGATGGGGATGATGTAGCCGTATTTCTCGCTGGGGTAGGTCGGCTCAATGCCCATCAGGACCAGATTTGCGCTGCTGGCAGCGGCACGGTCGCCCAGTGCTTTCAGCGCCTCAAAGTAGTCGTTCTCCACATAGGGGTCTACCGGGCAGACGACTACGGATTCTTCCTCGCCGACGCCCTGCACGTCCTTCAGGTAGGCTGCTGCCAGAGCGATGGCCGGGAAAGTATCCCGGCGGCAAGGCTCCACGCTGATGCCCACTTCCTCGCCCAGCTGATTATGGATGGCCGAGACCTGAGACTTGGAGGTAGCAATGGTGACGGTTGCATCGGTATCAACCGTCTTGATCTGACGGTAGACACGCTGCACCATGGATTCCAGTTCGCCGTCTTCTCGATGGAAGATCTTGATGAACTGCTTGGAACGAATATCATTGGAAAGCGGCCACAGACGCTGGCCGGAACCGCCGGACAATAACACCAGATTCATAATACTTCTCCTATCATTTAACAAAAAAGACCGTGGCCCTGCACGGACACACGACCTTTTCAAATCGTTTATTTTAGCGCTCTGCACGCATCGGGTTGTTCAGGAAGTCCTCGTAGGACAGGCGCAGGCCGTCTTCCAGCTCGGTCTTGTAGGTCCAGCCCAGATTGGTGGCCTTGGACACATCCAGCAGCTTGCGGGGAGTGCCGTTGGGCTTGGTGGTATCCCACTTGATCTCACCGGTATAGCCCACGACCTTGGCAACCAGCTCGGTCAGCTCCTTGATGGTCAGCTCCTTGCCGGTACCAGCGTTGACGGTCTCGTTGCCGGAGTAGTTGTTCATCAGGAAGACGCACAGGTTTGCCAGATCGTCCACGTACAGGAACTCACGCAGCGGAGAGCCATCGCCCCAGCAGGTAACACTGGGCAGGTTCTGCTCCTTGGCCTCATCGAAGCGGCGGATCAGTGCCGGGACCACATGGCTGTGGGTGGGGTGGTAGTTGTCGTTGGGGCCATAGAGGTTGGTGGGCATGACGCTGATGTAGTCGGTGCCATACTGACGGTTCAGGAACTCGCAGTACTTCAGACCGGAGATCTTTGCAAGTGCATAGGCCTCGTTAGTCTTTTCCAGCTCGCTGGTCAGCAGGCAATCTTCCTTCATGGGCTGAGGAGCCATGCGGGGGTAGATGCAGGAGGAGCCGAGAAATTCCAGCTTCTTGCAGCCATTTTTCCATGCAGAGTGGATGGCATTCATCTCCAGCGTCATGTTGTCATACATGAAATCGGCAAGTGCTTCCTGGTTTGCCACGATGCCGCCGACCTTGGCAGCAGCAAGGAACACATACTCCGGCTTCTCCTGTGCGAAGAACTCTTCCACAGCATCCTGACGGGTCAGGTCCAGCTCCTTGTGGGTGCGGGTGATGATATTGGTATAGCCCTGACGCTGCAACTCACGGATGATTGCAGAGCCCACCATGCCACGATGACCTGCGACATAAATCTTAGCATTCTTTTCCATCATAATAAGACGCTCCTTTATTCAGTCAGCGTCAGCAGCTTTGAAACAATTTCGGCCGCTGCGTTGTGATATTCCGGCACTGCCGGATAGGTGATCTGTTTCATTTGTTCGAGTAAGTCTGACATTTCCGTCAGCTGCTCGTAGGTAACTTTTATCCCCAACTTTTTCTGTTCCAGCTTGCGGATGGTCGTGCGGTCTTCCAGCACGCTGTCGCGCGCAAACAGAGCCATTGGCTTTTGCGCCAGCAGGCATTCGGCCACCGTGCCCCAGCCCGCCTTGGTGATCACGTAATCTGCTGCTGCCACATAGTCCTGCGTGTGCAACGTAGAATACGGAATCACCGTCACATTGCTTCCCGTCAGCGGAACACCCTCTGTGACGTAGAAATGAGCTTCCACGCCTTCTACCGAGACAGGCTGTGTGAACTGTGCCGACATTCCCAAGGCCACAAACACGATCGGGCAGGTATAACGCGCACGAATCGCCCGAATTTCGTCCGGGTGGAAGGGGCGCGCCACCAACGAAGTTTCGCTCAACTCTGCCCGAGGCAGAAACTCCAGCATTTCCGGGTTATGCAGCGCATAAAGCATTCCGTGCCGTATCTTCCGGTACTCTGCGGCATAGGCTTTCCAGATGTGTTCCGGCAAAAACTCCCGGTACAGCTCTGTCCATGTGAAGTTACCCACATAGAGCAGCGGCACACCGGCCTGCTCACAGGCTGAAATCGACCAAAGGGGCATATCGCAAAGGGCAGCGGCAACATCGTGTTGACGTAACCAATCAGCTTCCCGTTTTGCTCGTTCCGGCAGTTCGGCCAGATACTGCGCACAGGCATCGGTCAGTGCAGCCGTATCGACCAGCAGCGTACCTTGTTGAAGGATCAACCCAATGTCGGTATGTTCTGCGCGATACCGGATACGGGAAGACTGCTCCGGCGTAAGGAGCTCCAGCAGGTTGGCCTTTGCAAATTCCAGATGCCGCTCCCCGCACACCGCATAAACATACCCATCGATTCTGCGCACAGCTTCTGCAATCAGCGGAATATTCCGGGCGATGTGCCCGAAACCGTGATCTGACAGATAAAAGCAGAGATTCTTTGCCTGCATCAGACGTTCTTCAGGGCCTTTTCGCGCTTTGCACGCTCACGATCGTGCTTGGCCATGATCTCCACCAGCTGCTCGTAAGTAGTGGACTGCGGATTCCAGCCCAGAACGGTCTTTGCCTTGGTGGGGTCGCCCCACAGGTTGTCCACATCGGTGGGACGGAACCACTGAGGATTCACGCAGACCAGCATCTTGCCGGTAGCTGCATCATAGCCCTTCTCATCGATGCCAGTGCCCTCCCAGCGGATGGTGATGCCATTAGCGGCGAATGCCTTCTCGGTGAAGTCGCGGACGGTGTGCTGCACACCGGTAGCAATGACGAAGTCTTCCGGTTTCTCCTGCTGCATGATCAGCCACATGCACTCGACATAATCCTTAGCGTAGCCCCAGTCACGCAGAGAATCCATGTTGCCCAGTTCCAAATGATCCTGCAGACCCTCGGCGATACGACCAGCAGCCAGCGTGATCTTACGAGTGACGAAGTTCTCGCCACGGCGCTCAGACTCATGGTTGAACAGGATGCCGTTGACAGCGAACATCCCGTAAGCATCGCGGTACTCCTTGACCATCCAGAAACCGTACTGCTTTGCGACGGCATACGGAGAGTAGGGGTGGAACGGAGTGGTCTCGCGCTGGGGAACTTCCTCGACCTTGCCGTACAGCTCGGAGGTAGAAGCCTGATACACCTTGCAGGTCTTGGTCAGACCGCAGACACGGACGGCCTCCAGCACGCGCAGAACGCCCAGTGCGTCCACATCGCCGGAGTACTCGGGGGCGTCGAAGGAGACCTGAACATGGCTCTGTGCAGCCAGATTGTAGATCTCGTCGGGCTTGATCTCGTCCACCAGACGGATCAGGCCGGAGGAATCGGACAGGTCGCCGTCGTGCAGGGTGATCGCGTTCTTCTCGATCAAGTGGTCGATACGAGCGGTGTTGGAGATGGAAGCACGGCGGACAATGCCGTGGACCTCATAGCCCTTCTCCAGCAGAAACTCTGCCAGATAGGAACCGTCCTGACCGGTGATACCAGTGATGAGTGCTTTTTTCATGTGTTTTATTCCTCTCTAAGAAACGATTTATCTTTTGATGTATTGAGTATATTTTATCGTATAATTATATTTTATGGATTTTGGCAGCTTACCTAAAGTGCTAAAGCAGTGTTCTATTAGCACAATATTGGTTTTCGTTGGTCAACTGGTCGGATCGCTTCTTGGCTCGTCCTGTTTCACTGGCACCTCGATCAGACCAAACCTATAGAACATCCCATAAATATAGGCCACGCCACGGATATCTCCCAATGCTTTTGGCCGTTCTAATGTGTCTGCGATTGTCTGAAGGGAGTTAAAAAGCCACCGCCGCCTGCGCCGCAGACCAGCCGGCCATCGATCAGCTCCCCGATGCTGCTGAAGATCTGCTCGATCAACGTGTTGCTGCTTCCGGCATCCACCTTCTTACTCAGCTCCCAGTGGTAATCCAACAGCTTCGCAAAGCCATCCACGTTGCCACGCTCCAGTTCAAACCGCATCAGCACCGCCACCTTCTGGATCTCCTCCAGCGCAAACACGCTGTCCGGCTCATTGCCGGCATACCGTCCGATCACGTCACGGAGCAGGTTTCTTGCCAGCCTGCGCTGACCGGTGTAGATCAGACAGAAACGCTCGTCCAGTTCCTTCCTTGCTTCCTCCGGGATCTCCACATGTACTACCTTCAGCTTCTGGTCGATCCCCGGCATGGAAGTGATGTACTTCAGTCCCGGTGTGACACCGCCCACCTGATCCTGCCAGCCGCCTCCGGTGGACATGATCTGCTCCATGGCCAGTACATGGGAATACAGGTCTTCCCCTGTATATCCGATCCCCATGAACTCAAACACTGCCTTCACACAGGCAGCGGAAAGGATCGATGAGGTTCCAAGGCCGGAACCCTTCGGTACGTTTGTCACTTCTGAATGCATGACAAAGCCGCCGCCCAGACGCTCCAACACCTCTTCCAGGCTGTGCCCTTCCATCGGGATGATGCCGCAGGCAAGCAGACATGCCTTCTGCAGAGCAAAAGAATCAAACGGATCCCCGGTATCACGCTTTGCTTTCAATGTCGTCACCGGCTTTGCCCACTTGTAAATCAGAGGGCTTTCCTCCGAGTGACGTTCCTCCTGACTCAAAAAAAGATTCTTATTCATTCCTCTGCTCCTATTCTCCCAGCCGCGCCTTTACTGCTGAGATCAACTTCTCCTGTGTCATATCTTTCTGTTCCAAGGCAGCCATGACATCTTCGTCCACGGTGTCCTTGGTAATGATGTGGTGGATGGTGACCACCTGCGTCTGTCCCTGCCGCCACAGTCTGGCATTAGTCTGCTGATACAGCTCCAAACTCCATGTCAGCCCGAACCAGATCAGGATATGTCCGCCCTGCTGGATGTTCAGCCCATGTCCGGCAGAGGCAGGATGGATCAGAGCAACCGGGATATTCCCGGCGTTCCAGTCCTTGATGTTGGCGCTGCTCTTGATGTCCCGCACCGAGATCTTCAAATGTGTCAGATGCTCAATGATGCGCTGCCGGTCATGCTTGAACCAGTAAGCCACCAAAACTGGCTGTCCGTTAGCGGCTTCGATCAGGTCTTCCAATGCTTCCAGCTTGTGGTCGTGTATGATCCTCGCTTTGCCGTTCTCATCGTAGACAGCGCCATTGCTCATCTGCAACAGCTTTCCTGTCAGCGATGCAGCATTGGCAGCGTCTATGTCCCCATCCTTCAACGGAATCAGAAGATCCTGCCGGAGCATATCGTAGAGCTTACGCTCCTCGGTGTTCATCTCCACTTCGTACCGGATCGGTACACAGTCCGGCATATGCAGATAATCCAGAGCTTTCATGGAAATCGTGATATCCGAGATATGCTGGTAAATCAGCTCTTCAGCTCCTTCTCTTGGCTTGTACTGGAACACAACACCTGTGGCCGGGTTCATGGAGCCGGCTTTGAAGTAAGCTTCCCGGTACCGACCGATGAATTTGCCGAGCCGCTCGCCCCCGTCCAAAATTCCAATCTCTGCCCAAAGATCCATGAGTCCGTTGGAGGACGGTGTGCCGGTCAGCCCGACCCACCGTTTCACGAACGGTCGGACTTTCCGCAGGTACTTGAACCGCTGGGACTGATAATTCTTGAAGGATGACAGCTCATCGATCACGACCATACCGAAATCCCAGCGCATTCCGTTTTTCTCGTAGTACTCCACCAGCCACTTGACATTTTCCCGGTTGACGATGTAGATCATTGCCGGGTGGTGGACTGCCGCGATCCGGGTCTTCACATCTCCCACGATGACGGAAATGTCCAGCCCTTTCAGGTGATCCCACTTTTCGATCTCTGCCGGCCATGTGTCACAGGCAACACGCAGCGGTGCAATGATGAGAACTTTGTTGACTTCAAAGGTGTTTAGCATCAAGTCTTTGATGGCTGACAGTGTGATAACGGTCTTTCCTTAACCGCAGCGGTTAGCTTTGCCTAATTACAATGTAAAAGAAAAGCAGCCGCATAGCACACTACGCGACTGCTCTAAAATCTGTATTCTATTTTGCCTGACTGAAAACTTTATGTTTTTGTTCCCTAATGAGCTTATAAGCCCATTATAACATATGTGTCAAGAGGGGGCAAGACATAAAAAGTTATTGATTTATCTTTTTTAACAGTTCTTCCGGAGTTATTGCTTCTCCGCGATAGCATTTTAATAATACTTTCAGCATCATATCTTTCTGCTTATCTGTGAAAAGACTAATCGCATCTTCGATTCCCTGTTCAGTCTCTGCATTCAGAAGTTTCACTGCTTTTTGTCCAAAATTCATTCTTGCGACTATCCTCCCTGTCAGCCTTTCAAGTAGGGCTTTAGTTTTTCAATCAATTCATACACTTTTGTCCCCGGTGCAGACATTGCTGGTGTTCTTCCTTGATTGATTGCATCCAGTTTTCTCGCGTTCCGAATTGCAATATCCATGTACGGCTCCAAGATACTATACATATCTTCCCGTCCTTTTGAGTAGGTTCCCAAGCCATATAGTGTCATGCACTCACTGAGTTTTGGCCAATATTCTTTTCTATGAATGTCTGACTGAAAATAACTGAAATGTAGCAGAAACCATAGTTCAATGCACTGATTCGACCAGATTGCATGATACTCCGTTTCTTCCATGCTGCTCTGCTCACATAACTCTGCCGTCCGATTGATATAGTCCTGTGGAAAATCGTCTGTATCATACACGATCCAGACATGTTTGTACACATTGGAACTGCGTTGCACATGGCTTCTGGCTCTATCAAATAAGCTCAGGGTGTTCTGCCCTTCGCCATAGATATCCAGTTGAACCCTGCCTCGATATTGCTGATTGATGATGTCACGGATTGCTCGAAAATACTGTGGTTCCGTTGACGTTCCTTCCGTAACGATCAGCTGATATTCTGGTTGAATTTTGATAGGTTTATCTCGGCGTTTCTTCATCCAGTCCTTATTAAGGTCGCTCTTCTTGTCTGGCTTGAGACTCATTCCCAGTCGCCTCCAGTCAGCATATTCCTTAAATAAGGATCCGCACCGTATCTACCCTCCAGATACTGTTTATCATATGCCGCCGTGTTATTCACTCTTTCGTTGTCTTCACGACGTATCTCATAGAGAGAGTAAATCTCGCTTTCGTGATCATCATTTTCCGCTGCAAACCATATCTCATCTCGGCGGAAAACAGTATTTCGCATTGTGGTCACATCATGGGATGTAAAAATCAATTGTGCTCCATTTTGGTTGATTTGCGGATTCTTGAACATTGCAATCACATAACGCAACAGCTTAGGATGCAGCTTCGCATCCAGTTCATCAATGATGACCAGCCTTCCTTCTCTTAATGCCATCAGCAACACCGGAAGAACCGCTATCAACTTCTGCGTACCATCAGATTCATCCATAAACCTCAGTTCGTAGCTTTTTCCATTAACCGTCCGCTGCGTGTAGAGTTGCTTTTCATTTTCATCAAATCGATAGCCCGTCAAATCGATTCCCATGTCATTTAACGCTTGTACGATTCGCCTTTTGACATCGTCATTCTTAGAAATCATAACGGTACTGTCTACAACCGGATTGGCGTAATTGCGAATCACACAGGACTCAAACCACTTTTGCACTTCTGATATGACAGGAATATCATAGTTGATTGCAAGGAAGGACAAATACGCCATTTTGGGATTTACCGATGTGTTGATGTTTGCCTTATTGATGCTTGCACCAAGCGCAATATTCGATTCTTCTCGCTCAAAAACAGTACCGGTCTTTCTTCCTCCAATTGCACGCCAATAGAGTGCTTCCGAAACCACTTCATCCTCTTTCAGTGCCAAATAATAACGGTATTCGTTTTTCCCCTGACGGAAATACACTTGAAACTCCGTAGGCTTGTCACGTGAAATATCATCGAATAAAAACGGCTCGCACTCTGCTTTCTGCTGGATGACAATAGCTTCTCTTGTCTTTTCCAAATCGTGAATAGGCTTGACCACCGTGGTAATAAGGCAAGAAAGCGCCTGAAGAAGGTTACTCTTTCCTCCTCCGTTTGGACCATAAACCACTCCCACCGGCAACAGCTTTCCACTTTTTTCCTCTCCTAAAAGAGATGCACTAAATTCCGGAATAGCCGCCGCCTGAAAGTCAAAAGTAGTCTCTTCTTTATAGGACTTAAAATTCTGGAATGAAAACTGGCATAGCATAATCTGTCCCTCCTTTCATTACCATTATACAAGTATATTGCATCAATTTCAAGTTTATATTCTCAATTTCAGAAATTTATTTTTTGCATTCCGTTTTATAAATCAAATTCTGCCGTCTTTGATCACACTCCACCCATTCTTCCAGCGTCAGCGGCGTATAATCCGAGTACATGCAGAAGCAGTTGATCATCTGGCACGACACCGGCTGCGCTGTTTCCTGATGGGCACTTTTCCGCATCGTGGCTCTGGTTTCTGCGCAAAATTTATCCACCAGCACTTGATCCTCCGTCTTATGGATATGCCCGTGCAGCATATAAGTCAGCGGCGTTCCATCTGCCCCACGTCGAAACTGACCGTTATAGCAGAATACCGGATAGTGCATCAGCACGATTTTTCGTTTGTTATCATGGATCTCCGTATAATCCTTGACCCACTCAAATCGGGATACGTCAAAATCCTTGTCCCTTAAGTACCTCTCATCGTGATTTCCCCGAATCAAGCAGAGTCGTCCCTTCAACCGACACAGTATTTCGTTGGTTTCCTTTCCGTTGCCAAGAGACAGATCACCAAGAATCACCACTTCATCCCGTGCGTGCACTTTTTTGTTCCACTTTTCTATCATCACTTCGTTCATTTGCTCCACGGATTCAAAGTCACGGTTGTCCATTTCCGTCAGCAGATTTTTATGATAAAAGTGGCAGTCTGCTATGTAATATCTCATGCCCGCCCCCAACTATTATAACAGTCCGTTTCGCCATAAGCGAAATTTCCGTTTTCAAATTTCGTTTGAAACGAAATGCTCTAAAAGTCGATTATACGGAGAAAGGCGCACCGTCCGGTACGCCGCATCTCCTGGCTTTTACGCGGCGTTCCCCTGCACTCGTGTGGGTTTTAGGTCCCCGCACCGACCATGTGCAACAGCTCACAGGCCGCCAAGAACCTGCTGGAATACTCGATAATTCGTGTCATACTGCGCCCCACAGTACACAGCAAACTCAATGGTTTCAAAATTCATCCTGTATTCTTGCACCACAGTCTGCATGGCCTGCGCCACCACAGCTGGCGGATTACGGAATGCGCCGCAGCCAAAGGCACCAAGGATGACAACCTCGTTTCCTTTTCTCCATGCGATTTCCAGCACCCTGCGCATCCGTTTTTCATGCAAGGCTTGCAGGTCTTCCCTGCTGATATGTGCGGCAGCATCACCGTCCCCGGCGTTCATTTCGTTGCTAGGACGCTCCCGCAAGTTAGGTGCAGCGCAAGTCAGGACATTGGCCGAATACCACTTTTCTTCCGGCAAAAGCTGCGGATAATCCACGTCTGACTTAAACACTACGACACCCGGCGTGTAAATGCAGTCATCGTTGTGCAGCGGTTCATGGGCACGCCGATGGGGTGCGTAAAATTTCTCCCATGCTGTTTTCTCCTGCTGCATTTAATCATCATCGTTCATTCTATTAAGAGGACAGTCTAGACAACAGTTTACCCATTCACCATTTTCATCTAAATATGATTTATCATCGTATAAACTGCATTCATAGCACAGTTCATCTTCATCATCGATTTCGCCATCTTTATTTTCAGGAAATTTGTCAAAATCGTTGTACATAAATTGAATTTTATCAATTTTCTTAGCAGTGTGGTAATGCCCGCAATACCATCTGTCATAATATAGTTGCTCCTCGATTCTATCCAGCCACTGTTCTGTTGACTTATCCACGGTGCTCTGGTTGATCATTGGCAAAAATACTTCTGTCGGCTCGTATTTTAATCATAATATTTCTTTTCCTCCCTTGTTAAATCTCCTGCTATTTCATTGCACGACAACAAGCCTGTATACAGATTGCAGCAGCAATCTATACGCAGGCTCGCCTTCGTACCTCCTTATTCTGTTTTCTGCTCTATCAGCTTTCGCTGTGGTGGGTTAAGTATAGAGCGCAACCAGAAGCCATTAACCCCTGAAAACACGCTGGCCATAACGCACCACGACAGGCAGAAACAGGTTGAGGTGAAAAGGTCAAGCCGCGTAAACCCGCATGAAATCAGGCTTTTCTCTGGTTGCCCATATGCGGTTGTCAAGTAAGGAACAAAAATTTTTGTAAAAAAAAAGCCCTACAAGGCTTTCAATCGGTTCTTACACCAATTTGAGCCTTATAGGGCTTATCTTCTTATTCATAATTCGGGGGCTTAACCTGACTACAGATGGTATTATTCCAGCACACACCAATCGCCTGAACTGAAATACACTGCTCCCACGTACAGCATTTTTATGGACGAAGACCCTTTACAAGAGTCTGAAATTCCTGTTCTGTATCCACAAAGTGGTAAGGCGCATACTCACCATACGCTGTTGGTCTGCTGATTGTTACAAGCTGTACTCCCTTATATCCAACCTCTCTGTTCAATTCTCTTTTTAATTCCACCAGATGCTTCCCATGCGTCGTTTTTAGAGCAAAACAACCATGTGCATTACGATCTTTTGCTACCAAATAGCACATTATTCAGCACCTCCTTAAATTCATGTTCATTCCGAATCAATCCATTTTCATACTTTTCACGCATTATCTTCCCTGTTTCCACGGGATAATTCTTTTTATACAGATAATCGTGAAGCCAGTTATTTAATTGCCTATCAAACAACGTATTAAATTGGATTTCTATGGGGTAATGTCTTCCACTTTTCTGATAGTACACATGGACACCCCTGTAACCATCATCCACTGCCTTTCCTTTTGCCATATCAGCAATCCGGAACGGTGAAAACTCTTCTTCTAATATTTGATCGTAGCTATCACAAAAAGCCCGGAAGCCCAGAATATCATTAAACACTTTTCGTGTCTGATGATCCGGATAGTAACGATCATACTTCAAAAGTATAGAATCCAAGCTCTTAACCCTGTAGTCTAGCGCAATATTAGAAAGGATTTCCTGTTCATCCAACCACTCAGTCATCGAAATCAGTTCAGCAATTAACAAATCCTTATCAAAATAATGCAAGTTCTTCTTCAACGGAATTCCCAAATGCGACTCAAATGATAGTGCATCTAAAATTCCCACCGATAAGCCATTCATTTTCAGCAATTGCTCATTCATAGAGATGCCCCACTGCTTATTAGGATTCTTATGTTATCGGTTTTCAATTAATTGAGCCTCGTATAGCCTATCTGCTTATTCGATATAGTTTTAGTGACCAGCTGTTCTTAGCAGCCTTATCATCACTCGAATTATATTTCGTCTGAGTTATCGCATAAGCAAGCTGGTTTTCCATCAGCATTCACTTCCCAGCAACAGATTCAACGGGAGTGTATACTCTCCCTATTGTGCTTCCATCTTACCATAAAACGCTTTGCATATCAAGCTTGCAGATATAAACTTTTCGGCATAGATTTGTCCATATTGCTCTTTTTTCGGCATCATGCCGTCATTTAAATTGATGTTTTCCCCTGTCACCAAATCGTTTGCCTTCAATAGTTTTCAATTCTTCAAGGTAATAGTCACCATGATAGAATTTAGAAACATCCATATCAAGAGCTTCAACTACTCGACACGCCAAGCCAAAAGAACAGGTCAAAATACTTCTTTCCCCAGATTCCAACCTTTGATATTGACGCAAAGTTATTTTTGCGCGATCAGCAATCTCTTGTTGCGTCAGCCTTAACATTTGTCGTTTTTCCGATAAGACAGCCGCTGCCGTTGGAATTATCGTTTGAAAGCCATCTAAAATTCCGGCACTCATAGTATTAGCTCCCTTCATCACGTCCATTTGGACGTATTATACGACCAAATGGACGTGATGTCAAGTTGTACACTTTTGAGGCGAGAGGGCACTTTGTTCATCTTTTTCAAGCGAAATGATAACTGCATTTTTCTCGGCATCATACCGTCCTTTAAACTGATGGTCTTTTCCTGCCGCCAGACCATTTGCTTCCAGCAACACCTGAATGAACTGTATCCTTCCATTATCTTCTCCGCTTCATGGAGCAACTTATTTAGACTTTCTGCCGTAAATGTGTTCATTTCCTCTATCTCCGACGCAGGACGAAATACATCCCAGTTTCCGGCATAATGCTCCTGCCGTAAGATACCCACCTGCGCAATACTTGTAATCGGCTGTCCAAATGTCCCAGCCCACTCTGGTGGGAAAATGTAAATCTTCTTTCTGACCGTTTCGCCCTCATCTTCTTCGGTGTTTTCCTTTGGAGGCAGAACGATTTCTTCCACCTTAATCATTTCAGGCTCATCAAATGCGAACAGCATCATTTTGTTATCGCCCTGTTCCAAAAACTGACCACGAAACCGATAACGCAAATCCTCATCCCATTCCATGATGTCAAATAAAGTCTTTGCAAGTCCACGACAGCCCAAAGTGCTTGCACACCAACGTCCCTCTTTCAGTCTGCCCCAACGGATCGCGTTTGGATTATTCTTGTTACAGGGGCGAATGGCAATGCAGCGTTCAACAGAATTTAACAGCAGCTCCACATGCTCCAATACCATTGTCGCATCTTCCGATAACTTCGGATAGCGAGTTCTTTCTTCGTATTTTCTGCGGTTCTACGGCTGATTCCTTCATCTTTCATATAAACAGCAACAAACCCACGGCGGATCGCACAAAGGCAATCCACCGTAGGCTTGAACTCTCCTGCAATCTTTATTTGCTGCTCCTTTTTGTGGGTCAAAACAGAGCTTCCAAAAGCCACCTACATATAACCCTCAGGATTTCCCGCTTCTTGCAGTTTTTCAACAAATAAAACATTTGAAGGACAACTCAAGCCGTCAAAACCATTTAGTTATCGTAGGTTTTCTTGGTTGACCCTATGCGGTTGTCAAGTAAGGAACAAAAATTTTACAAAAAAATAAGCCCTACAAGGCTTTCAGTCGGTTTCAAACCGATCTGAACCTTGTAGGGCTTGACTGTTTGCTCTATATAATTCTTATTTTATACCGCCTGCAGTGGCGTATTTTCCAAGATTTTCTTGAACTCTTCTACTGTCATTCCAGCGTCTTCCGCTGCTTCTTCAATCGTCACACGGCCCTTTCTCACCTGCTTAACCAGCATCCGCATCTCACCAATGCTAATGCCTTCGGCCTTTACCCCCTGACTAAGGTTGCACATAACAAGCACCTCTCTTTCCAGTTCTTCGTTCATTGCAACGCCAAATTCTTCTTCAAGAATTTTCTTTTTCTCTGTGACTGCTCTGGTCGAATGGAATAACGAACCAGAGTGTTTTGGAACTCCTTGGTTTGGTGTGTACAAACCCAGATGCAGATTCCTCATCCCAAAAGCCAGGCGATGACATTCACAACTTTTATGCCATCGTAATTTCCGAGTAAAAAACGATCCAGTGTCAGGACAATCTTTTCATAGTTATCCTGAATATCATACGCAGAACATCAAATTATTTTCCCGTTTCGGAAACTTTTATTTTATCGGGCTCAATATTTTCCAATTTCAGAAACGCATCAGATACGAGGCACGGAAAAGTGCTTAACTCCAGCTCCACCAAAGCAAATCTGTTCGCATGGGTAGAAACTCTCAACCTGTACCGCTCCCATTCCTACGGAATGAAACACCCTCATAGCCGAAAAGATTTACGAATATCAAGCTGACAGATGTAAAAAATTCAACATAGATTTGTCCATATTGGAATTTCTCACATTATGCCATCCATTAAATCGATAGCTTTTTCCTACTTCTAAATCCTTTGCCTCTCGTTGTCTTCAGCTCTTCTTCAAGATAATAGTCACCATGATAGAATTTAGAAACATCCATATCAAGAGCTTCAATTACCCGACACGCCAAGCCAAAAGAAGAAGTCAAAATGTTTCTTTCCCCAGATTCCAGCCTTTGATATTGACGTAAAGTTATATTGGCTCGATCAGCAACCTCTTGTTGCGTCATCCTTAACATTTGTCGTCTTTCCGATAAGACAGCCGCTGCTGTTGGAATTATCGTTTGAAAACTATCTAAAACTCCACCACTCATAAGAATCGCCCCTTCCATTACGTCCATTTGGTCACATTGTACGACCAATCGGACGTAATGTCAAGTCAAATACTTTTAGAGGCTCAAGCCTATTTTCGATTGACGTTCGTTCTCAAATTCATTTTCTTCGAGCGAAATAACAACCGCATTTTTCTCAGCATCATACCGTCCTTTAAATTGATGGTCTTTTCCTACAGCTAGACCATTTGTTTCCAGAAGTGCATGGATGAACTGTATTCCGTTAATCATCATCCGGCACTGGCCATCGGTCAGCAGCCTATCAGGAACCTTAAAGGACATGGGATGTTCAGCGGTGCACGGAGTAATCACAATAGATTTCCGATCTTTTCTCTGCAAAACACAAATATAGGTCGGACTCCCAAGAACACGAATAACATCCTTTCCCACATTCATTCTTCGGCTTTCTGCCGGAATTGTCACCAGCAGATTCATAATTCGTCCAGAACTCATGTCAGCATTCCTTTCTCAACAACCTCACTGCCCGGTCGTTGTACATTTTCAGGCTGTTCCGGCAAATCTGGTAATGGTGTATTTTCTGAGTCTTCACCTTGCGGTATCGGTACTGAAGTAGTGCCTGCTTCCCGTTCAGTCTCATCCAATACTGCAGAGCCCTGATACCCAATAAAATCTTCAAACAGATTCATCTGATGGCCTGCAATGTAATCAGTATAAGATTTCCCGATCCGATCCTTATAGACATCCGGGAAGAATTTTATCTGTTTCTTCTTTGTCTCACCCGTAACAGGGTCTGTGTATTCCTGTGGTTTTGGGGTGAACATGATTGCTTCTTCCAAGTCGAATAACATACAAAGGCCCTGATCTGAGTTCGCCACCCGTCCGAGTATCTTATAGCGGCATTCACGGTTCCAACTCATGATTTTGAAGATATTTTCCACAAATTCCAAAGAGGTAATATCCTTATTCACCCAGTTTTCGTCCTTCTGTCTTGCCCATTCAACAGATGCACTGTCCTCTTCCGGGCACATAATCAACGCAAGCCGCTTCTTGTTTGGATGCAGAATTGGAAGAACATACTTAATTCCTTCAAAAAGCCGGATACAGGCCATATTGAATTTCATAACGCCATATTTTATGCTTACTGCTGGCTTATTCAGCATGGAAAACTGTGTGCGCGGCGGCAGCTCATACCCATCAAATTTTTCGTACTCCAGCTCTCTTTTATACTCTTTTCGTATCTGTGCCAACTCACGAATCAGCGAGATCTCCCGAGCACTCATTTCCTGCTCCCTGCTTTTTTCTTCCATTTCACAAATCCTCCTACATCGACATTAAAAGGTCATCCAGTTCACGTTGAACTTCATTTCTGCTTGGAATTGCACCAATCATGGGGTTTTCTACGACTTGGCCGGATTCCATCACATCACGGGCCGTAATGCTCTGAACCCACTTACGCCGATATAGCCTGCATTCCAGGTTCATCGAGTATCCCTCAGCCTGTTCATAATGATTTTTCCCAATCAAAATCCGGGACTCATCCAACTCAAAGAGCAGGAATTTTGCGTTTTCCCGTTCCTGGCAGATACCACGGCACTGATAGCGGCAATTCCTTCTCCAGTTCAATGTTTGGAAGACCAGTCCAGAAAATGCTCTGGCTGAAAAAGCACTATGAACGTCATTGTCATCTCTCCAGCGCATCGCCGTTGAAGACTTACAATTGTTCTTCCGCAGGATCACGACCTGCAGAATCGGATGATAAAGCAATTCAACATCTTCGCAGTCGTCCAACCGGGTATGGCATGCCTTGCTGAAACGGATTTCATTTTTAGAAATTGTCATAACCGGGCTGCTCTGGTTGATAAAGCAAGTGCCTGAAACCGTCAGATAATCAGATAACAATGCCATATCCGACTTCTTTCCAGACCGCATTTCCGTCATATCGTTCAGTTCGACCACTTCTTCCGGCAGATAGGCATTCAGGCAAAGGCTGCGGATGCTTTCGGCATTGATGCCGCTCCAATTCGGATGGATGCCAATAAATCCTTTCAATGCTCCCTGCTGGATTACCACAATATCCTGCACACCGCACTTCTTATTGCTGGATGCCACGAGATGTGCAGCCCGTGCAATCTCCGGCGAAACAATTGCTTGGTGATGTTCTGGAACGTAGGCAGAGCAGCGATTCCCGTTATTCTTTGTGACTTTGCCCAACTTGTAGTCCACCACGATGCTCTTCCGGGCTTCCAGATCACCCCAGCGACGTTCGTTTTTCATGATGTTAGCCACCATCATGCCATTCCACTCCTGCCTGCCGCGCAGGGTGCTGCGCTTCTTCTGCGTCAGGATCATTGCAATCTGCTCATAGTTGTACCCTTGAATAAATGCCAGAAAGATAAAACGTACCGTCTTTGCTTCTTCCGGCTCAATCA
>OGXZ01000658.1_pt1 | contig 20327 bp, 13 predicted proteins | sample 1576431 | NCBI WGS metagenome assembly OGXZ01 (sample SAMEA3541590, study PRJEB24748) | human gut metagenome | biome: human gut; feature: human-associated habitat; material: faeces | place: China | collected 2012
CCGAACTGGTTGATTTCGTTTATCGCCGCCACAAGAAATTCCATCTTCTCGGCATGGCAAAGATGGGCAACACCAAGTATATGACTACTAATTGGGGGGAATTGTCCGCCAAGGCCATAATCACCAAACTTAAGGCTAAGAAGGAAGTGAAATACAGCAGGCGCTACCATTGCCATTATTCCGAAATTGAAGTTGTGCTTGGAAAACGTTCCGTAAAATTATTCTTTTGCAAGAGAGGCAAAAAGGAAGCGTGGAAAGTTCTTCTTACAACAGATCTGAACCTCCGTTTTATGCGTGCCTACGAGATATACTCCATGCGTTGGAGCATAGAAGTGTTCTTCTCGGACAGCAAGCGTCTGCTTGGACTTGCTGATTGTTCATCCCGCGACTTTTCTGCCCATATTGCACATGTTTCATTGGTCATGATACGTTACAACATACTCGCCTCAATAAAAAGAACACTCGACTATGACACCATAGGAGGACTGTTCGGTGACATGTATCTCGGAGTACACGAACTGACGGTGGTTGAAAAGATATGGGCAATCATAATAGAGGTGGTAGCCGTCGTTTCAGAACTCATTGGTGCTGACTCCGATGAACTAACCATCCAAATTATTGAGAATGACAAGAGATTGGCTGCACTTAGAGAGTATGCTCAAACGGCTTGAAGTCTAAATCCGAAACTTGAGTTCTATAATATTACGCTATATCTAATATCTTGTCATCCGCTATTCCGATAAAGAAATAGCGGATGAACTTTATTAAACATTAGGACGCAGATATTGAAGTAAATGTGCCTTTATCATTTCAAAGCCCATTTGCTCATTAAACTCTGTTGTGTTTAAGCCCTCATTCAAAACCGTAGTGAAATCACTCAAAGAGTAATCGTTATGACCCTCTTGGAAATTTCTTTCTATTGAATCGAGCTTACTTATCAAACATACCATTTGATAATTTGGATCAGTTCTCTGCGTGTTTCTATTAGGGTGAGCATAAGAATAATGTTCAGTTCCTGTAAGAGCGATTATATTCTCAGGCATATCAGCAAGTTCTGGAAATTCACTTTTCATAAAGATATGATGAGCATCAGTAGCCATATATGCAGGATAATGATGAACCTCGCTATACTGTTCCAAATCACGCACAAACTTCTTTGCCTTATTTATGGCACGTTCATAGTAGCCCGTGTAATTGTCAATGGAATTTTCTACACTCATAGCAAAATCTTGCCTTGACATATCTTTTTGCTTTTCTGTATCACGCCAATTCACTCTATTATAGCGAATTTCATCTATTGTTAGAGGAAACTTAGAAAGAGTTCCTCTAACAGATCCTTTCTTATGTCTCCTAAAGGCTAAGATATTGATAATCTTATTGTAAATTCTTGGAGGCTCATAGCTTTTGGTTATCGGAGTGTTATTCTTATAAAGCGAAACAAGAGTATCACGAAGATTGTTGAACGATGCTTTATCTTGACGTATGAAGAAATTTTCAAAGCTATTCCAACATCCACTATCTTTCATAACCTTGGTAAGGTACAAATCTAAGAATACTAATGCATTCTTCTCTCTTTGAGAGATAAATGTCAATATATCAAAGTCATTTACAGTATAGACATTTGTATTACCATCTTTACATTCTTTCATGATACCTGCATAAGCAAACATTTTCAATGGCTGCGCAAAGAACTTATCGTATTCTGATATCATTGAGTCACTTTCTGTGTCTGGCTTAGAGAAGCTATCTTCCAATAACTCTTTTGAGAAATTGGAATGCCAAATATCATTTTTTGTAAATGTCTTAAGATTGTCACCATCGACATAATCTAATACACATTCTGCTACCGCACATACAACATCCGGAATGCACTTTTGATCCATAAATCGTCCATTTCCCGATTTACGAATGTCATAATCACGGCTTTCTAAGATTTTTTTAAGAGTTGATTCGTCCATATCTTTTATTCTATTTATTTATCTTTCCAAAGAAGAACACAGAATTGTTATCTATATTAAGAGAACGTGTTCCCCTATTTCTTGCTATTGCATAGAAATTCGCAAAACTCTGCGTTGAATAGAAGTCTAAATCTTCTTTTGTTATTTTTTCTTCATCATCAATGGGAGTTAATATTGCAACTGAACCATCTACGATACTTTTCTTAGGCAAAAAACAGGCACGAGGGTAATACGTTAGATTTGGAAGTAATATACAACCCTCCTTATTCAAGAATTTTGCAACATCAAGACCTTCTGTATTATCAACGTAACTATCATACCCAGGTATATCGATTATTTCATTGTTACCAATATTGCGTGATTTCAAGACTCTAATCTTTCCCTCACTTTTTGTTATTGATTTAGTTATGACTCTGTCACGATAAGACTTGAATATATTAAATGTCATCAGTCTTGCAACGTCATCAAAGCTATTATCACGATATATTAGCCAATACGGATAAGTGCCATCTGTAATATAAGACTGCTCTAATTCTCTAACGTCTTCTGTTATATATGACTCAACGATTGTTGTTTTGCCTTTTTTCCTTGTATCCAATATGAAACTTATGGTTTCAATTTTAACACCCTTAAAGCCCTTTTCTCCAAAATCAATGATAGCTGTTATACTTTTTGACTTCATCAAGTTTCTTGTCTTATTAAACTCAGGAGCGTTAATAAGACTCTTAGGTACAATCAAAGATACGATATTTCCTATTTTCATAGCTTTTTCTATGAAAAAAGAAAAAATATTATTAGTATCTGTATTATACATACCCTCCTTGTATTTTGAGAGCAGCGCCTTATCTTTCGTTATTTTCATATAGGGAGGGTTGCCAACAACGATATCATATTTATTCTCAAATGTAAACAAAAGGAAGTCTGCATTGATAAAATTTATATGGATATTGTCTGGTATTGCAATCTTCTCCAAGAGAACTTTCAGTATTTCAAGACTTTTCGAATCTATGTCCACAACATCGATGTTTACATTGGGGACTTCACTGTACTTTGCAATTAATGCAGGCAAAAAATTACCTACACCAATAGAAGGTTCCAATATATTTATCGTTGAATACTCTTTTGCATCAGGAAGGTTATTGACTATTGAAAAGCATATATCTTGCCTTGTATAGTATGCCGCATTATCTTCCCTTTGTGCATTCGACAGCTCTGCTATTTTTGACAATTCGGCAAAACTATATGTACGATTTTTACTTATGTAATCACGCAAAGCTTCACACGTTGTCAGACCTTTTCGCTTTATAATGTCTTTTATTTCGTTTTCAGACAATAAGGGCTTACATAAAACGCGTCTAATCTTATGGGCAATTTGCCTAAAGATTATAGTAGGAACAGCTTCGCCTAATGTCTGTCTTATATTCATTTCTTCCTTTTTCAAGAAAGCTTCTTTCTCCTTTACAGACATTGCGTTTAATTTTTCAAAAGGTATGGCCGTCCAGTTAAATGATGGTGGAACAGACATCATTAGCATAACCTCACGAATACTAAACACCCTGTTGTCAACAGGGTGCACCGTGTTCTGACTTGCCATAATATCGTTTCTCGTATGTATGCATGGTGCAACTTTATCCCAACATTGGCGAGTGTATTTATCACCATTCTTTTGTGCGTTATATATTACAACACCATTTCGTACAGTGTGAGGTATTCTATTTATGTCTGTGTTATCGAAAGCCGACTGTCCCTCTTTTATTTCAGAAATCCAGGCCTCCATTCTTGGAGCATACTTTCTGAAATTATGATATATGTCAGCAGGGGAAATTTCTCCCATAATTTTAAGTGATGGTAAATTTCCTATCGTTTCACGCAATGTTTTCTCTGGTTGTTTGTCAGGGAATATATCATATGGAGTTATTTCCTTTATATCCTTTCTTACACCTATTACCAAAGTTCGAGTTCTACTTGACGGATTGCCATAATCTTTGAAGTTTACAACCTTATACAGAATGTTGTATTCACCACCAAGGTTATTCCTAATAGCTTCTTTAATGCTTTTCGCCTTACCATCTACATCCGTGCAAACAGATGTTAGAAAAGCTCGCACATTCTCAAAGATAAAGAACTTTGGCTTTATCTCTTTTGCCATTTTTATTGATTCAACAACCAGCGAATTTCTTACTATTTCATCTTCTTTCTTTTTGTGGTTGGCAACTGACATTCCTTGACATGGCGGCGTTGCTATTAACACGTCAAGATCCGTTACGTTAAAGTTTTCTTCCCAGAGTTTCATTTCTGCGAAAACTTTATCCTTTGTTTCTTGCAATGTCATATCTCCACATATATAGCCACTTTTATATACGCACTTATTGTTGTACGATTGAATTTTCAATCTACGCTCTAATAATTCCACAGTGGCTACACAATAGAAATTTTCTTCTTTAAACCCATAGCATCCAACACCAGCACTACTGAATAGACTGATGTAAGTGCGCAATCCATAAGGAGATTTTTTCTCGGCAACAATTTGCTGTGAAACCTCTTCTGGTAGTATGTATTTATTATTTTTCATTTTTATAAATTTTCTACGGCTATGGAAATAGCCTTTTGAGCTACAGATTTGTTTTCTCCTATGGCATCTGTTACTTTGTCAGCAATCCATAAAGTCAACAATTCGTTGGAATCAATGTGAAGCATATCAGCCATTATCAAGACTTGTTCTTTTTTTGCTTTCCTTTCGCCTTTCTCTATCTTGCAATAGGTTGCGGTATCAATATCTAATGCTGCAGCTAATCTGCGTTGTGGCAATTGACATTCTTGGCGAAGTTCTCGTATTCTGTCTGCAAACAACATATACTATTTATTTTGAATTATGTGATATTTCCTTGTATGCAGAATTTATTTTCTGCAAACCTACAAAGTCTCCCTTTTCTAAATAATCAACATTGCAGTCTTCAGACATCATTAATGATTCATTGCAGAGGTTTAGACGGTGAATCATAGGCATTACCACACTGTTCACATGATGGTAATAGTCAAATATCTCTTTTTCTGATGACGGCAATTTATAGCCCTTGGGCGAACTGGATATAATAACGCCCTTACCTCTAAGTTTACCTATTACCTTATTGCGAAAAGCCTGCTCCGTAATCTTTGGAAAATTGTTTCTTGCCAAAGCTCCCATAAGTTCCTTGGTTGAGATATATTTCCTAAAAGAATTATACCTAAACCTAAACAGTAAATAATCAAGAACAAAAACTTGTCTTTGAATATCTTCATCTTCTTTTGATTTATTCTCATTTATGAATGAAGTCGCTTTTCTATATGCAACAGTCACTATACTCTTTTTATAATCTGGGTTGCCATCCTCATGTTCAAAAAGACTATTATCATAACTTTGTGGAAAGAATTGTATCTTTGAAATTTTCTTATTTAGCAAATCAAGAAAGTTGAAACCTTCGGGAACAATCTTTTTCTTTTCATCTTCATAGATGTATGCTAAAGTTCCTGCTATCAAATCTGCTAATTGAACACCATTCGTGGATTTACTATCTACGGGTTCAAAATTTTCTTCGTCAAAAAGGCTAAGTTGCTCTCTGTGATTCTTTACATATCTTACAAATTCCTTTACATAGTCATTTTTGCCTACTTGATCCGTAACGATATTGAGATACGGATATTTAGAACGCAATTCCTTATACACTAATTGATTAAGAATTTTATAAAACACCGGTTTGCTTTTTCTTATGCCGCTATCTGCAAAAACTGTTCTTTTATCAACAATTAACGCAAAAATACTATAAGGAAAATCTAATGTCTTCTTGATTACTTTTTCGCGACGTTTACAATTTCCTCCGATGTTTTTAGATTTTATTTCAGACCCACTAAAGTTCTGTTTGCGAATTTCAGCTATACCATCTTCTATAACTTTTATATTAGATTCTTTTACGATAATAGCAGCAATAATAAACAATGATGAATTATTGTTTTTGCTGAAATCAAAACCATATCCACCACATTCGTCAATATAGGCAAAAATACGTTCTTTGCCTTTAGTAAGACTCAAATTCTCTACCATACTGTATCGTGAGTTTATTATATGCTTACAAAGATAAATATTTTTTTGCCAAAAATTGTCAAGACATAAAAAGTTTAACACATATTCAATGTTTACATAGTTTTTATTCCATTCGTTGCACAAATAATTATTCAATACATCTTTTGTCTTTTCCACCTCCACCAATCGCTCATATCTTTGCCCTAAAAACACCAATATATGCCTGATACACTAACATTTACATCCGTCCATACCATCCCCGGCGCCCACGCCTCCGCAGCCTTCACCTCCAAGACATCCGAAGTCTTCAAGGAGGAGAACGACATCGCGCCCATCTTCATCAACGAGCGCATGAAATACATGCCGTGGGGAGGTGACAACCGTATGCCGTACAAAATTAGTGCACTTACTATTCTGCAATACATAAACTTCATTAACAACAAGCCCATTGGTAGAATTAAGTATGCACTAAATTAATTCCGCCAACAGGTTTATTTTGGGTAAATTACCACGCAGCAATACTGACATTACCACGTATCTAAAACAGCGTTACCGCATTGCGGGAATAGGGTTATTGTGCTGCGGTAATTGCGCATAGTTTCAGATTAGAAATAAACGAAGCTGCAATTAAATACAAAAGAAGATGCAATTAAATATAAAAGGAGCTGATATCAGACATAAAAAAGCCGGCGATTTAGTGTAATCGCCGGCTGGATTATTCAGCTGTTTACTTGTTCAGATACTCTGCACACATCTCTGCGCAGCGCTCGCCGTCGACACCAGCCGAGACGATGCCACCGGCATAGCCAGCGCCCTCGCCACAGGGGAAGAGTCCCTGGATGCGCACGTGCTGCAGCGTGGTGAAGTCGCGTGTGATGCGCACGGGCGACGATGTGCGGGTCTCGGTGGCGATGAGCACAGCCTCGTTGGTGAGGAAGCCGTGACTCATTTTGCCGAACTTCTTGAAGCCCTCCTGCAGACGCTTGCACACGTGCTGCGGCATCCAGAAGTGAAGGGGCGAGGATATGAGTCCGGGGGCATAGCTGCTCTTGGGCAGGTCGTAGCTCAAGCGGTTGTTCACGAAGTCTGCCATGCGCTGCGCCGGAGCGGTCTGCTTCATGTTGCCCTGCTGCCAGCACGCACGCTCCAGTTCTTCCTGGAAGTGCATCACGCGCAGCGGATCGTTCTCGTCGCCGCCCACGTCCTCGGGGCGTGTCTCCACGACCATGCCCGAGTTGGACCATTGCGTGCCACGGTTGCTGGGGCTCATGCCGTTAACGACGAGCTGCTGCTTGTCAGTAGCCGCCGGAATGACGAAACCGCCGGGACACATGCAGAACGAGTAGACGCCGCGTCCGTCCACCTGCGTCACGAAGCTATACTCGGCAGCAGGCAGATACTTGCCGCGTCCGTTGCGCGAGTGATACTGTATCTGGTCTATCAGCTGCGACGGATGCTCAAGACGCACACCGACAGCTATGCCCTTCGCTTCAATCTCTATCTTCGCCTCGGCGAGATAGCGGTAGACGTCGCGTGCAGAGTGGCCCGTGGCGAGAACGACCGGTCCGCGGAAGGTCTTCTCGGCTCCGGTCTGCAGGTCGACAGCCTCAACGCCCACCGCCTTGTCGCCCTCGAGCAGCAGTCTGGTCATCTTGGTCTGGAAGTGAACCTCGCCGCCGCAACGTATGATGGTGTTGCGCATCGCCTCGATAACCTGCGGCAGTTTGTCGGTACCGATATGCGGATGGGCGTCGACGAGGATAGACGTAGAGGCTCCGTGCTGGCAGAACACGTTAAGAATATTCTCGATGCTGCCGCGCTTCTTCGAGCGTGTGTAGAGCTTGCCGTCGGAGTAAGCGCCGGCGCCGCCCTCGCCGAAGCAGTAGTTGCTCTCGGGGTCTACGGTCTGCGTCTTGGTGATATTGGCGAGGTCTACCTTGCGCTGTCGCACGTCCTTGCCGCGCTCAAGCACCACGGGGCGCAAGCCCAATTCGATGAGACGCAGCGAGGCGAAGAGTCCGCCGGGGCCCTCGCCTACCACTACCACCTGCGGCTTCTGGCTCACGTCGCCGTACTCGGTGTGCACGTACTCGGCGTCCTGCGGTACCTCGTTGATGTAGACACGCACGGTGAGGTTGATGAAGATAGTGCGCTGACGCGCGTCGATGCTACGCTTCAGCACACGCACGGCGTTGATGGTGCGTGCGTCGATGCCCTTTTCGTCGGCAATGTAGCTTATTATGTTTTGCTCGCTCGAGGCTACCACTGGTAGCACTCGTATTTGAAATTCCTGAATCATATCTATTCTTTTGTTATTTTTTGCTTGGTTGGTGGGGTGCGTGGATATGGCAAGATGCCATATCCTCCTATTAGGGTACAAAATTACGCAAACTTATGCGATTTTCATAAGAAATGAAACGTTTTAAGAACATTTTTCGTAATTTTGCCCCCACATCCCCATCACTTTATTGTCAACGACACGGTGCTGACGCAGCCCCGACGCAGATGACGACCAAGGAGTAGCGTAAAACCTCGCTCGTAAAGAGGACCCCGACGCACGCCAGTCGCACCACGCCTCGAGCCACGCCCGCATCGAAACACAAGCGTCTCCCTGGTATGGAGACATTAACCACAGAACAAAAAGAAATGAAAGTATTGAAGTTTGGCGGAACCTCAGTGGGTTCCGTAGAGAGTATTCTCAGCCTTAAGGCTATCGTAGAGAAAGAGGCGCAGAAGCAGCCTATCATCGTCGTAGTGAGCGCCCTGGGCGGCATCACCGACAAGCTCATCGCCACATCGCTGCTCGCACAGAAGGGCGACGAGGCGTGGAAGGACGAATTTCAGGCTATGGTGGAACGCCACCACAAGATGATAGACACTATCATCACCGACCCGCGCAAACGCGAACAGCTCTTCAACATCGTCGACTCGCTCTTCGAGCAGTTGCGTTCCATCTACTTCGGCGTGTACCTCATACACGACCTCTCGAAGAAGACGCAGGACGCCATCGTGAGCTACGGCGAGCGTCTTAGCTCGAACATCGTGGCTACACTGGTGCAGGGCGCAAAGTGGTACGACTCGCGCGAGTTCATCAAGACCGTGCGCAAGAATCATAAGAACACTCTCGACTCCGAACTGACCAACCGCCTCGTGCGTCGCACCTTCAGCGACCTGCAGCGCATTTCGCTTGTTCCGGGTTTTATAAGCAAAGACCGCGACACCGACGAGATTACGAACCTCGGTCGTGGCGGATCAGACTACACAGCTGCCATCATCGCCGCAGCGCTCGACGCCGAAATTCTTGAGATCTGGACCGACGTGGACGGCTTCATGACAGCCGACCCGCGCGTCATAAAGACCGCTTACACCATCAAGGAGCTGAGCTACATCGAGGCGATGGAGCTTTGCAACTTCGGTGCGAAGGTGGTATATCCGCCTACTATCTACCCCGTCTGCGTGAAGAACATTCCAATCCGCGTGAAGAACACGTTCAACCCCGACGGCGAGGGCAGCATCATCAAGCAGAAGGTGGCTAACAACGACAAGCCCATCAAGGGTATATCGAGCATCAACGGCACAACGCTCATCACCGTAGCGGGTCTGTCGATGGTGGGTGTGATCGGTGTGAACCGCCGCATCTTCACCGCCCTGGCAGACAACGGCATCAGCGTGTTCATGGTGTCGCAGGCTTCGTCAGAGAACTCTACGTCTATCGGCGTGCGCGACCAGGACGCTGCGGAGGCTGTAGAGGTGCTCAACGGCGAGTTTGCGAAGGAGATAGAGACAGGCGCCATGTACCCCATGCACGCCGAGAACGGACTGGCTACCATCGCCGTCGTAGGCGAGAACATGAAGAACACGCCGGGCATCGCCGGCAAGCTCTTCGGCACACTCGGCAGAGCCGGCATCAGCATGATAGCGTGTGCGCAGGGTGCGCCGCAGACCAACATCTCGTTCGTCGTTAAGAGCGAACATCTGCGCAAGGCGCTCAACGCCATTCACGACTCGTTCTTCCTGTCTGAATACAAGGTGCTCAACCTCTTTGTCTGCGGCGTGGGCACAGTGGGCGGACAGTTGCTCGAACAGATTCACAATCAGTATGAGGAGCTGAAGCGCACAAAGCGTCTGAAGCTGAACGTGGTGGGCATAGCCACATCGAAGAAGGCACTCTTCAACAGCGACGGCATCGACCTCGCCAACTATCGCGAGCTGCTCGCTGACGCTCCTGAGAGCAACGAGAGCAAGCTGCGCGACGCCATTATAGAAATGAACTGCTTCAACAGCGTGTTCGTCGACTGCACGGCGAGCAAGGAGGTGGCAGAGATTTACCAGCCGCTGCTGGAGCACAACATATCGGTGATTGCGGCGAACAAGATAGCCGCATCGTCGTCGTATGAGAAGTACGCACGCCTGAAGGAGACGGCGCTGGCACGCGGCGTGTTCTTCCGCTACGAGACCAACGTGGGCGCCGGTCTGCCTATCATCGGCACCATCAACGACCTGCGCAACTCGGGCGACGTGATTCTGAAGATAGAGGCGGTGCTCTCGGGCACGCTCAACTTCATCTTCAACGAAATATCGGCTGACGTGACGCTCTCTGAGGCTGTACGCCGCGCTAAGGAGCAGGGCTACAGCGAACCCGACCCGCGCATCGACCTCTCGGGCAAGGACGTGATACGCAAGCTCGTCATCCTGGCGCGCGAAGCCGGCTACAAGGTAGAGAAGACTGACGTGGAGGCACACCTCTTCATACCCGACGAGTTCTTCGATGGCAACATAGACGAATTCTGGAAGAACCTGCCGAAACTCGACGCCGACTTCGAGGCCCGACGCAAACAGCTCGACGCCGAAGGCAAGCGCTGGCGCTTCGTGGCTACGTTCGACCACGGCAAACTGTCGGTGGCGCTGAAGGAGGTGGACCGCACCCACCCGTTCTACAACCTGCAGGGCAGCAACAACATCGTGGCGCTCACGACCGAACGCTACCGCGAGTACCCGATGCTCATCCAGGGCTACGGAGCGGGCGCAAGCGTGACGGCGGCTGGCGTATTCGCCAACATCATGTCGATTGCAAACATATAAAATGGGCGAAACACTTGTCAGAATAAAATGAAAGTATTAACTTTGCATTAGAAAACAGAAACAGACACTCAACCCATAGGGGCGCGCCACGTTCGATCGGGATACTCATCAATAAAAAAATCGAAACCGAGAAGACTTCTTTTGCCAATGGCGGGCCATATAAAACCTCAGTGGACTAAGCTGCAAAGCCGGTGGATTACAAAGGCGGAGAGCTCTCAAATCTTGTATACTCGGAGTTTCATCACATCACTGGGCGTCCCTTTTTAATATACAGGAGATTACGACACATGTTGGCGCAGTCTCCTTTTTTTTTATAAATCACGTTAAATAGGATACACACACACACTGTAGTCGGATAAAATTAAGTAACTTTGTAATTGTAGAATACAACTTGCGCCAATGGTATACGAAAGCAAACACATACTGACTCCATCGCAGTCGATACAGAAGTCGTATCTGAGACAACCCACCGACATGGGCGAGCTGGAAAATTTCCGTTGCCAGCTCGAGATACTCCTAAACGAGCTGAACCCAACCGACCCAGAAGAGAGCAACAAGGGACGTGTTAAAACGTTTCTTGAGCAGACCTTATGGCCTTCAACGACATACGAGATTAATGCGTCGGAAAAAACCGACCTTACCATAAAGGACAAGAACATCGGACGCAATGTGGTACTTTTCGAGTTCAAGAAAGTGAATAGCGCGGAAATGGTAACAAAAGACAATCTTGTAAAGAAAGCCATGTTCGAGCTTGTACTTTATTATATACTTGAAGAACACGAAAAGAAAAACACAAGTATAAAGCACCTCGTCATATCCGACGGGTACAAATATTTTATTTTCGAGAAAGCCGAGTTTTGGGAACTATTCGGCAAGGACCGGAAACTGGTAAGCGAGATAAAATCGTCGGAGAACACGGCAAACGAGAAGAGAGAGTATATCTACAACCAGATAATAAGGCCGAAAGTAGAGGCTGTAAAAGACAAACTTTCGTTCACTTTCGTCGATTTGGAAACAATCGCTAAAGAAACATCTGCTGCCGACATCATTGCAAAGCCACGTTTCAAGGCTTTATTCAAGCTGTTCTCCCCTATCCACCTACAGAAACTGCCGTTTGCTGAAGACCATAACACCCTCAACAGAAAGTTCTATACCGAATTGTTGTACATAATGGGACTTGAGGAGCGTGGCGAAAAGCACCAAATACAACGCCTCGAAGCGAAGAAACGGCAAGCCTACTCCGTGTTCGAACAAGCATACGCCCTACTTGCCGACTACGACATTACGACAGACAAGGTAACGGGTAGAGAAATCGACGCACGTTTTGAGACAGCTCTCGGCTTGGTGATAGTGTGGATAAACCGCACACTATTCATGAAGCTTCTTGAGTCGCAACTGATAGCCTTCAACGGAAGCAAGAGAAAATATGCATTCTTCGACAAACTCACCGACTTTGCACTGATGCACTACCTGTTCTGCAAAGTGATGGCAATACCCGAGGCAGAACGCTCTGACGAGATGCGAGCCAAATTCGGAGAGGTTCCATATCTTAACAGCTCGCTTTTTGAGCTTACCGACATCGAGCAGAAATACTTCCCTATAAGCAGTCTGCGCGACAGCGAAGTGGCTGTTATGAAGAACACCTGTCTGAAGGACAATAAGGGGAAGACACTGACTGGCAGAATACACATACTCGACTATCTGAAGAGGTTTCTCGACAGCTACGACTTCGGTGCAGATACAGGCGAGAGCGGAAAGACAATAATAAACGCTTCGGTGCTCGGACTCATCTTCGAGAAGATAAACGGCTACAAGGACGGCTCGTTCTTCACGCCAGGATACATCACGTCATACCTGTGCCGCGAGACGCTGCGCCGCTGCGTGACAGACAAATACAACCAAACGTATGCCACACAATACGCCTCGTTCGACGAGCTCGCCGAAGACTTCGACCCTACCGACAAGACGCGACGCGACGAGGTGAACAGCCTTATCAACAACATACGCATCTGCGACCCTGCGGTCGGCAGCGGCCACTTCATCGTGTCGGCTCTCAACGAACTGATAGCCATAAAATGGGAGCTGAAGGTGCTGAAGACCATCGACGGCAAGCGTTTCAAATATCGCGTAGACGTAGAGGACGACGAACTGGTTGTGACCGATGCCGACGGCGAGCTGCGCTACAACCCGAACGACAGCGAGAGCCAATTGGTTCAGGAGACACTTTTCGAGGAGAAACGCACAATCATCGAGAATTGCCTTTTCGGTGTGGACATAAACCCCAACAGTGCAGAGATATGCCAGCTACGCTTGTGGATAGAACTGCTGAAAAACGCCTATTACATAAAGGGCAACGACGGCAAGCGCCATCTGCAGACGCTGCCAAACATCGACATAAACATAAAGTGCGGCAACTCGTTGGTGATGAAATACCCATTGGATGCCCCTATTGACCATGTGCTAAGAGGAGCAAACGTCACCATAGGCGACTACAAGAATCATGTGGCTCACTACAAGAACAGTCCGTCGAAAGAGAATAAGCACATCGTTGAGCACGACATCTGGATGATAAAATCGAAGCTCAACGAAGGCTACGACAAAGACAGCGACAAATACAAGAAATGGGTGAAGGTATGCTCCGACATTCTCTTGCTCGACAACTCGCTCTTTCCGCCTGAGGAAGCCGAGAGCAAACGGCTCTCCGACTTACGCAAGCAGGAAGAGAAGCTTCGTGTTTCATTAGAAGAGGCTTCGACACGCTATGCCCATTTGGGAGCATTTGAATGGCGTTATGAGTTTCCGGAAACACTGAACGAGAAAGGCGAGTTCATAGGCTTCGACTGCATAATAGGCAATCCACCTTACGGCGTATCCATAAAAGACGGATACCGCAAAACCGTGGAAGAAAAGTACGAGCACATGCCCGACTACGAAATATACTACTATTTCATAGCCTTAGGACAAGAGTTGCTGAAAGACAACGGATATTTGGCGTATATCATTCCGAATACGTGGCTATTCAATGTCAATGCAAAAGAATATCGTAAAGACATATTCAACAATTGGAGCATTGTGGAACTGCTGGATTGTACAAATTTTCAAATATTTGAGGCAGCAACAGTTCGCAACTCTGTTATTACCCTACAGAAATCAGCAAATCAGCAAAATAATATCGGTTATAGAAACACGCGCAATCTTTCGGACGAAACGGAAGGCAAGAAATCGTCGGGAAAGGATTATTTCACGGAATTGACACGACGTAAAAGACTCGTTGTTGACAAATCAGAACTGATTGATAAATTCTCACAAAACTGGGGACTTGCGCTGTACCTGACAAAGCAGGAAAAAGGCATTGTGTCAAAAATCAACTCGTTGCCAAGACGACTGAACGAGTTCTTTGACGTATCACAAGGATATATACCATACCGCCTAAAAGATCTTGAGAAAAACTTTGGCAAAGAAGAAGCCAAAATAATAAAAGAAGAACAAAGATGGCATTCAGACACGAAACTCAACGATAGTTACGAACTTGAAATAAAAGGAGAGAATATAACAAAATACAAATGTACTCCAAGCAATGTGTACGTTAAATATGGCAAACACGTTGGTACATATGTTGATATGAAATATTTCAGTTCTCCTCGTTTGCTCGTTCGTGAAATCATCAATCCGTTGATGGCTTGCTACGCTGAAGATACATACATCAACGACCCTGGAATAATAGACGTAATAAAGAATGAAGACAACAACGTCTATTCATTCAAGACATTATGGGGGATACTGAACAGCCGACTGGCTACATTTTTCCTTCTCCGCTTCGCTCCCAAGGCGAGCAAAGGAACATTCCCCAAAGTACTAATAACAGACATAAACAATTTTCCTCTACCGGAAATAGATGATGAAAACAATAAATATTTCTCAGAAATAGAGACATGTTACGATAGAATATTCGCAAAAGACAGAGAACCAGATTCTGACAAAATGTTCGTAAAAGAAAATGAATGGCAAATCGACTATTGGGTATTCAAACTGTATGGCATCACTTCGGAAGAGGACATAAACCTCGTGTATCCCGACTTCTACAAGCTAAAGCCTGCAGATTTCGACATCGAATGAAAATAATACAACAATAAAAACAAGCAACAAGTACAAACAATATAAACATAAACAAAGTATATATGTTTTCTGGTATAGTAGAAGAAATGGCTACGGTCGTAGCCATCAAGAACGACAAAGAGAATGTTGACTTCACGCTGACATGCTCGTTCACTGGCGAACTGAAGATAGACCAAAGCGTGGCGCACAACGGCGTATGCCTCACAGTGGTGGCGATAGACGGTAATAGTTACACCGTGACGGCGATGAAGGAGACGCTCGACCGCTCTAACCTCGGCGAGTTGAAGGTGGGCGACCGCGTGAACGTGGAGCGCTCGATGCTGATGAACGGCAGACTGGACGGACATATCGTGCAGGGACACGTGGACGGCACGGCTGTGTGCAAGGAGATGCGCGACGCCGACGGATCGACATACTACACCTTCGAGTACAAGTTCGACCGCGAGATGGCTGAGCGTGGCTACTTCACGGTAGACAAAGGCTCGGTAACGGTGAACGGCGTTTCGCTCACCGTGTGCAACCCTACAGAAAACTCGTTCACCGTGGCTATCATCCCGTACACTCACGACAACACAAACTTCTGCGACATCAAGGTGGGCAGCCGTGTGAACATCGAGTTCGACATACTCGGCAAGTATATCGCACGCTTGCAGCAGCTGAAGTAAAACAGAAGATACATCAAACGAATATAGAGAGATTATAAAAGAATAATGAATTATTAAAAGGCTATTTAAATTATGAAGAAGATTGGGATGACTTGTCTGGCAGGGCTTTTCCTGCTGTCGCTGTCAACCGAATGTGTGGCTAAGCAGTGGTCACTAAGAGACTGTATCGACTACGCCTTGGCTAACAACATCCAGTTGCAGAAAGCAAAGATAAAGGAGTATTCCGCCCTCGAAGATGTGAAGCAGAGCCAAGCGGCGCTGCTGCCGTCGCTCAACCTGTCTACATCGCAGAACGTAAACTACACGCCGTGGCCGCAGCAAGGCAGAGCTACGGTGGCTGACGGCTACGTGCAGTCGAGCGTGGATAAGGTTTACTACAACGGATCGTACTCGCTCTCGGGCAACTGGACGGTGTGGAACGGCAACAAGAACCGCAACAACGTGAAGCTGAACAAGGTGGCTGCCGAGCAGGCACGACTCGACTCGGCAACCACAGCCAACAACGTGCTCGAGCAGATTGCGCAGCTCTACGTGCAGATACTCTACTCGAACGAGGCTATCGCCGTAACGAAGGAGAGTCTGAAAACAAGCCGGACCAACGAGCAGCGCGGCAAGACAATGGTAGAGGTGGGCAAGATGAGCAAGGCAGACCTGGCGCAGCTCACGGCGCAGCGTGCGCAGGACGAGTATGCCATCGTTGAAGCCGAGAGCAACCTGCGCAACTACAAGCGCCAGCTGAAGGAACTGCTGCAGATAACAAGCGACGAGGAGTTTGACGTCGCCGTACCTTCTACTACAGACGACATGGCGCTTGAGGCTGTGCCGGCGCTGAACGACGTGTATGCGGCTTCGCTCGAACAGCGACCGGAGATAAAGAATGCGAAGCTCGGCATAGAGAGCAGCGACCTCGGCATAAAGGTGGCTAAGGCGGGCAGAATGCCGACCGTAAGTCTCAATGCCGGCGTTATGACCTCTACGTCGTCGATGAGCGACAACGCATGGGGCACGCAGATGAAGAACAACTTCAGCTTGGGCGGCGGAGTAACGGTGAGCATACCGCTCTTCGACAACCGACAGACTAAGACTGCCATAAACAAGGCGAAGCTGCAGAAACAGAGCTACCTGCTCGACTTGCAGGACAAGCAGACCACGCTCTACTCTACTATCGAGAACTACTGGCTGCAGGCTGTGACGAACCAGAACAAGTTCAAGGCGGCGCGCGTTTCTACAGAGAGTGCGCAAGCAAGCTACGAGCTTCTCTCTGAGCAGTTCAAGCAGGGTCTGAAGAACACCGTAGAACTGATGACGGGCAAGACGAATCTTCTGCAGGCGCAGCAGAACGAACTGCAGAGCAAGTATCTCGCGATACTCAACCTCAACATGCTGGAATTCTATCAGACGGGAAACATTAAGTAAAAGTAAAATAATTAGAGAGTAAATATGAATAAGAAAAAGACATTGGTGATAGTGGCGGGCCGCTATCGCCGCACTTGCCGTATGGCTATTGTCGGGCGGCAAGAAGGAAGAAAAGATTACGTTTGACACGGCTGCCGTTGCGCCGGCAAACATTATGAACAGCATCACCGCTACCGGTACAATCGAACCGGTAACGTCGGTTACGGTGGGTACGCAGGTGAGTGGCATCGTAAGCAAGCTCTTCGTCGACTACAATTCGGTAGTGAAGAAGGGACAGGTGATTGCGGAGCTCGACAAGACAAACCTTATGAGTCAGCTCAACACGGCAAAGACGCAGTTGGCTACGGCACAGAGCCAGCTCAACTACCAGACAGCCAACTACAAACGCTACAAGACACTTTTTGAGAAGGGACTCGTGGCTGCCGACGACTTCGACAACGCGAAGCTCTCGTACACGCAGGCTAAGGAGCAGGTGGCTTCGGCTAAGGAGGAGGTGCAGCGCGCACAGACCAACCTCGGCTATGCCACTATCACCTCGCCTATCGACGGCGTGGTGCTATCGAAGTCGGTTGAGGAGGGACAGACCGTTGCTGCAAGCTTCTCTACGCCAGAGCTGTTCACCATCGCGCAAGACCTCACCAACATGCAGGTAGTGGCAGATGTTGACGAGGCTGACATAGGCGACGTGAAGGAGGGCGAGCGCGTGACGTTCACCGTAGACGCTTACCCCGACGACACTTTCGAGGGCGAGGTGAAGCAGGTGCGCCAGGAGGCTACCACGACGAACAATGTCGTGACGTACGAGGTAGTTATCTCTGCGCCGAACGCCGACCTGAAGCTGAAGCCGGGTCTCACAGCCAACGTCACAATCTACACAGCCGAGCGCAAGGGCGTGCTCTCCGTGCCGTCGAAGGCGCTGCGCTTCACTCCGCAGAAGGAGACCGTGGGCAAGATGAAGATTGTGGACGTAGCGAACGCAAAGAACAAGGTGTGGACCATCGAGGGCAACTCTATCGTGGCGCACAAGGTGAACATCGGCATGACCGACGGCACGAACACGCAGATTGTGGGTGGCATAGCCGAGGGCACAAAGGTCGTTACCGGACTCAACGTGATGGGCGGCGAAGAGGAGAAGCCGATGGAGGCTCAAGGCGAGAGCAGTCCGTTCGCTCCAGGCCCTCCGGGAAAGAACAAGAAGAAGTAAACACCCTAACTCTACACAATAAACATTACGAACTATGGACGAAAAGAAAGTAGTAATAGAACTCGACAACGTGAAGCGCGACTTCCTCGTGGGCGACGAGACGGTGCATGCGCTGCGCGGTGTGTCGTTCAAGATATACGAGGGCGAGTTTGTCACTATCATGGGCAAATCGGGTTCGGGCAAGTCGACACTGCTCAATCAGCTCGGATGCCTCGACACGCCTTCATCGGGAGAATACTATCTCGACGGGATGTCGGTGCGCAAGATGTCGAAGTCGCAGCGCGCCGTGCTTCGCAACCGCAAGATTGGCTTCATCTTCCAGAACTACAATCTGCTGCCGAAGACGACGAGCGTGGAGAACGTGGAGCTGCCGCTGATGTACAATGCCGCAATCGGAGCTAAGGAGCGCGAGGAGCGCGCCGTGAAAGCGCTGCAGGCTGTGGGCTTGGGCGAGCGCCTGTATCACAAGTCGAACCAGATGTCGGGCGGACAGATGCAGCGTGTGGCGATAGCACGCGCGCTGGTGAACGACCCTGCCGTGATTCTTGCCGACGAGGCAACGGGAAACCTCGACACACGCACCTCGTTCGAGATTCTCATTCTCTTCCAGAAGCTGCATGCTGCAGGCCGAACCATCATCTTCGTGACGCACAACCCAGACATAGCCAACTACTCCTCGCGCAACATCATGCTGCGCGACGGACATGTGATAAGCGACGAGTACAACAAGAACATTATAAGATTATGAATTATAGCAATCTTTTCAAAATAGCCCTTCGCGCCATTGCAGCTAACAAGCTGCGCTCGTTCCTCACAGCGCTTGGCATCATCATCGGTGTGGCGTCGGTCATCACGATGCTCGCCATCGGCCAGGGATCGAAGCGCAGCATTCAGGCGAACATCGCCGAGATGGGCTCAAACATGATAATGATAAGTCCGGGAGCCGACCGCGGTCCGGGCGGTGTGCGCCAGGACCCATCGGCGATGGAGACGCTGAAGCTCAACGACTACAACTCCATCAAGGACGAGTGCCACTTCATCAAAGGCATCAGCCCCACGGTGAACAGCAGCGGACAGTGGATATACGGCAACAACAACACGCCGTCGTCTATCTACGGCGTAAACCAAGACTATCTCGAAATCAGGCAACTCTCTGTGAGTGAGGGAGAAATGTTCACAGACGCCGACATTAAGTCGAGTGCGAAGGTGTGCATATTGGGCCAGACCGTGGTAGACAATCTGTTCCCCGACGGGTCGGACCCCGTAGGCAAGGTGGTGCGCTTCAACGCAATACCGTTCCGCGTGGTGGGCGTACTGAAGAAGAAGGGTTACAACTCGATGGGCATGGACCAGGACGACCTCGTGCTTGCGCCGTACACAACGGTGATGAAACGCATCAAGGCGCAGACGTTCCTCGGCGGAATAACCTGCTCGGCAATAACCGAAGACCTCACGTCGAAGGCTATCGACGAGATAACCGACGTGCTGCGCCGCAACCATAAACTGAAGGAGGCGACTGACGTGCAGAAGGCTGACGACGACGACTTCAACATACGCTCGCAGGAGGAGCTGGCAAGCATGATGAACTCTACAACCGACATGATGACCATTCTGCTCGGTTGCGTGGCTGGCATCTCGCTCATCGTTGGCGGCATCGGCATCATGAACATCATGTACGTAAGCGTTACGGAGCGCACACGCGAAATAGGTCTGCGCATGAGTGTAGGCGCTCGCGGCGTTGACATCCTCAGCCAGTTTCTCATCGAGGCTATTCTGCTCAGCGTCACCGGCGGACTGATTGGCGTGGGCTTGGGCATCGGAGCCTCCTA
>OGXZ01000661.1_pt1 | contig 20280 bp, 15 predicted proteins | sample 1576431 | NCBI WGS metagenome assembly OGXZ01 (sample SAMEA3541590, study PRJEB24748) | human gut metagenome | biome: human gut; feature: human-associated habitat; material: faeces | place: China | collected 2012
CTGCCGAAGATCTCCGGATCGCAGAATTCAATTCCCTCCAGGCACAGATCAATCCACATTTTCTTTATAACACCATGGATATGATCAACTGGATGGCACTGCAGGGACAGACCGATGAGATCAGTCACGCAGTACAAAGCCTTTCCCGTTTTTATAAGCTGACCCTGAGCCGCAAAAAGGGAATCTCTACCATTGCAAGGGAGCTGGAGCATGTAACCATCTACGTGCAACTCCAGAATATGCGCTACCATGACAGCATTGAGCTGATCACGGATATCCCGGATGAGCTTTCAGAATACCAGATCCCGAAACTGACTCTTCAGCCTGTTGTGGAAAATTCCATTCTCCACGGGATCCTGGAAAAAGAATCAAAATCCGGAACTATTGTTATTACCGGATGGATGGAAAATGAGGATGTTGTTCTTCTGATTTCTGATGACGGTGTTGGGATTTCGCCGGAAATCCTGTCAACTATCCTTTCCGGAAATGGAAAAAGCCAGTCCGGAGTCTTTGACTTTGTCTACGGCGAGAGCCGTGACCGAGGCCAAGCCATGGTGGACTTAAAAGAGAGCTACCAGAAGACGGGGTTGACGTTGGGCGCTGATGAGCTGCCTGACTATTTGCCGGTCTTCTTGGAGTTTGCGGCGCTGCAACCCACGGTCACCGATGCGCTTCGCTTAATGAAAGAAGTGAAGCCCGTGCTCGAGGTGATGCAGCAAAAGTTTGAGTTCCGCTCCCACCCTTATGCCCCTTTGATTGCGATTTGTCATGCCCTTGCTTCTCGAGAGGTGAAAGACGATGCCAACGTTTGATTTTTCCCTGTGGTCCAATACGCTCCTTTTTGCGTATTTCCCCTATATAGCGCTCGGCGTTTTCTTGGCCGGGTTTTACTGGCGCTTTAAAGCGCATAACGCCTCGGTGCAGGCGCTCTCGACGCAGTACTTGAGTAACGACCGCGAGATTCGCTGGGGCTCGAACCTCTTTCACTTTGCGATCGTGGGTGTCTTTTTTGGGCACATCTTCGGGTTGCTCGCGCCGGAGCCCCTTTACATCTGGTTGATGAGTAACGAAACGAAGCGCTTGCTCGCTATCGTGATGGGGGGCCTGACCGGGCTCGTGGCTTTGATCGGGATTGCGATGATGGCCAAACGCCGCTTCACGAATCCTGCGGTGGTGGCGAAATCATCCTTTGCGGATAAATTCGTGGTGGTGTTGATCCTGGTGCAGATCGTCACGGGTCTGTTGGGTACGATCGTCACGGCGTTCTCGCCCTTGGAGAGCTATTTGGCGATTGACCATTGGGCACAGGGGCTCTTTATTTTCCGCCCTGAACCCGGTACGTGGTTGGTGGATACGAGTTTTATCCATAAGCTTCATATGGTCTTGGGCTTTGTGATCTTCTGCGTCTTCCCGTTCACGAAGTTGATGCACATGGTGGTGGTCCCGGTGAAGTACTTCTTCACCCCGAACCGTGTGATTAACGCTGGGGGTCGATAGCGTTCGATCCACGAGGGGAGGGGTGGCCATCCACTCGAGGATGAACGCCATCTGCCCTTTGCGTGAATCTTGGAAAGCTTTCCCGTTGCGCCTCGCGTTTGTTGGGTGGTCTTTGTGACTGACCCGCTAAGCGCGAGGCGTTTTTTTGTGCTCTCAGGACGTGAAGCCGGGTGGTGCTCGATAGGGTCGTTCACGACAATGAGAATGGCGAATAAATGAGTGTTCACGAACTTAAGAATGGCTGTTCACGTCTTAAGGAAACTACATACAGCACGGTGTTACTTTGGTGCTGGTGAGGGGGATTCGATAAGATCAAAGAGCACCAAGCAACGAAGCTCGATATCGTAGGATGCCGAGCTTCGAAGTGAGGAACGTGTTAAAGCGGTAGGGGATTGGTGTGTTGATGATTGGAAGCCTTGGGTTATCACTAATCAACACTCACGTGCGATGTTACAAGCTGTAGGTCGTGGTTAAGGTCCCCGCGACGCCTTGTCGATCGCCCACAAAGCCATCCACGTGCAGGCCAAAGCTCCAGGCTTTGGCTGAGTCAGGATGGTAGTCCACCTTCGCCGTGAAGATCCCGGTGTTGTCGTTGAGGCTTATGCGGTCCACGTCATAAGGGAAAAGCCATCACAAAGCAGCTATACGCTGTTCTTTAAAGCTGTATCTGATGAAGGTTCTCGTTGTGCCTTGGCGGTTCACTGAAAAGAAGAGCAAAGACCAACGGTGAAGTGGTTTTAGTCGACAGGTGCCTTCCACGTCATTTCGATATGAGGGATGCCGTCCTCGAGAAAGGTGTCGCTCGTTTGTACAAAGCCCACTTTTTCGTATAGTGAGCGCACATACTCTTGCGCGTGGATCACGATCTTTTTGGCCTGAAACGCGTCTTGAGCGACTTTCAAGCCTTCTTCCACAATCCGAGTGCCCAAACCGCAACGCCTTTTAAGCGTGATCACGCGGCCAATGGCTACCTCACCGCCCGTCGCTTCTTTGGGTAAAACGCGGCAGTAGGCTTGCAAACCATTCTCGTCCGTGAGCCAAATGTGAATGGCGAGTTTGTCCGCAGTGTCCATGTCTTGGTAGGCGCAGTGCTGCTCCACCACAAAGACGGCGGATCGCGCCGAGAGAATCTCAAAGAGCTCATCGGTGGTGAGCTGAGAGTAGGGCTTGATGTGCAATGTATAGACCATGGGACTAAGTTAGGGTAGGAGGAAAAAGAGTCCATACGATAGGGCGTGCATTGCAGTGTTGTCAAGGCTGAAAGGCACTCCGAGGGCGATTTTGATGTGCGAAAGCTAAAAAAAGAGGTCTCGCGCACCGTGGCGGGAGACCTCAAGAGGCAATGTTCAAGAAGAGAATAGCGGGTGAAGCCCTTGCACTTCACCCAAGATGTCGACCCTTACGGGAAGACGTACTTCGCACCCACGTAGATGCCAAAGGCGTTGTAGTTGGGGCTGGTGGTGAAGTCCACAGCCGCGTCACCAAGATAGTAAACGCCTTGACGATGGACATCCCAAGAAGAACCATGTCCGTAGATGGCGTTACCCATCAAGGTCCAGCTCTTATCCAACTTCCAGTCAAGTGTGGCGGAAGCATAGTGCGACTTGTTGTCGTTCTTCCAGGCGCCAGACGTCCAAGCGATGTCATCCTTGTCGTAGCCATAGACGTAGCGGACTGTCGCCTTCCAAGGTGCATTTTCGGGATGAAGCCCAAAGCCCAAACCAACCGTGTGAGACGTGCTCTTGGTGCCATTGTGCTTCACACCAGTTTTCGCGACTCTATCGACATTGGTTTTAGCATAGTCGTAGTTATAGAAGGCAAAGACATTCAACGCACGAGTAAGTGTCCAGTCAATATCTAAGCCCAACAAATAACCCTTGGCCTTATCCATACCCGCGAAGGTTTCTCCTGCGGGCAGATTTTTGTCACTATAGTCGCGATCATAGAGTCGGCCCAAGAAGCTCACTACGACGGCGTCAGTAGGATTGTGCGTCAAGCGCAAATCCACGGCGTGCTGATCGTATCCGAGGAGGTTCCAGGGGGAACCCACTTCATTTTCTTTGTTGTAGTTCCAGCCCGACATGTCGCGCCCCGTATAGGTATAACCTAACGAACCCGAGAGCATCGGGGAGAGGCGTTTACGAAGAGCAATACCCGCTTCATAGGTCTTTAAGTGTTCCAGATACGCTTCATAATCGCGTTTGGTGTACTTACCTTCAGCCTTGATGGAGTAACCGTGTCCGAGGTTGTATATAGCTTGTCCAGCCAGTTTATTCTGGGTGTAGCTCGAATCAAATACATTTTCGTTGGCGTACTTACCCGAGAGACCGTCGATCGTCTGGTCATACTTCTTATAGGAGTATGTGAGCTTGAGCGACAAAGGATCTGTCGGACGAGATGTCACCCCAAGGTTAAAATCAGGCATCTTCACACTGGCGTCTAGCGCTGTGTAATCAGGCAAATAGGTGCCATTAAAGTTGAGGACATCACTATCCAATTCAGACCAAGTGTAGCTGGCATCCATGGATAGCGTGGTACGTTCAACAGGGGTGTATGTGCCGTTGAAGCCAATGCGGTTTAACGTGTTGGATGGATCGAGTGACTTACCATGAATCTTAACGGTACCGTTGGTAAGGGTGATCGGGTGCAACAAATAGTCGTTATCGTTATTGAATTTCGATAAATAATAATTAGCACCCAAAGTCCAGTTGTCACCTAAATATTCGGCTTCGAGACTGACTTGATGGTGTTGATCATCAATAGATTGGATAACGTCACGGCCCACTTCAGGCGAACCACGACCGCAGTAACTTTCTCTGGCTGACAAACTTGTGTCACCCGTGCGGCGATCTAATTGATAGCCTGCTTGTAAAGTAGCTTGAGGCGTGACAAAGAGTCGACCATTAACCGCATACACATCACGAACCTGTTCGATCGTGTAGTTCTCATAATAGTCACCGAAACTGGCTTTACTGGTCGTGATAATGCTGTCAGGAACTATGCCAGTTTCAGCAGACACGTGACGGAAGCGTTTGTAACGTGCAGCCACGTCCCACTTGCTTGCCACGCCGTAGCTACCCTTTACCTCAGGAATTGGGCTACCGAGTGAGGTGCCTTCCACGGTCCAGGTGGTGAGGCCTTCGCCGCCTGAGAGGTTCGCGTCCACAATGGCCGAGCCGTGTTGCTTGGCGTAGCCGTTCCAACTTTCAGCCGCGGCTTGACCGTCCCCTGTGACATGGGTGTACTGACCACCCACGGAGATGCTAGACGCTTGATCCGCTTCGGCTTGGGCTTGCGCAGCTTCAAGCGTTAAAGGAATGTCACCGTAGGCCATAGCGTTCATGGCAAACGAGAGTCCAATTAAAGCACTCGCAGAGGCGATGGCGGTGCTCAACGTCGTGCGTTTAAGAGTTTTGCTCATCATAATGACACCTCCAGAGAATTACTTCGTAAAGCGAGCGCCACCAACGGCGTTCGAGCCATGGATGCGCGGGTGGCAAGTCAAGCAACCATTACGCGTATCGACTTCGGTATTGTGGTGAGAGTTTGCATGGCACGTCGTGCAAAGCATCGGGTCGTTCGCCTTCAGCATGGAGATACGGTTCGTGCCGTGTGGGTTGTGGCAGTTGCCGCAATCTTCGGTCACGGCTTCATGCGGGTGCACAAACGGACCGCGTTTGCCCGGGTGGCAGGTGTAGCACGTATCGTTCTTATCCTTACCCTTTAAGAGCGCTTCAGAGCCCGCGCTCGTTCCATGCGGATTGTGGCAAGAGACGCAGTTCATCTGACCGGAGAGCAAAGGGTGCGTGGAGGTCTTAAAGAGGTTAGCCTTCTGATCGGGGTGGCAAGAGAGGCAAAGCGCGGTGCTCGTCTTGGGGTTGAGCGCAATGTCGGCTTTGTGGCTCGAGTGGCACGAGACGCAACCCACTTGAGCGCTTTCATGCGTGGAACCTGCCCAATGCTTCTGGGTGCTACCTTTGTGGCAAGACGTGCAAACCTTGTTGCTTTCAGCCAAGGTCTTTTCGTCCATGAAGCCCTTCACGTCTTTTTTGAACGTGAACTGGGGTTTTTCTTTGGCGGGGTTGCTCATATGGCGCAAGACTTCACCGTGGCAGGTGGCACAGTCGTCACCTGGCGTACGGCCGTCTTTGACGGCATGGCGCGTATTGGCATAGTGCTTTACGGCGTCAGGGTGGCACGAATAGCACGGGGTTTTGTCGACAGCAGCCGGTGTCGCAGCCGAGGCGTTAAACGAGAAGGCGCCTAAGCCCAACATCACCAGCACGAGTCCTTGGCGGACGAATCGTTTCGCGGCAGACATGGTGTTCTCCTTAAGTTTCTTGGGGATTTTTTGTGACCTATGGGGAGCCAACGTTTGCGTGGATGAGGAAAAAACAGAGCAAACACGGCTTTCTTTAAGAGTCGAGTGCATTGTATGAAGGGGTGCTAAACCCTATGTCAAACGGATTTGACACCTCTCCCATCTGGGAGGGGTAACGCTATCCATTATGGGTATATCGGTCGCGAGTGTGCTGTGAGAGAGCTAATGCGAAAGCAGATTCGGGTATCCCCTTATTCTTAAGAAAATTTAAGGTAGCTTGACGAATGTCAAACTGCTAAAGTGCTCGAATCGCTTTTTTGCAACACGCCAAAGTGTTTGAAGGTGTACTGGGCAAGGAGGCTTTATCTCTCAAAGACGGTAAAAAGAGAAGCCCGAAGCGCAGTCGCATAGCGAGTGAAGAGTGGGTCAGGGCGCACCGCTGCAACCATGGATGCGGGAGGAGACAGAGAGCCACATCGTGCAAAAGCGCGCCAGAAATCACGGAGCATGGACCCAAGGCTCTGGGGAATGACCACTAAAAGCGAAGGCTTCGGGCAAAAAGATAAAAGGACTAAAAGAGCAAAGAGCCAAAGAGAAGAACCAAAGAGCAGAGCGAGAGGCGAGCGAGCCGGTGGTAGAGCACACCCTCGCTCGTATCTCTCAGTCTGCCTCAGGACCTATTAAGGCAACAAATACTTCACACCAACATAGACGCCAACATTGGTGCTGTTAGGACTCATCATGATGTCAACGAGCGGGTCGCCGTCAACATGCCAGCCTTGACGACGCATGTCGTACGAAGAGAAGTGCCCGTAGCTTGCCATCCCTAAGACGCTCCAGCGGTCGTTCACCTTGTAGGTCACGTTCGCGTTGGCGTAATGCGACTTGGTGTCGTTACTCCAGTTATGAACGTTGTAGTGGTTCGTGTCTTTGTCGTAGCCGTAGACATAACGCACGGTGCCAGACCAAGGCGAGTTGGCGGGGTGCAACCCCAAGCCCAAACCGACGGTGTGCGAGATCATCTTGATCTGCGTCTTGGAGCTAAAAGGACCACTACCCCAAATCGTGTAGCCGTTCATCGAACTGTCTTGCTTTTGGTAGTCCAAGGTGTAGAACGCAAAGAGGTTCCAGTCGCGCGACGGTGCCCAATCGGCGTCGAGGCTCAAGGCGTAACCTTGCGTTTTGTCCAAACCGTTAAACCAAACCCCAGTCTGCGAAGCAAGCGTGGACTCAGGAATACCATCGTCGTTGTAGTCGCGCTCATACACGCTGCCCGTGGCCGTTAATGTGAACGTGGGGTGCAACTTAGCAACCAGTCGTGCGTCGACTCGATGTTCGTCATAACCCAACAAATTCCACGGATACCCAAAGGGTTGAACTGTCCAAGCAGTCACATCACGGCCCTTGTATGTGTAGCCCAAGCTTCCCGAGAACATCTCGCTCATGCGCTTACGAAGCGCAATGCCGGCTTCATACGTCTTCAACGAGTCGACGACTTCATCGTAATTTCGATCAATGTACTTTCCGTGCATTTTGAGGCTATAACCGTTGCCGAGGGTCAGAATGCCTTGCCCTTTGAGCTTATGCTCGGTGTAGTCATAGGAGCTGTAGTTGTAGCTGGAATACTCATCCGTGATGCCGTCGACATCGTGATCGTACTTCTTGAAGCGATAGTCGACTTTCAATTGCAGGGCGTCAACGGGGCGCGTCACGAGCGCTACGCTCACCATCGGCATGCGCGCTTTTGCATCAAGATTGCTCACATCGGGCGTGTTAACCAAAGGATCCACAAGATCAAGCGAATGGCTATCGGAGTCAAGCCACGTGTACGAGGCGCGTGCCGAGAGTTGTGTGGTTGCGCCAAAGGATTTCGACCCGTACAGCGCGACACGGTTCATGGTGTTCGAGGGGTCGAGATTTTTCCCCATAAATTGCATGCCACCATTCATGGTTAACACAGGGTGCAAGAACGTGTCATGATCATTGTCAAATTTGGAGAAGTCGTAGGAGGCCCCTAAAACCCAACCGTCAGCGACGTATTGCGCACCGGCCTTCACTTGATGGTGTTGATCTTCAACAGGGACAAGATAGCCACGCGCTAGATCGTCATTCACGTAAAACTCTGGGGCTTTCGCCGAGGTGGACGTATCACCACGCCGGCGATCCCATTGATACCCGGCTGTGACGGTCGTATTGGGTGTCAAAAAGAGACGACCGTTAACGCTCAAGACGTCGCGGACTTGCTCAAGAATGGCTTGGTCATAGTCGTTGGCATCGTAAGCTATGCTAGGGTCGGCGACATTGTTGAATTTGAGAATGGAGACTTCGTTGCTGACATGGCGAAAACGCTGATAGTGTCCCTTAACGTCCCAGCGACTTGCGACGCCATAACTTGCATCCAACTGTGGGATAGGGGATCCCAAGGATGAGCCCACCACCGACCAGCGAGTGCGGTCTTCACCGCCCTTCAAAGTCATATCGACTTGTGCTTGTGTGTGGGCTTTCTCGTAGCCATTCCATGCTTTCGCGCTTGCCGTGCCGTCGCCCGTGATATGGCGAGTTTCCACGCCCACTTGGATGCTTGAAGCTTGATGAGCGCGCGCCATACTGCGTGCGGCGTCAAGCGTCAAAGGAATGTCTTCGGAGGCTTGAAGGGGCATGGCCGTCAAGGCGCCGAACATTGCGAGCGCCAGGGGCGCTAAACTCAAGCGTGCTGAAGGAGTCCGGGTCGATGAAAATACATTGGCTTTTGTCATGACGTCTCTCCTTACTTCACTAAATATTGACCCTGAACCGAGTTCGAGCCGTGGATGCGCTTATGACAAGCGATACAACCCGTACGCACGTAGGCTTTACTGCTGACGGGGGCGGCGTTATTGAGCGACGGATTGTCATGCGGGGCCGTGCTGTGGCAACTCGTGCAGAGCATTGGGTCTTCCATCTTCAACATGGCCATGCGGTTCGTGCCATGCACATCGTGGCAGTTGGCACAGTTTTCCGTTACCGCTTCGTGCGGATGGACAAACGGGCCACGTTTGCCGGGGTGGCACGTGTAGCACGTGTCGTTTACCGATTCGCCTTTCAAAAGCTTTTCGTTGCCCGGGGCGGTGCCGTGTGGGTTGTGGCAGGAGACGCAGTTCATCTGGCCCGAGAGCAATGGGTGCGAGGAAGACTTAAAGAGGCCGGACTTTTGTTCGCTATGGCACGAGACGCAAAGTGCGGTGCTCGTTTTCGGGTCGAGAGCAATGTCGGCATCGTGCTCGGTGTGGCACGACACGCAACCCACTTGTGCGCTCTCGTGCGCTGAACCCGCCCAATGCTGCTGCGTGCTTCCTTGGTGGCACGAGGTGCAGACCTTGTTGCTCTCGGCGAGCGTTTTTTCATCCATGAAGCCTTTCACATCCTTTTTGAACGTGAACTGTGGCTTTTCTTTCATGGGGTTGGCGAGGTGACGGAGCACTTCCCCGTGGCACGTCGCACAGTTGGCGCCCGGCGTCTTGCCGTCGGCAATAGCGTGGCGCGTGTTGGCGTAGTGTTTGCTCGCGTCAGCGTGGCAGGCGACGCAGGCTTTTGAGGTATTGTCCGCTGGGGTAGTAGCGGCGGTACCGGGCAGGGCAAACGTGAGCCCCATTGCTAAGGCTAATGCGGCCAATGGGGTTAACCGCCGAGTTGTTAAGACCGATCGAGACATACATTTCTCCTTGATGTCATAGACAGGGTGGCATAGGGATCGTTCTCGTCGTCTCAGCGCCCTGGGGACGCGGTTGACTCACGTGCAAATCGCACCAAGAGAACGATTTAACTTCAGTCTAGAAACTGGATTAAACGATAATGTCAAAGAAATTTGACGTGAGATCGTCGTGCGTCATATACCATCCGATCTAGGTCAATAGGGAGAATGGATCTAGGCTGTTTGGTGGGGCAAACCCTAAAGGTTAGATCTTTTTGTGGCTTTCTTGTTTTGTCGCAAACTTGGACGCCATTGCTAGGGCGATTAAGGGAAATTACGGATATTTTTTTTGCGATTAGGCCGTGTGAAATCCGCGTCAAATTAGCAAATGAAAAAGCGTAATTTAAATAATTAGCCTTGATTTGTCGACAATTCATGGATTTCGAATTAATGCTAAACTACACATTCAAATAACAGTGATACCTCTTGAGAATTAAATCTTAAGGGAGATCACTCGCAAAATGAACGCAAACGTGAAGCGAGAATGAGGAGCAAAAAGTGACGAGGCGTTCACACCCAAGAGAGAACGTTTTGTCGCATTTGTTGCTTTCATCGATTGTTTCGCAATTGGGGACAAGCATTGCTACAATGCGCTTGGAGATGGTCTGACGCTAAACGTGTTGCTTAGCGACAGTGAAGGGTGCGAGGCACGCGTATCGCGCAGCCCACAGCGTTGCTCACCACGCTGAGCGCACAATCCCCGCCACGATTTCCCGTTTCACACTAACCAGGATTCGACGGACGAAGGAGACAGCATGACGTCGTACAAAATTTTGGTGGTTGACGATGAGTATTCGCATGTCGAGAATGTGATCGACTACTGCGAACTGCAGGGCTGGACAGCCAAAGGCGCGTCCAACCCGTTTGAGGCGCAAGACCTCTTGGCGCATGAACGATTCGATTTGATGGTGCTCGATGTGACGATGCCTGGCAAAGACGGGATGACGTATTGCGAAGAGTTGCGCTCGCACGGGATCGCGCTCCCGATTTTGATGTGTACCGCCAACCAAGACGTGGACGACCGGGTGCGAGGCCTGATGAGTGGGGCCGACGACTACCTCACGAAACCCTTTTCGCTCAAAGAGCTCGGCGCTCGTATTGAAGCGATTTTGCGTCGCGCCAATCCCGATCGCCTTCAAGTGGGCGACTTGGAGTTTGACCGTCGTCGCCTACAGGTCACGCGTGCGGGTGTCGCGATTACGCTCAAACCCATTGCGCTCAAGATTTTAAATGAGCTCATGAGCCACAGCCCCGGCGTGGTGCGTCGCGAGCGACTCGAAGTGGCTATTTGGGGCGGGGAGCCGCCCGACAGCGACAGTCTTCGCGCGAACCTTTACCTCCTTCGTCAAGCCGTGGATAAGCCGTTTGAGAAAAAGCTCATTCACACGCACCCGGGTATCGGGTGGTCAATTTCCGCCGATGAGAACGAGTAACCGCAGCGTGTCAGTATGACACGCATCACGTCGGATTTAAAGCATAAGAGCCTGATAGAGAGAGCGTGAGGAGACGTGCATGATTCGAGAGTGGATAGAAGAGGGCGGGCGCCTGAGTCGTCGAGCGACGTTGGGGCAGCGCATTGCGTTTTCCTTTGCGATCATCATGACCGCGATGGCGCTCATTTACACCACGGTGCTCTACTACAACTTTAAGTGGGTGGAGTTGACGCTCTCGGGTGAACACATGGCTGATCAGCTCCATGCGAAAGAGAAAGCCATTTTAAGTGGTGTCATGCCCCAGGTGAATCCCGGGGTGTGGCTCTACAGTTCCCACCCTAAGCTCAATCCCGTGCCCGAGCAATTTCAACAGGCGCCCCTGGGCTTTTCGGAGCAAGAAAGTAGCCCCTCGTACTTTATCTGGCGTGAGCAAAAAGACGGCTACGACTTTATGCTCGTCAAAGATCAGACCACGTTTGAAGACATGGAAAAGATCTTTCGCAAAGTGATCGCTCTGATGGCGGTGCTCGTCTCGCTCTCGGGGCTCGCGTGGGGGCTCTTCTTATACCGCGTGATCATGAACCCGGTGCGGCGCTTAAGCCAAGAGGTGGAAGCGGCAAGCCAAGCCTCGCACTACCAGCCCTTAGCTGCGATGCCACGCCGCGACGATATCACGATTTTGGCGCAGTGCTGTGACGCGGCGCTCGCGCGCCTACATCAAGCGCTCGCGCGTGAGCAAACATTCACCGGCGACGTGAGTCATGAGTTGCGCAACCCCTTAAACGTCATTGAAGGCAGTATTGAACTTCTCGAGATGACGCCCTTGACCGAGAAGCAGCACCAGATTGTGAATCGTGCACAGACGGCCGCCAACGACATGCACCAGTTGGTGGACGACTTTTTAGCGTTTGCGCGCGATGCGCAAATGTTAGGGTCGTCGACCGCCGACACGTTGCCCGCGCTCTTTTGCCGTATGCGAGATATGTGGACGGCCGAGGCCGAGCGCCGAGGGATTACGTTTCGCACGCAAGTTTTGGCCGAGTGCGGTGGGGTGTACTCACCGGTTCTTTTGGGCTCCGTGATGAATAACCTCATTCGCAACGCCATTCACTACACCGAGTCGGGTGAGGTGGTCTTAGAAGAAATTGAAGACGGATTTGCGGTGCGCGATCATGCGGGCGGGATTGCCCCTGAGGAGGTGACACGTTTATTCGAACCGTTTGTGCGAGGCTCGGCCGGGCGACGCGATCGCTCAAGCACGGGTTACGGCTTGGGGCTTTCGATTGTGATGCGACTTTGTAGGCGGTGCCACTGGCAAATTCGCCACGAAAATATTCCGGGTGGGTCACGCTTTGTGGTGACGCTCAAAACGGAAAAACCTGAGAGCGTTTGAGCGCGTTCGAGTGCGTTTAAAAGACGGATAGCTGAGAGAGTGGGACTATCGCGTTGCCCAGCTCTCAATTTTTTCGTGCGAGCAAAACAAAAAGCTCTCGCAGAGACCACACCAAATAAACCCAGCCACAGAGTTAAATGGGATCAATCCGCGAGAGCATTACTATTGTAGCCAATCTCACGACGTGAGGATCTTTTTTCGTCACAAAATCTCACGTTTTTTCGCGTTAGCTGTGCTTTGTGACAAGTCCTATAGTGTATTGTGCTGAGTTTTTAGCCAAAAAGGCGAGGAGAAAACCGCTATGGCACGAAATAATAACGCCTTTGTGAGGCAACTTTTGAGCGGTCGTCACCAATGACTCCTCCTTGAACAAGCACGAGGGCAGGTGTGCCCATTTTTAGGCTCCATGAAGGTGACTGATTGAGAAAAAAGGCCACGGGACCGTCTTCCCGTGACCTTTTTCTTAACCTTTTCCTCATAAAATGAGGCAAGACGCCTCAAAACGGATGCTCTACGCTACCAACGTAAGCTCATCACCTTCCCACCGCGATAGACGCCTTTTCCCATCTCATCGACAAAGCCCAGGGCATAGTCGGCGTAGGAGATTTGGCTCACGCCTTGTGCGTTCACGCTGAAGCGATCGTCGTCCGCGACGTAGTGACCCGTCTTGGCGCCATCGGGCAAAAATTCTGCGGCCGGTGGCACATAGGTCCAATCCACCCCATGACGCGCTTTGAGTTGCGCGAGTCCCGCAGCCATGTTGGAGGCGAGCGGCTTATACGCGTCAGGGAAATCGGGGGTGTCGACCAAACGGACGGTGCGTGCGTCGTTAACATAAAGCGCCCCGGCGCCGCCCACAATCATCAAGCGTGTCGTGGTGCCTTCGACGAGGTCTGCTAAGTGCATAAAAGCTTTGCCAAAAAGCGAGACCGTCTCGGGCGTGAAGAACCCGACGGCGCAAACCAAAACGTCGAAGCCTTTGACGTCTTCGCGCGTTAAATCAAAAAGGTCGCGTAGCAAATGATGCTGCGCGCCCGACTGATCGGCGTGGCGCACCACTGCCGTCACATCCATGCCACGCGCCACAGCTTCTTTCACTACTAAACGACCCACTTTACCATTGGCCGAAACCACCATCACTTTCATGACTAAATCCTTGAAGATAAAAAGACTTTCTTGAAGAGAGACAGGCTTTGAGGGCATTGCCTCAAGGCTCTCTCACCCGTGCTGCGACCTAGTCTACGTGCACGACAGGAGGCGATCAAGAGGTTACCGCACCGTGAGTGGGTTACCTCAAGGTAAGCTTTGTGCGTTACGAGTCGATTGCGCGAAAAGCAAAGAGTGTTAACGATTGTAAGTACACAGAGGCGTCCCGGTCATCTCGGGCATTTTGAATACTTGGGATGCACTTTTTGCGATTTGCCGTCGCACAGGTCGCTCATCCGTCGCTCAAGGCAGGTGTTCTTCATTGGCGAGCACCTCTAAAAGGCTTTATCATTAAGGAATACGGGCATTTCTGCGTTTTTCGTGAGAGGTGCCAACGGTTTAGCCACTTTTTTAGTCAGTTTTTAGTGTAGACAGAGTCACCATGGGACACGATAGATACGGTTGGATAGATAGAACGATTGATCATTTAGCGACAAGCGATGACGCGCAGGTCGAGGAGGGGCTGCCGAGCTACGCCCTTTTAGAAGAGCAGTTTCCGCTTCTCAAAGACAGTACCGTCACGGTCGTGGTGGAAATGGGACCGGTCGATCAGGCGATTGAATTTCCGATTGAAGATTGGGTCTCGGTCGTCACCGGGGGCGAGAGCCGTCACGCGTTTACGCTTGGACGTCGCACCGAAGACGGGGGCATGGAAGCCGTTCAAATTTTGGTCTATTTCAAGCACCGCTATGTCGTGGCCTTTAGTAAAGAAGGACTCCACCGTGTGTGGGAAGGGCCCTTAAAGCGCGTCAAACACATCGCTGGGATGAACTATCGCGGGGAAGATTTGGCCGACGTGCTCTTAGCCGGTGGTGAGCAGGGCGTAAAAGACGATGACCAAGAGCGCGCGGATGCGGCGCGCTATCGCGACGAGTGCGAAGCTCGCGACGATCGTACCTAGCGAGAAGGCTTCCACCTAAAACCAGAAAACGAAAGCCAAGAACGAGCTTAAGCGAAAAGCCAAGCGACAAGCCGATAGAAAAGCCATGAGACGACCGGTCACACTGAGTGCCATCAGTGTCTTTGCATTGAGAAAACCTTTTTAAACGCTTTTCTGAATGCTTCAACGCTATAACACTTTATCGCTTTCTCACTGCACCGCCTCTTGCTTTACGTTCGGTGCCAGGGTGTTGTTCATAAAGGTTTTGCTCACCCACCCGACGCACCCAACGTCGCCCTTTTGTCGTCTTTTTTGTTGAGGAGAATCCCGTCATGCAAACACCCACCGATTACGTCGAGGACGATTATTTGGACAACCTCGAAAGCCTCATGTACACGGGCTTTTTGGTGCTGAATCGCCCCTTTAGTCTCAGGGGCTTGGCGAGCGAATTAGCCCTGCAGGGGCTCACAGCCGAGCACATGCTGCTTCGAGGCGAAGAGTCGCTTCAGATCACCTTTGGTCCCGTGAAACTCTTGATGACCACCATTGATCACGAGGTCCACGATCAGTTTGTCGATGAGCTCTCCTTTACCAAAAGAGCACTACAGGAAGCCAAATTTACGAATACGCGACATTTTGAAGACTTAGACCTTCTCTACGTGCGCTACGACATGACACCGGTGAGTCAAGTGGCGCTCTTTGCCTTGACTCAACTGTTGATCCGACTATGGACGCAAGACGGCGTGTTGGGGATGCTCTTTTCGTACAAACCCCCGGTGAACGTCGCTACGTTGCGGCGCTGTGCTAAGAGAACCGAGCCTCTCTTGGATCACATTTGGGAGCATCTCAAACCCATTCTCCAAGCGGTCGAACCGGTAAGCGTGAACGACGGTGACGATGAGGCCGGCAGTGAGACGCCCGAGTCGAAAGCCCCCGCGACGGGCTGGATGATGCCCGGGGGCAATAACGTTTTATCCTAGCGCACGCCAGCGTTAACGCTCAAGGGAAGGATGAAAGAGCCACCCATTTCTCCTTTCGAGCGCTTCTGCACCACGCCGCCGTCCAAGTACAGTAACCTTTTCATCATGGGAGACGCACGATGTCTCGTCGTACAACAAAGAAAAATTCAACGACCAAAACGTATTTTGTTGCCAACTTTATTCTCACCGAAAAGTTTGATCCTGCGTGTTTGAGCAGTGCGTTTGGAAAGAAATATGATGTGCTCGTTGACGAGGACGATGAGCTTTTAGCCAAAGGGCCTTCGGTCTTTTGTGCGATCACGATGAGTAACCTGTTAGCGACTGAAGAAGACGTGGGCGTAGCACGCATTGCTAAAGTGTGCAAAGCGCAAAAGAAGACGATCAAGCGCTATCGTGGGCAATATGTCAGTATGATGGAACTTACCGCGTCATACCCGAAGCATGACGACAAGGCGATGGCGGATATAGGTCGCCTTTTGAAGGCCATCTGTCACGTGCCCGAAGTGCTGATGTGGGACTTTTATTCCGAAAGTGTGTTGCCCGAGACGGTGCTCAAAACGAGCGAGAGTGACCTCGTGGCAATCATCGATAGCGTAAGCCGAGACGATGATGAGGATTGCAAGGATCAACTGGCCTTACATCTGATGGACTTTGACGATCGCTTCGAGAGTACCGACGTCGGGTTTCCTGACGTCGTGTTTCCCGACGTGGAGCCGGAGACCGAAGACGAAATCGAGTTGATCGAGGCGCCCGGCGACTTGATGGCCATCGCTGCTGTCAAAGAGCACGAAGAAGAGATGGCTGCCCAGCTGAGCATCGAACGCCTTCAGGCGGAGCGTCAAGCTTTGGTCGCTGAGACCGATAAGCACCTTATTTCGTACTTACGCAAAGTGAACGGCGAATTTCATTTTGTTTGGTTGGGTGAAGCTTTCGACTTTGATCTCTTTTATCGAAAGCTTCGCTACCTCGGGATTACCCCGGAGCACATTCAAGCGATCCCCGGTGGCCTCTACGTGATGGTGGGACCCTATGCGCTCTTTGTGGAGCACGCCGCCGATTCGCTCACATACTGCCCACCGTTTGTACGAGACTCGCTCAAGCATTTAACCTTCCCCAAGGAGCTCCAAGAGCGTCCCGGCGGACTTGAAGCGTTCCTCAACCAGTTGACGGTTGTGCGTGTGACGGTGCGCATGCAACCCGTGAGTGACCTGACGCTGGCGCTTGCCGCAGGGACCGTGCGACTTTTTGCCAAACTTACCAGCAGTGTGGCGATTACGCATGAAAACGAAGAAAGCTATACCGTGGGTGACGTGATCGCGATGAGCCACGATGCGCTAAAGAGTTACGTAGAGGGGCACATTTTTGCCGTTGAGCAACCGGTCGTCGTGACGCCCGCGATGCTATAGTGTGCGAGCGCAAACCCTCATGACTTTGCTTCCCTCAGCTCACCCCAACAGGGGACCTTATCCTATGCCAAAAGCCAAAACGAAGGATGCCCCCGAGAGTGAACTCACGGTGGTGGAACTCTTAAAACCAGTACCTAAAGTGGACTGGGAGAGGGCCACGTCGCTCTCTGATTTGATGGCGTGGTTCTAAGGAGCGCACCAAACGCACAAAGTGGCTTGCCGCAGACGAGGGAGATCGCTTTGGGCGAGCCTACTTGCGCGCTCTTGAAGCGCTCACGGATCCCCTCGAGCGCGCTCGAGCTTGCTTGCGGTTTGATACGCGTATGGGTCCTTATATCCCGTACGGTGAGATGTCGACGCGTTGGCAAATGTTGCAAGGTCGTTATGCCTTTCAGTATTTCGGCAGTATTAACCATCAACTCCCTGGGCATCAAGCCTATCTACAAAGGGGCTCGAAGGCGGCTGCCGACCTGTTGGTCAAACGCGCAGTGACGTGGCCTTTTCGTGAACGATTGAAGTTGGTGTGGACGTTTTTCCCGGACTGCATCGAGCAGTGTCGCGCGCAAGGCCTACGTGTGAACTCCAAAGCGCGTAACGAAAAAATCAAAGCGTCTTTTGATTACTTTTTCCGCCTCGACTACGAGCTCGTTGAGCGAAAGGTCGATACCAAGCGTCTCAAACTTCGTTTTGAATTCTGGCCGTTTTGTACCATGTCGGGCTATTGGCAAACCTGGGTCTTATGTAAGGCGCTAGAGGTGATGCCCGACGAGTTGCAAAAAAGGGGGGGGTGAACTCGATTGGACCCTTACATTCTGTTGCCTGAGGATTAAGAGGCGGCCGAAAACCTGTCCATATGCAGCACTTAAAATGCAGCCCTTCAAACGACAGCTCTTAAACGATAGGGAGAGCCGAAAACGTGTGGCTTTTCGGCTCTCCCGATGGGGTTGGCTGTGATGTGGTAGACGTAAGTGCCCGGGGCGAATTATTTTAAGAGGTTCGCGGGCGGTTCGGTCTTAAACCACTTCTTATAGATAGCGCTATACGTACCGTTGGCTTTAAGCGTGCTGAGCGCCTTGTTCATCTCGTCGGCCAAGGCTTTGTTGCCCTTAGGAACCACCATGGCGGTTTGCCCGTGGTTGAGAAGGTCAGGGAGCAACTCAGTGTGCTTCATGAGTTTCGGATTAACGCTAATCATATAAGCCGTGGCCGGTGCGGAGTTGATCACGGCATCTACACCATTGTTAGCCAATTCCATCATCGCTTCACCCACTTGGTTAAACGCGGTGATTTTCACGTCCGGGATTTCTTTGGCTTTGTCGTGCCCAATCGTGCCCATTTGTACGGCCACCTTTTTGCCTTTCAAGTCGGCCATGCCTTTGATCTTCCCGTCGTTATCTTTGTTGATGATAATGGCTAGCCCGGACTCAAAAAAGGGTTGCAAGAAATCCACCTTCTTTTTGCGCTTCTCATTAATGGAAAAGCCCGAGGCGGCCATGTCGACCATACCGGTGGTGACGGCCGGGATAATACCATCAAAGTCCATATTGACCCATTGGATGGTGTTGCCGGTTAATTTGCCCATGGCTTCCATCAAATCGACTTCAAAGCCCACGATTTTGCCCGTGGACGAATCCACCATTTCAAAGGGTGCGTACGTCGGGTTCGTGGCCACTCGCAGGTCCTTGGCGGAAAGTAGAGCTGAGGAGGAAAGCAGGGCGCCGGCTAGCGCGAATACACCAAGTTTTTTTAGCATTGTGTTCACCTTTTTGGATTTGTCTCTGGAGTGTGTGAAGCCCAACGTGGGCTCAAATCGTTGCGGTCGCGCTCGGGGCTCGAGGGGGAAACGATTCTAGGAAAGTTTTGAGGTGCTCCCCGAGTGACCGTAAGGTGAACTTTACGGCATCGCAGGCGTTTCACGTCGGAAAAAGTCATCAAGGTTTGGGTTAGGGCGAGCCGAGCTTGGTATCAACCCTAGTTGTTGGAAAATGGTCAACGAGCCCCGGGTATTGGTCGACAAATGGATGCCTTTACATCGTGAGGGTACTCTGCATAGCAGTCCAGCTGTTTGCATTTTTAGGTTGTCAACTCGACATCCTTTTCTACGAATTGTCCTCTAATTTGTTTCGACATTTCCCAATCCCGTTTTTTGCTTCTCTTCCTCATGAAAATGTGTAGAACTTGCAAGGGTGGTGAGCTGTGATGAAAAGTAATTTTGAATTTCTTGATAAAGAGTTTCCTGTGTTATCCCAGTTTGGGAAAAAAGCAGAAGCATATCTTTATTCAGATTCAAATTCCTGCTTGATGAAGTTAGGGATGATCGGCGAAACAATCGTGAACTTGATGTTTACTTATGATCGGATCATGCCTCCTCCTGAAAATACAGCGGTCAATCGGATCGGCGTACTGTTCCGAGAGGGCCTCCTCACGCAGGATCTTGTGGATATTCTTCATGCGCTACGCAAGGCGCGCAATAAGGCGGCACATGAGAACTACTCCTCTGTTGAAGAGGGAAAAGTGCTGCTTCAAATGGCGCACAGCTTATGCGAATGGTTCATGCAGACCTACGGTGACTGGAACTATCAAGCAGTTCCTTTTGTGATGCCGACTGACTCGCAGGAGCAAGATATTGCAGATACTGACGATGCACAGGAGGAAAGTCTGGTCAAAGAAGCGGAAGAAAAGGCTGCCGCTTCTGGTTCTGTCACAAAAGAAAAACGCCGCCAGCAGGCAGCCAGGGCAGCCAGCCAGCGGCAGAAGACAGAAGCGGAAACGCGCTACATTATTGACCAGCAACTCTGTCAAGTGGGCTGGGAGGCCGATACCGAGAATCTGCGTTTCTCTAATGGCACTCGTCCAGCCAAGGGTCGGAATCTTGCCATAGCTGAGTGGCCCACTGATTCCACCGTGGGAAATCATGGCCGTGCCGATTATGCTCTTTTTATTGGTCTGCAATTTGTCGGTATCATTGAGGCCAAAGCGGAACACAAAGATATTCCCTCCGTGATCGACTATCAGGGGAAAGACTACCCGCGCAATATCCGCGAAGCAGATGCGCAGTACCAAGTCGGAACTTGGGACAGTTATAAAGTGCCGTTTACCTTTGCCACCAATGGCAGACCGTACTTGGAGCAGTATAAAACAAAGTCCGGTATCTGGTTTCTGGATCTCCGCCAGCCTTCCAATGTGCCGAAGGCTCTGCGTGGGTGGATGAGCCCGGAAAACCTGTTGGATTTATTGGGTAAGAACATCGACGCTGGCAACCGTGCGCTGGAGCAAATGCCTTTTGATTTGCTCCAGGACAAAGATGGACTAAACCTCCGTGATTATCAGCTGCGGGCTATTCAGGCAGCGGAACAAGCCATCATGGACGGGAAAAATACCACAAGACGGCGCAGGTTGGCTTCGGCGCTTATCTCGTCGGCGCTCATGCGCTG
>OGXZ01000663.1_pt1 | contig 20258 bp, 15 predicted proteins | sample 1576431 | NCBI WGS metagenome assembly OGXZ01 (sample SAMEA3541590, study PRJEB24748) | human gut metagenome | biome: human gut; feature: human-associated habitat; material: faeces | place: China | collected 2012
GAGGTGGGCTACGTGGTCACGGGCCTGAAGGACCCCGAGGCCGTGCGTGTGGGCGACACCCTCACGTGGGCATCGAATCCCTGCCCCGAGCCGCTTCCGGGCTACCGTGAGGCCAAGCCCATGGTCTATACGGGCCTGTTCCCGATCGATAACAAGGACTACGAGAACCTGCGTGACGCGCTCGATAAGCTGCATGTCAACGACCCGTCGTTGGTGTGGGAGCCCGAGACCTCGGTGGCGCTCGGCTTTGGCTTCCGCGTGGGCTTCCTGGGCCTGCTGCATATGGAGGTCGTCAAGGAGCGTCTGGAGCGCGAGTTCAACCTGGACCTTATCGCCACGAGCCCTTCGGTGGACTATCACGTCTACAAGACCGACGGCGAGATGATCGATGTCCGCAGCCCGCAGGACCTGCCCGAGGCCACGCGCATCGAGCGTATCGAGGAGCCCTACCTCAAGGCCAAGATCATCTGCCCGCCCGAGTATACGGGTGCTGTCATGCAGCTCGCTATCGAGCACCGCGGCGTTACCACCGATATGATCCACCTCACGAGCAAATCGGTCGAGATGCGCTTTGACATGCCGCTTGCCGAGCTCATCCTGGACTTCTTTGACCAGCTCAAGAGCCGCACCAAGGGCTATGCGTCGCTTGACTACGAGTTCAACGAATATCGTCCCTCCGAGCTTGTGAAGCTCGACATCCTGCTTTCGGGCGACGAGGTCGACGCGCTTTCGTTTATCGTGCACAAGGACAAGGCCTATGGCCTGGCCCGCGGCCTGTGCGACAAGCTCAAGGAGATCATCCCGCGTCAGCTGTTCGAGGTACCTATTCAGGGCGCCATCGGCAACAAGATCATCGCCCGCTCCACCGTCAAGGCGCGCCGCAAGGACGTTCTGGCCAAGTGCTATGGCGGCGATATCTCGCGTAAGCGCAAGCTGCTCGAAAAGCAAAAAGAGGGCAAGAAGCGCATGAAGGCTATTGGTTCGGTCGAGGTCCCGCAGGAGGCCTTTATGGCGATCCTCAAGGTGGACGAGTAGGACCATGGCGCTTTCTGAATACAGTACGCGGCTGCTGGGCGCCTATGCCGAGCAGCCGTTCCTTATGGCTCCCATGGCGGGCGTGACCGATCCCGCGTATCGCATTATGTGCCGCCGCCGCGGTGCCAATCTTGCCTATAGCGAGATGGTGAGCGTGGCGGGCCTTGCCTATGCCAGCAATAAGACGTGGCGTCTGGTGCTGCCGGCCGACGAGGAGCAGCAGATTTGCGTGCAGCTCTTTGGCTCCAAGCCCGATCAATTTGCGAGCGCTGTCGCTGCCGTCGAGGAACGCGTGGGCGATCGCCTGTCGCTGATCGATATCAACATGGCCTGCCCGGCTCGCAAGGTCGTCACCAAGGGCGAGGGCTCGGCGCTCATGCGCACGCCCGAACTGGCCGAGAAAATCGTCCAGGCGGCAGTGGGCGTGGCACACGTTCCCGTGACCGTGAAGATCCGCAAGGGCTTTTATGCCGAGGACTGTAATGCCGCGACGTTTGCCCAAATGCTCGAGGGGGCGGGGGCCGCAGCGGTGGCGGTGCATGGTCGCTGTGCCACGCAGCTCTATACGGGCCAGGCCGATTGGTCGGTCGTCGATGAGGTTGCCGACGCTGTCGAGATTCCCGTGATTGGGTCGGGTGACGTGTTCACTGCCGAGGATGCCGCGGAGCATCTGCGCAATTCGGGTGCCAGCGCGGTATTTATCGCGCGCGGTATTTACGGGAACCCGTGGGTGTTCGGCGATGCCCGAGCCCTTGCACTCGATGGCACGCCGGTTCCTTCTCGCTCCTCGGTCGAGCGCCTGGGCGCCCTGCGCGAGCACCTGACGCTGACGCACGAGCTTTTGCCGCTTATGTCGCGCGCCCGTACGTATGCAAGCTGGTACTTAAAGGGTATGCCCCATGCAGCCGCTTGGCGCGCCCAGGTGGTGCGCTGTTCCACATACGAGGAGTTTATGGGGCTTCCGAAACGATTGGTAAATTCTACCCGGATTTCCTTGCTTCCGTCGGCAGGCATGGCACGGAACAGATGGCCTGTCTTTTCTGCCGAGGCACGGTTCTTCAGTTCCGAAGCACGCTCTTCATCGGAATCAACGAACTGTTCCATTTCTCCCATCGGTTTTCCGTCCTGAAACCACACGACTTTGCAGGCACTGTCCCAGTCCCAGACATTGGCAACCACAAAACTGCTCTGGCTTTTGAACTCTCCTTTGTTATAGATGCGGAACTGATAAGAAAAGTCACGGCGGGTTCCCTTGTAATGCCACTTCAAATCATTTCCGTCAACATCCACCACCATATATCCGTTGGGCGCACCACACTGATTGACCCAGCCCGTCCACCAGCCGCCACAGGCCGCACCGATGTTGTGTTCATACAGCACAGGAGAAACTTCATTGTTCTGGAAGAAATGAGTGTGTCCGCTGAACACATGTACATTATAGTTTTTCAGAACCTCCTTCAGCTGGGCGGCGTTCCGGATGTTGCCATCGGGAGAAATACGGTTCCATGAAGGTGCATGCATGTTCAGGATTACCAGACTGCCTTCAGGCAAATAGCTCAAATCCTTCTTCAGCCAATCCAGCTGCTGCCCGGTCAGGCTGGTCAGATAAGATTTTCCACCTACATAGTTGATGTTCTTCATCGTGACAATATGTGCCTTGCCGATGTTGAAAGAATAGTCAGTGGGACCGAAATGACTTTCGTAGACCATTTCACCATATACCGGTGAAGCCAGTTCCATATTGTGAAGCCCCTGATACTGTCTGTCAAAATCGTGATTACCGATACACTGGAAGAATGTGGCTCCCGTATTTTTCAGCGAAGCTTTGTAATTATCAAACAAAGGCATGTTGTCCCATACCAGGTCGCCCAGTGTCATTCCGACAACTTCATGCGACTGCTTCAACGAGTCAATGACTTCCACCATATCGGGCACCGTTTCCTGGCACCAGCGCTTGAAATCGCGTTCATTGCGCACCTGAGGATCAGACACGGCTATGTAATGGAAACGATCGTCAGTTTCAGTCCGCTTCTCCAATACAAAATCATGTTTTCCACCGGCCAAAGCCAGGACACGCACCGGAACATAAAAGCCATCGGCCAGTCCGTCATTCTGAGGCAAGACATATCCTGCCGGAGTAGAAATGCTAACGAACTTGCTTCTGGTCGTATCTGAATGCAACGCCCACGTTCCCTGTGCATCCGTTGTTGTAAAACTAATACCGTCGTTCACTACGACACCGGCTACTCCCCGACCATTTTTATCTATCACTTTCCCAGCAAAACGAAACTGAGAATCAACGGTTTTTGCCTGTACACAGGCTCCACACAGCATGAAGCCCAGAATAATCCATTTACCTTTCATGTTATCTTTATTAGATTTCACCTCTCATCCGTTATCGGGCTTCCCGACCGCTTACCATCTCTTTGGCTTCCAGCACCTGGTCAGTTGTCAGCAAATCCACACCCATAGCAATCATCTTCTGCAAATCAGCTGTTTTGTTCACAGTCCATACATTTACCTTCAATCCCAGACTTTGGGCTTCTTTCACCCATTCCGGATGCTTGTAAAACACCTTATAACTATAGTCTATTCCTGTCAGGCCTTTAGCCTTGATATCCTTCGGAGCACAGTCTCCATTCAGATAAGCCACTTCCGCATCCGGAGCCAGGCTGACAAGCTGTTCACATATATTCATGCTGAAAGAAATATATTCCACCTGCTTTTCCATTCCATATTTTTTTACCAGTCTGACACAGGCAGCGGCAATCTGATTTTCCTGAGATTGGGTCTTATGAGGTTTGATTTCCAGTACAAGACGAATCTCAGGAAGCTGCTTACCTGTCTTCAGATACTCTTCCAGCAAGGGAATACGTTCTCCGTTTTTCAATTTGATATCTTTCAGTTTTTCATACCTGGTCTCTCCGATCACCAGTCCTTCGACAACATCATCATGATTGACTACCACTACCCCGTCAGCAGTCAGCTGCACATCAAATTCGGAACCATACACTCCGGCTTCGGCGGCCTTCTGAAGGCCTGTAATCGAGTTCTGGGCAGAACCTTCTGTTTTCCAGAAGCCACGGTGAGCAATAACTTGAGTCTGTGCCTGTGCCGTCCATACAAAAAGCAGGCATAACCCTGTTAAAATAGATTGTTTAATTTTCATGTAAGTAACTTTTATTTTAGAATAACTCAAACAGAATCTTTATATAAAAAAGATTAAATATTTGATTTTTTAACGCTGCAAAAGTAGGACTATGATATTACAGTCCAGTTACTTTTTCATAAAGAAGCTACATGATTCATATTGCATTTCCATTACTTATTCTGATACAAGCCGCATCCCTGAATATAACAAATCTCTATTCGACAACAGATTAACAACGGCAGGAAACAATCAGCAACAGCAAACAAGACAAACAGACAGAAAGAACAGGCATATATAAAAACGAGGCTGACTTCCGTAAATAAAGTCAGCCTCGTTACAGGTTTAATCATCAAGATCAGTCGCAGGCAGAGAAGCGCAGCTTGTAGCTGAACGGCATCTGCGGGATCTTGTATTTCAGCATGGTTTCCGGACCACAGCTGGCATTACCCAGACCGCGAACCAGTGCATCCAGGTGAAGGATGATGCACGGACGTTCCTGGAGTTCCCAGAGGTGGTTGGCCTTCATCAGGTCGGCATCCGTATAGCGCAGGGCGGAGAAGGATACACCGCCTTCGGTCTGGATGCTGACACCACGTCCCTGACAGTTGGTCAGCTTCAGTTCACGCAAGCCTTCGCGGTTACCCATGGACTGGGGTTTCACATAAGGTACAACCATGTCTTCCACAGTGGTGCGGTAGCGTCCTACCATGCAGCCTGCATGACGGTCGTTGTAGTTTTCCCACGGACCGTATGCATAATAGTCCACATTGTTCAGACCGGCATTGACGGAACATACCAGACCGGTACGACGCAGGTCGGCAGTCTTCGGAGTGAGTTTCACATCCATATCCATCACGCCGCCCGGATAGAACACATACGTGATCTCGGTGTCGCAGAGACTTCCCTTGCGGACAGTCTTCACAACCACATTACCGCTGGCTTCTTCCACAGCCTCACAGGTACCGGTGGGTTCCAGTCCGTTTTCGGTCTTCTCGAAGCGGTCGTTTTCAATCCAGCGGTGGTTATCAAAGATGAAACCTTCACCGCCATAGATGACATCCAGTCCGTTCAGGCGCAGGGCAGTCATCCGTCCGGTTGTGGTGTCAAAGGCTGCATCCACAAATCCGTTGCCGACGGTCAGGCTCTGACCTTCTTTCTTCACGGCCAGCTTAGGTACGCGGGCATTGATGCGCAGTTCCGGCAGTCCGGCACGGCTGGTCAGTTCAAACTGCTTCTGGGCTACTTCATGACCGGCTCCGGCCCATACCGTTGCCTTGCGCTGGCGCACGGTCAGGTTGACCATCACTTCTTCACCGTTCTTCGATGCTTTCTTCAGATCTACTCCTGACAGCGGCAAAGTGAGTGAAACGGAGTCGTAGGAAGCTACATCGGCCAGCTGCATGCTGTCTGCTCCCACTACATAACCGTCTTTCACGGTTTCCCAGCGCAGATCGAAATCGGCCAGAGAAGTAAAGTTATACGTATTTTTCAGACTGACAGTCACTTCGTTTCCGTTCTTGTCATTATTCTCCAGACGGAACTTGATATACTGATAAACAGCTTTCACTTCTTTCAGCTTCGGAGTTTCCTCGCGGGTAGCGGGGATGATACCGTTGGAGCAGAAGTTACCCTGGTGCGGGCCGGGGAAGTCGTATCCGGTGTGCAGACGTCCGGCATAGTTGCCCTGCTTGATTTCAACCGGTTCATAGATGGCCTGGTCTACCCAGTCCCAGATGGCACCACCGATAGTAGACGAACTGCTTTCGATGCTGTTCCAGTATTCAGTCAGGTTACCGATGGCATTACCCATGGCATGTGCATATTCGCAGATGAACATCGGCTTGTCGAACGAGTTGACATACTGATCCATCCAGCCCATGCTGGGATACATCTTCGAGTAGAGGTCACTGAAACGGTTACCGCCGAATTCCTTGCCGTCGCGGGTACTTTCGTGGTGTACGGGACGGGGATCAAGGCGCTTGGCTGCATCGTAGCAGGCCTGGAAGTTGTTACCGCCTCCACATTCATTGCCCAGACTCCAGAAGATCACACTCGGATGGTTGCGGTCACGCAGCACCATGCGGTCGATGCGGTCCACAAAGGCCGGAATCCATGACGGCATGTCACTGATGGACTGGTTGGCATGGTCTTCCAGATCGGCCTCATCCATGGTATAGAGTCCGTAATAGTCGAACATGGCATACATCTTCGACGCGTTGGGATAGTGTGAGGTACGGATGGTATTGATGTTATTGCGCTTCATCAGCAGCACATCCTGCAGCATGGATTCCACCGTTACGGCACGTCCGTAGAGCGGATGGCTGTCGTGGCGGTTCACACCCTTGAAGAAGACGCGCTTGCCGTTGATATATACCAGCGGACCGCGTACTTCGATGTCGCGGAAACCATATTTGGTAGAGAAGGCCATTTCGTCCTTGCCTCCAGCACGCTGGATAACGCTCACCGTATAGAGGTTCGGTGTTTCTGCTGTCCACAGGCTGAGGTTCTTCACGCGGAAGTCAGTCTTAACCTTGCAGGTTGTTTCACGTTCAGAGAAACGCACGGTCTGTTCGGTTTCAGCCACTACCTTGCCCGACGGATCCGACAGACGGACAACAAGTTCCTTTTCGCCTTTCAGACCTCCCCGGTTGTCGAGCGTCAGTTCCACCTGCATTTCTCCCTGACGGTAATCAGCCGAAGCATCCAGACGGGAAGTAATGTAATGATCGCGCACGCTCACCAGCGGTATGTTGTAGAGATAAACATCGCGGAAGATACCGCTCATACGGAACATGTCCTGACATTCCAGGTAAGAGCCGTCGCTCCAGCGGAACACCTGTACGGCCAGTTTGTTCTGTCCCGGACGGAGATATGAAGTCAGGTCAAATTCAGCCACGTTGTTGGAACCCTGGGTATAGCCCACGTACTTTCCGTTCAGGTAAACCAATGCGGCACTGTAGATACCGTTGAACTGGATGAAAGTGCGCTGTTTATCCCAGCCTTCGGGCAGGTTGAAATAGCGGACGTAAGAGCCCACGGGATTGATGCCGTAGTTCTTTCCGCCGTCATTGAATCCCTTGCGGGCATCGATATAGGGCGGTGTGTTGGAGTGCGGATACTCCACATTGCAGTAGATGGGACGGTCATATCCCTGCATTTCCCAGTTGGAGGGAACAGGAATCGTAGCCCAGCTGCTGACATCATAGTCTTCTTTATAGAAATCCAGCGGACGTTCAGACGGCTGCGGCACGAAGTTGAAGTACCAGTCGCCGTTGAGCAGCATCATGGCCTTGCTCTGGTTGTACACCCACGGAGTGGCGTAAAACTCCTTGTCGGCCAGCATTTCCTGTTCGCTGAAATAAGGAATATAAGTGGCATGGCCCTTTTCCTTGTTTTCCTCGAAACGGGTTTCGTCTTCCCAGTACACCTTCTCGCGTGCAGCACCGGAAGCAGAAGCCGGAGCAGCCACCTTGCTTGCCGTGATGCGGAAAAGGGTTTCCTTCGACGTACCGGCCTTGGCTACATCCACCAGGGCGATGGTTCCGTCTTCGCGGCAGGAAGCTACCCACTGCGCCTTGTTTGAAGGAATCAGCTGCACATACTCGCCGACAGGCTTGATGAGCCACAGCTGCATTTCGTCAGATCCGTTCACTTCAGCCACCTGTGCCAGGGCATTGTCGGCAGCCCGCACGGCCCGGTTCTCAAAAGGATTAATCAGCCGGAAGCTGCCGGAAAGATCCGTGATGCTCCACTGCTGCTGTTTGTCCGATTCACTCACTGCGGCCAGTTTCACATTCGGGGCCGAACCTGAATAGCTCCAGGCCTTTCCCGGATACTTGACTGAGCAGACATTGTAGAGCTTCTTCTTGTCGAAGCGCACCTGTGCCTGCAGGCCCTGTACCGCCAGGAATACGAGGTAAGTCAGAATGACAAATAAACGTTGTTTCATAAGTTGTTATAGGTTTTTAAATTAAAGTCTGGGTAAAGATACGATTTTTCCGGGATATCCGGACACTGTTACGGATAATTTCCGGATCAGTCTCCCCGGTAGTAGTACAGCAGGGTGTGGCGGGCAATGAAATCCGCATTCTCCTGTACCCAGCTGTCCGCTTCGCCGGACAGGGAAGCATCAGGCAACCAGCCGTTGGCAATGCAGCGGTGCAACAGGTCGGGCGGACACAGCATTTCCTCGGTGAGCAGGCGGAAAGCCTTCCTGCGCGCTTCTTCCGGACGATACAACGGATTGTCCGGGTCGGCAATGCAGGCAGCCACGTCCTTGGCCAGCAGAATACCCTTCTCCCGATTCACCAGCAGGACAAAGTTGCGGTGGGCACGGAACTGAGGCAGGGTGTGATTGTCGTCATCAGGCCATTGGAGCACTCCGGTCAGAAAACCGCGCAGAGCCTCATAGTCCGGCAGATAAGCCACTTCCCGCCCCTGTGTATGCGCCGTAAAGAGTTCGTAGTTGCGGCGGTTCTGTTCCTTCACCCGTTCGGGTACTTCCGGTTCGGAAGTATAAAGTCCTTCCACTTCCTTCCAGCGTGAAGGATCGGCGGCCAGGCGGTCTGTCCATTCGTGCAGAAAGAGCGCCAGCGGTCCGGTCGGTACGATGAAACGGTCGTGCGGAGCAACATGGGCGATATAAGGCTGCATCGACGGCTCCGTCAGATAAGTATGTCCGAAAAGCCAGGTCAGCTTGCGTTCAGCCTCTTCTTTCGTGGCAAAGGTATCCCAGAATCCGGCCAGTGCCTCATTCTCGGGAGCTTCCTCGTAGGCCCGCTCCACCAGCGGAAGGAAAGCGGCTGCCTGACGGATAATGTCCGGATGCAGGGGACTGACAAAGCCGTGGCTGAAAGTGGCTTTCTGCCAGGTGTTCCAGATGAGGAACGCCACGTCTTCCTCGTTCACCTCATCGGAGAGCCAGTCGGCCGACACCTTCCGGAACGGAAGCGGCTTCCCGTAAAGCGCAGTATGTTCCTTCGTGAAACATCTCCACAGTCCGAGTCCGGAAACGACATCTTCCACATAGGCTGCCACATACAGACACAGCTTGCGCCGGAAAGGTTCGGGCAGCTCCGTCAGCGTACAGGCCGCCAGCAGTTCATTGGCCAGTGTCACATAATACGCATCCGAAGGACGGACAGCCGTATAGGGATGGATGGCCAGCCATTCTTTGGGGTAAAGGATTGATTTTTTCATGCGATATTTTAAAGAATTTGAGGTTACGGATCATAAAGGCAGTCCCGGATCAGTGTCTGGCCAGACACGTGATGAGCAGGGAACAGGCCGTCAGACAGACTCCGGCTCCTGCCACTCCGGCCCAGCCGAAGGCATGCCAGCATGTACCTGCCAGGAAAGTACCCGCAGCACCGCCCACAAAGTAAGTGGTCATAAAGATGGTGTTCACCCGGCTGGATGCCTGGGGAGCCATCGACAGGGCACAGGTCTGGTTACTGATCTGTACGCACTGCATACCGATGTCAATGAGGATGATACCGGCAATGAATCCGGTATACGTGTCCTGAAAGATATACATCACGGCCCATGCCGCAATCATCAGTCCGCAGCCGATGAAATTCAGGGGACGGACTCCCAGCCGGCGGACGGAGGCTCCCACAAAGGAAGCAGTCAGTGCCCCGGCCACTCCGCAGAGTCCCAGCATACCGATCACGTTGTTGCCGGCATAAAAGGGAGGTCCGCTCAGTTTGAAGGCCAGACAGGCCCAGAGCGCCAGGAAACTGCCGAAACAGAGTCCGGAACGTGCCGACACCATGCGGATCGTAGGCTGGCTGCGGAACAGATCCAGTAGAGACTTCATCAGGCCGCGATACGTCCCCCGGAAATTGGAAGGCATGTCAGGCAGGATGCGCAACACCACAAAGATGCAGACCAGCATCATCAGGGCAGCAATGTAATACATGGTGCGCCAGCCCCAGTATTCGCCGACAATTCCGCTGATCACACGAGATCCCAGAATACCGGCCAGCAGTCCGCTCACCAGCATCCCGACGTTACGGGCCTTGTTCTGCGGCAGCGAGAACTGCGAAACCATCGGTATGAAGATCTGCGGCATGACGGAACAGACACCCGTCACCAGCGAAGCCGCCAGTATGCAACGGATATCGGGCGCCACAGCCACAGCCAGCATGGAGCAGGCCAGCAGTGAAAAGTTAATCACAATGATGTTCCTCCGCTTGTAGAGGTCACCCAGCGGAATGATGAACAGCAGTCCCAGCGCGTAACCGATCTGCGTAACCATCGGAATGAGGTTAGCCGTAAACTCGGATACGTGCAAATCTTCGCCCATGCGGTTCAGCAGGGGCTGGTTGTAGTAGAGGTTGGCAACTGCCACCCCGGAAATGATCGCCAGCATCCACAGCAGGGATGCGGGGATTCCTTTGTTTTCTTCCAATCGTATTCTCATGCCCCAAAGGTACGTTTTTTACCACAAAATGCCCTTATCCGCACCTGAAAAAGTGAAAAACGTCTTACCTTTGCAAAAAACAAAGCCTAAAATTCTAACTCATAAACCAACCTTTTAACAACGATGAAAAAACTCGGATTATGCCTTGCCGTCCTTTTGCTGACGGCCCTTTGTGCCCAGGCTGCACGGGTGGACACCCTCTCTGTTGCGAGTCCCAAAATGAAACGGAACATTCCGGTAGTGGTCATCGTGCCCGAACAGGCACTGGCCGGAAACTCCTGTCCTACCCTCTATCTGCTGCACGGACACGGAGGCAATGCATTCACATGGCCGACCATCAAACCGGAGCTTCCCCAGATGGCCGACCGCGACGGTATTATCGTAGTATGTCCCGACGGAGAAGCAAGCTGGTACTGGGACAGTCCGCTACGTCCGGAAAGCCAGTTTGAAACCTTTGTAGCCCGGGAACTGACCGCCTGGATCGACTCCCGCTATCCCACCATCAAAGACCGCAAGGGACGGGCCATCACCGGACTCAGCATGGGCGGACACGGAAGTTTGTGGCTGTCCTTCCGTCACAAGGATCTGTTCGGAGCAGCCGGAAGTACCAGCGGCGGTGTAGATATCCGTCCGTTCCCAAAAAGCTGGGGAATGAGCAACCACCTGGGTAAGGAAGCAGAAAACCAGAGCCGCTGGGATGCCCACACGGTCATGACCCAGCTGGACCGCATCCAGGATGGAGAGCTCTCCCTGATCATCGACTGCGGAACGGAAGATTTCTTTCTGGAAGTCAACCGGAAATTCCATCAGGAACTCCTCAAGCGAGGTATCCGTCACGATTTTATCATACGTCCGGGTGCCCATAACATAAACTACTGGAACAATTCGATCGATTATCAGTGGATTTTCTTCCGCAAATACTTTAAAGGCTACCGTGATCCTGCCGCATCGAAATAACAAGAAAAACTAAAACATTCATTTTCTTGGTAAAAACCAAATTATTCATTTCCTTTGTAAGAACAACAATTAACAACGCATTGCCTTATGGAAAATTATATTCGTTTTGACTGGGCCATGAAGCGCCTGTTGCGCAACAAGGCCAATTATGCGGTATTGGAAGGACTGCTTACCACCCTGCTGGAGGAAAAAGTAACCATCCACAAATTGTTGGAAAGCGAAAGCAATCAGGAGGATGAATTCGACAAATATAACCGCGTGGACATGCTGGCCGAAAATTCACAAGGAGAGCTGGTACTCATCGAGGTTCAAAACAACAACGAGTATGCGTACTTCCAACGCATGCTGTTCGGTGCGTCCAAACTGGTAACGGAATACATCAACCGGGGTGAAGGATATGAGAAGGTGCGTAAAGTATACAGCGTGAATATTGTATATTTCTCCCTGGGACACGGCAAAGATTTCGTATATCACGGGAAGACGGAATTCATAGGCATTCACGAAGGAGACATACTGGAACTCAGTCCATTCCAGAAACAGACATTCAAGGTGGACAAGGTCAGTCAGCTCTATCCGGAATATTACATTCTGAAAGTAAATGACTTTAACCGGGTAGCCAGAACACCGCTGGAAGAATGGATTTACTATCTGAACACAGGCAATGTTCCGGAACATGCCACAGCTCCGGGACTGGATACGGTGAAAGAGCAGCTGAAACTGGACCGTATGAGCCGGGAAGAACTGAAAGCATACTATAAGCATCTGGACAATATCGTGATTCTGCGTGACAACATCATGACGGAACGCGCTGAAGGGCGCGCAGAAGGCAGAGCAGAGGGGCGTGCTGAAGGCAGAGCAGAAGGTCTGGCAGAAGGACGTGCTGAAGAAAAGACCGCTATTGCACGGAACCTGAAATCACTGGGATTGTCTCCGGAACAAATAGCAAAGGCTACCGGACTGACAAAAGCAGAAATCAATCAATTAACTACTGACCACCAGTAAGTGTAACAAACAGAAAGGCTGTTCCCCTGCCCTGCGGCAGTCGGGAACAGCCTTTTCCAAATATTCTGTCCACTCAGTCTCCTTTTGGAGGGAGACTCTTAAAATTCGATGACCAGTGACTGGCGAGCCGGTAAAACCAAATTACGTGTGAAATCCACTTGCTTGCCGCTGGCAATTTCCGTACCGGTTTTCCGTCCATTTGTCAAGGCATTGTAATGTTCGCTTGGCAATGTCTGTTCCTGGTCAGTACTGTTCAAAACGATCATTTCCGTCTTTCCTTCGTTTGTACGAGCATACAAGTATATTCCCTGCTGAGGGATATGATACTTTACAGTTTTGTATTCCAACATCTTTAGTTTAGTTTGGTTTAGCGGGGCAAATTTATATGTTTTCCAACATATTATACATTCCGTACAAACAGAAAATATTATTTTTATTCAGTTTTCATGATTTACATCAAGCCGATGAAATCAGTATAGAAATGAGTTTATTCCGGATTCAATTCTTCCACTTTACCCATGAAAAGCATCAGTCCGGTACTCTTTTCCTGGATGAAGAAATAGAACGGCCGGTCAAAAGTGACAGCTGCCACAGGTTCCTCACCTCCTTCAGGCAAAGAAGTGTCAAGCCCTGCCCAGGTGACGGAAGCAGCTTCCGTTCCCCGTTCGTCTACCCTGAGAACAGACTGCTGCTTGAAAACATTGAAATACAACGGATCGGGTGTCAGTCCACTGAAATCAGCCTCTCCACTGAATGCATCGTGAATCCCCATTTCCTGAAGCATTTCAATAAGTGAGGTATCATAAGCCAGTTCAAACTTCGGCAGTTTCAGATCCACCTGAGCCCCATAAAGCCGGGACGTCAGTTCTTTCCAGGCTCCGTCGGCCAATGCCCGGCCGGCCTGCGCCATATCTGTTCCGGCAGCCGGAAGAACCAGCAACATGGAATATGCTTCGTTACCATAAGGAAGACTGACAGCCGTAAATGATTCAGTTGCGGCATAACCGGCTCTCTGTCTGTCATGCATCATCGGCACGGCAACTTCCCTGAGACTCCCCCGGAAAGTCTCTGTCCGAGTCTGTGCAGGATCAAATTTATCAGTCCATGCTCCTTTGAAATAAAGTGCATGAAGCATCACCAGCTGCGCATCCGCCAACGGACAATCAATCTCCCGAATACATCCTTCTGTCTTTTCGCTGCACCAGTCGTAAAGCTGCTGCTGACTTTGGGTATTCTGAAAATCCAGTTGTCTGACATCTGCTCCCAATACCGACTGAGCCACATCCGTATAACCGGAATGAACGGTGAACTGATCGTCCATCCACAGAGAATAAGCCTGTGCCAGTGAGGTTGTGTTATCCAGTTCCGGAAGCCAGGTATTGAGTTTCGAAAAGAAATCATTCAATTCACCGGCACTGACACCGGAAGGACTCAAAACCGCATACAGTTCATCAGCCGTATGACTCTCAGCTCCGTTAGCCATCAGGTTGAGCAAGGCAGCCGTGCCGAGAGGAGACACCAGCATATTTTTTCCTGCCTCCTGCAGACTGGCCTGTCTGAGCAAAGCCAGCGAGAAGTCCAGTGTATGATCAGCCAACTGGGTTTCTGAACGCGTTAGAGGAATATCCTGCCGTTCTTTGGCTGCGGGAACATCCGTTTCGGAAGAAGACGGATCATCAGAGTTGCAGGCACTGAATGCAAACAGCAACAAGGGTGTCAAGAAATACAACTTAGTCTTCATAATACTTCCTTTTAAGAAATGTTCAAATTTACTCATAAACAGGCTGATATCCAATGCCGTGTATGTAAAAAAAAAAAAAAAAACGCAAAGAGAATTCAAAAGCCGTATGAAAGAGACGAAATCTTACACGTTTCGAATCTCATGAAATCAAACCAGTCGTTTCTACAAAAAATCATAGAAGCTCCTTGACTACCAACATATTATTCCTGCATTCCTTCATAGGCTGCTTTCCGGAGGCTCCCTTCTTTTCCATCAGAATTGTATTCCCAATACATAATGCCTTTCAGCCCTTTCTGCTTGACAAAAGCACATTTGGCTGTAATGGAAGATGGATTCTCATACGAACAAACCAACTTTCCATCTTTATCAGCAAGGTAAGGGACTTTTGCAATCGAGTCCCAGCAGGTTTTGTAGTCTTGCTGCGCCATGATTGCATCGTAACTGATAAAATCAGACAATGGAGCAGCCGCATGCCCGTAGAAAGGAATACCCAATACCAGTTTTTCTACTGGAACTCCTTTCTGTATATGAGCCTCAACAGCCTCTTCACCGCATCCGTCTCCTACCAGTGGCGAACGGTAAAGAGCCGCATGATGATAAGGGGGACGGTTAATATCGTATACCATAACATTGACAAAATCTATATAAGGATCGATGGCTTTGAAGTCTATGTAATTGCCGTTATATACGGAAGCCAGTGTCAGGAGTTTGTCCGGACCGATTGCCTTTCGCAGGTCTCTCATCAGCAACGTGTAATTTTGGGTATCGTCAGGAGAAGATGATATTCCTGCCGCACTGCTGGTAGGATATTCCCAGTCGATGTCAATACCATCCAGCTGAAACTGTTCGATTGCCCGCCGGCAATCGTTGGCAAACGACAGGCGGTATTGTTCGTTTGCAGCCATTTCACTGAATCTGCCACTTTCCCATCCGCCAACGGAAAGCAACACCTTCAGATGGGGAGCTTTTTGCTTGAGAGCCGTAATTTCAGACAGACGTCCTTCATTATCTATCTTGAGTTTGCTGAATGTAGAATCTACATGAGCGAATGCATAGTTTATGTGTGTCACAAGATCAGGGTCCGGAAGAGTTGCCCCATGCGATGTGACATATGCCAAAACAATCTTTTCATTTTTTGTGGAACAAGATTCCATCATACTTGCCATAACAGAAAGGCAGAGAAGAGTTATCAGTTGAAATATACTTTTCATATGTATAAACAGATTAAGATAAGTCAGTATAAAAAGCGCAAGAAGGTATAAGAAAAATTATAGAAGAGGATCCTGCGGATGCAGGTATCCTCTTCTACACGTCAGAACCGTTACATGATTATTGTCTGCTCAGTTCCTTTACATTGTATCCCGTTATCCGGATCACAGGAGAATTTCCCCGGGTATCAACATCTTTCCAACGGACAGATACCTCTTTCTGCTCACCGGGAAGCAGGGCAAAATAGTTGTCTTCATAGAGAATGGGCAGAAACTGGTCACCATCCTTGTCACCAACCACATTGATGCGGGTCATCAGTGCAGGTGTGGATGTGGGATTGGTCAGAGTGACTGTCGCTGTCCAGTTGCCTTCTTTATCCTGAGCCATCTTTGCCTGACAGTCGAGTGTCACTTCAGGCAGTTGCTTCAGAGCCTGATAATTGATTCCTTTCCGACTGGCGTGATAGAAATTGTCGGACAGGATCTTTCCGTCCTCCAGCAGCCACAGCTTGATGAAATAAACTTCCGAAAGCGTTTCGGGGAATTCCAGCTTGATGCACTTCTCTGTCGTATCCTCACGGCTGTCCACGGTCGTTTCTTTCTCCCAGGCTACACTGGCATCCATGTTCAGAATCTGTACCCGGGCTGTAAGATGACTGTGAGTACCGGCGCTGTAGTTCACCACTTCCACTTCATCGGTAGCCGGATTCCACTGAATATGCAGGGGTTCCGATGCTTTCTTGATGGCAAAGTAGGCTGCCGTCGGCTCCAGATAATAGTCGTAAGTCTGCCATACCATGGAAGGCCAGCAGGGATGACTCATCCACATCAGCAATCCCATGCGGTTCTTGCTCCGCGACTCAAACAGACTGCGGTGACCGTCGTAGTTCACCCACTGGGCCAGCTCCGTAAATTCCCGGGCACTCTGCGGCTTGCCATAACCTTCGGCTATGATTTCATTGAACGAAGCTGCTCCCTGTGCCCCCTGAAGAGTGTAGTCATGCATACCCCATTCATCCGACTGAGGCCAGATGCCTTCTTCAGAATAAGTCCGGCAGAAACCTTCGTAAGTCATCACGTTCGGCATACCGCGCTCACTGTGGAACTTATCGTTTCCGGCAGGAAGTGTAAAATAGGTCTTGGCAGGAAGCATGCGGTAAGGACCGTGTCCGCTCACAACCTCATCGGCCGAACTCGGGATGTAGTGCAGCCCCGGATGTTCGTCACGCACGATGCTCCGCAAGGCCTTGTCGATGCGTTCCGGCGGGAAGCCTTCGTTCCGTCCGCAATAGATACCGATGGAAGCATGGCTGCGGATGCGGCGTACGTAATCCTCGGCATTGGTGATGAACAGGTCAGGATAATAAGGATCGGGCCCGTCAGCAGGATTGGCCAGCCAGAAGTCCTGCCAGATCATGATACCGTGACGATCGCAAGCCTCATAGAGTTCTTCATCGCCGATCATGCCCACCCAGTTGCGCAGGATGTTCATGTTCATATCGGCATGATAAGCGACAGCTGCATCGTATTCACGTCCGCGGTAGTTCAGGTTCGACTCACTGAATCCCCAGTTGCCGCCGCGTCCGACGAATCGCCGCGGGCGTGGGCGCCGTGTAGCCCAGGTTCTCGATAGCACGAAGCATCTCGTCCGAAAGTCCCAGCTCGTCAAAGGCGGGCAGACTCTCGGTCGCGGACTCGACGGCCTGGGCAGCATTGGCCTCATCGGCGGCATCGAAGGCAGCCTGGGTCATGGCCTCACGGGTCTCGTCCAGAATCTCGGCGTCGGTGACGTCGGATACAGAATTACGCATATGTTGTTGTTCCTTATCTGCACGCGCAATGGACACGGCATGCGGCCGCGCGGGCGTGCTTGGTAGTGCGCTAATACATACAAAAACGGGTGCGCACAGAGAGGACGTTGCTCAGCACGCTGGCGATCGCTTTGGCAGCCCTATCACGCGCCGTCCAGACGCAGCAGCTCTAAGCGATGGAGCAGATTCGCCGCGGGTTAGTATACCCGTGCTTCGCATGCCCCCACGTAAACCACAGATGACGAGGCGGACGGGCGAGTCTGGGCCGATTGTCTCAATCAGTAACATCTACAGGGCAAATCTTCCTCTACGTGTTACAGATCGAGACAAACGGTCGACACGGCCCACAAACGTCTCAATCTGTAACAGTTACGCAGCAAAATCGGTCCCAATTGTTACAGATCAAGACAGAGGGGAATTTCCGTCCAGTCCAAACCAAATCTCTCAGTCTTCCTGCAATTTCAAACATGTGGCCTATAATGTTGCTTTGGTTACGCCATATATTGCGCAGCCATTTAATACGTGACCCACCGGGGGGGGCATTAATTCCTATCGCCATATTGGCTAGGAAGCAATCAAAGGAGGTATCCGTGGCAGCAGAGACGCCTTGCTCGGTCCTCTATAACGATATTCGCTCGTTCGGCGGTCTTAAGCATCTCGAAATCGCCCGAATGCTTATCAATGGAAACTCCTATCTCGGCAGCACCTTGCTCGAGAAATGCTCTTCCAACCGCTCGTATCTCACCCGTTACATCGTCCATCGCGAGCCCGACCAGTACGCACCCGCCATCTACAGCGACTTTACCGTCACCACGCTCAACATTTCCGCGGCAATCTGCAGCAAGCTCGGCGGCGGCGAGTCCGCCTATCAGGCAATCGCCGAGCACTATCGTGGTCCGGCAGCCAACGAAATGATGTCAGCTCTCGCCAGCTACAAGCTGGACAGCCGCCTATATGCAAATGCCCTCAATCACATCGACAACTTTGACGGCAATACCGTGCGCGAGAAGAGCACGCTTTACCTTATGCTCTTTGTGGCAACGGGGGCGCTCGCTGACCCCATCCAAGGCGTGGCCACCGTCGAGCGCTTTTGCGACAGCAAGACGGGCGGGCACTTTGGCACCACCGAAACTACCGTCGGACGTGGCTTTATGGGCAGCCTGGAGCAGCCGCGCACCGTCGCCCCCAACCTCGGTCTGCTCAGGACACATGCCGACAACTGCGTCGACATGCAAATCCATCCCCTCACACGCGATCCGCGCGGCACCGTGATTGGTTCTTTGCCCAAAACCTCGCCCAGCATCACCGATGTGGGCGCCGACGCATCGCGCGAGCATCTCCGCATTTGGCTCGAGGGCGGGCACTGGTACGCCCAGGGCCTTGGGTCGACCAACGGCACAGTGCTCGAATCGGGCGCGGGCGACGGCGATATTGTGATTGAGCCGCCCCACGACCAACGAGAGCCCGGCAAAGTCTATCCCCCGGTGGAAATCGAAAACAGCGACAGGCTCCATCTGGGCCTCTACACGACATTCCTTGTCATTGTGGACTAGCCGTTTGCGTCGTTCTGCACGCAATAATTGCGACAATGAACATTCACTTTTCATCAGAGCCGTCTATCATAGGTTCTATCGATGTCCGTACTTTTAGTATGAGCATACGGCCAACCCCTATAAACAAAGGAACGTTGTGAACACTATGGATCCCGTTCGTGGCAGCAAACTCATCCGTCTCGACACATTCGACACCGCCGTGGCGGTCAATCCGAGCGCGGAAGACGATGCCAAGCGCCGTTTCATGACGCTTATCCTCCAAACGCCCTATCGCAGCAACGGCAATATCGGACAGGTACTGCGCGCGACCAACACGAGCGGCGAGGTCTTTGCCGTCAAGCTGCTCAAGGACAACGCCATCCTTTCCGACCAGATGCCCGATCGCTCCGCCGATGGCGGAATTTTAGATCGTATTGATAGTTTAACTTTTAATGTATTGATTTTTAGTTTCTTTTTAATGATTGTGGGGTTATAGATAATGAAAAATATTACGATTTTAGGTGTTACAGGTTCTATTGGTCAACAAACTGTTGATGTTTGCTTGCATCATCAAGATGAATTTAATGTTGTTGCAATGTCTGCGGGCAAAAATATTGTATTACTTGAAACAACAATTCAAAAAATCAATCCACAAGTTGTTTGTGTTATCGATGAAAAGGATTGTAACTATCTTCAAGAAAAATATCCACATATTCGTTTTGTTTTTGGTAGTGCTGGTTTAGATGAAATTGCAACAATTGATCAAGTTGATATTGTATTAAATGCAATTGTAGGGTTTGCAGGTTTGTTACCAACAATTCATGCTATTGAATCTAAAAAAGATATTGCTTTAGCTAATAAAGAAACACTTGTGGTTGCAGGACATATTATTACAAAATTAGTTAAAGAACATGGTGTAAAATTATTACCAGTAGATAGTGAACATTCAGCGATTTTCCAATCGCTTCAAGGAAATGAAATGAATAAAATTAAACGTATTTTATTAACAGCAAGTGGTGGAAGTTTTAGAGATAAAACAAGAGAAGAACTTGTAGGTGTTTCTGTTAAAGAAGCGTTGAATCATCCTAACTGGTCAATGGGGGCTAAAATTACGATTGATAGTGCTACTTTATTTAATAAGGGATTAGAGGTCATGGAAGCAAAATGGTTGTTTGATGTAGATTATGATCAAATTGAAGTCTTGATTCATCCAGAAAGTATTTTACATTCTGCTGTAGAATTTGAAGATACTTCTGTCATTGGGCAAATGGGAACACCTGATATGCGTTTAGCTATTCAGTATGCGTTAACTTATCCACAAAGAAAAAAATTAATTAATGGTAAATCATTAGATTTAACACAACTTGGTTCGCTTACTTTTAAAAAGCCAGATTTCA
>OGXZ01000670.1_pt1 | contig 20175 bp, 17 predicted proteins | sample 1576431 | NCBI WGS metagenome assembly OGXZ01 (sample SAMEA3541590, study PRJEB24748) | human gut metagenome | biome: human gut; feature: human-associated habitat; material: faeces | place: China | collected 2012
CCTCATTATCCTCGATGCGGCTTACAAACATAGGAGCAGTACGGATGCCGTGGTTTATTATATTTATTTATTAGAACCTTTTAGGAAATTCTGTTTTGATTTCAATGGCTTTATAATACATTCCATCCAAATAACATGTTGCTTGGTTTTCTAGGATTCGAAAAGACGGAATTATCCTTTCTGGTAATTTTTTCATACATATCTGCCTAATTTCCTCCAATACTTTTGCATCAAAAACATTTCCAGCATACACAATTTCATTTGGATTTAATATAGTGATTAAAGCAATTACAGAATCTGCTACATACTTAGCAGCATCATTTGTTGCAACCTTTTTTATCAATTCTTCACGATCAATATCAAAAGACATATAGCCTGTCATACCAGCAAAACCATTTCTTCCATTTAAAATAATATTTTCAACAACAGATGCTGTGCCTGGTAAAACATTCTTTACAGCATAAACCAATGATAGGGTTTCCATTGAATAGCCGCTCCGTTTATATTCTCCATATACACGGAACTGACAATCATACGCAATGTAAAGAGGTACGTTTGTTACAGATGCTATTTTCTTTTCCAATGGTATACCTTCCAATTCTGGAATATCTGACATATATACTACCCCCTCATCGACAATACCGCATATACCAATAATAATACAGCTAATATTGGTATATTGTTCTATCAATTCTAAAATAGTATGTATAACAGTCTGTTCATCCAATTTATTATACTGTTTTGTTTCCTTAAAAAGCTGTTTTCCAAGCATCGAAAGAATATCGCAATGTAAATACCGGATTTCATCTGAAGAAATGTCAATTCTCAAGCAAAGAATACTCTCGAACTGTTCATTGATTCGATAAACAATAGACCCCCTTCCAACGCCATTTAAATGTCTTTTTTCTCCAATGATTTCTCCTGTATTAGCCAATTCATTTAATAATGTATTACTTGTAGCTACACTAAAACCAGTAGCTTTTGCCACACTTAATTTCGTAAATTCTCCTCCACGCCACATTAAAGTACGAATTCTATTTATATTAATTTTTCTTACATCTGATGAATCTATCATGCTATTAAACCCTTTCACTAAGTATGTTTTTCTATAATTATACCTATTATTATAAATGTGTCAATTATGAAAAATCTTAGCTAACATACACTTTTCTCTTTCTATTCAAACAAATACTGACTATTATCGTCTAATCTTGTACCCTCCCACCACTTCCTGCATTGCTTCCAATATATTTTTCAGCATATAGACTTCAGGATGTTCATGTGGCTTTACTTTTCGCACTTTGATTTCTTTTTCCTTCATTCTCATTCCTCTTTTCATTTTTTGAAGGTTACTTAATTTAGTTGGTTTTCACAAAATAAATTTATTTTTTTGTTATATCTGAATTCCTTCTCTCTTTTAAAAAATATATTTCGAATTGTATCAACAAAGATACAGTTTCTTTCAAAATAAAATTTATTTCTTTTTCACAAACTTCAAATTTCTTTCAAAAAATGGTTATATTTTTAGAAACCACTTTTTTGTCGATTTTCAGAAATGAAAAAAGGCAGCGAGATTTTTTTCATCTCACTGCCCGAAAATCGTTTTTTAACTTCAAAAACGCTATGTCATCTATAAAATTTGAATTTTTGGGGCTTTGAAAATCGCCCTCAAAAACCGCTGGAAGCCTTGATTTTACTAGCTTTGCGGCTATGTCATCTATTTTGATCACTCATCCCAGTTATGATATACATTCTGTACATCATCGTCATCATCCAGCATATCCAGCAATTTGTTCATTTTCTTGATATCTTCATCAGATTTCAATTCTGTATATGTCTGAGGAATCATTGTTACTTCTGCACTTGCCATAGGAATGCCTGCTGCTTCCAGAGCTTCACGAACTGCAGAGAAGTCATCGGGAGAAGTTGTGATTTCGTAGCTGTCTTCTTCTGCAGCAAAGTCTTCTGCGCCTGCATCCAGAGCAGCCATCATCAGTTCCTCTTCATCCATTTCTACTTCTTCTTTATCAATCACGATCAGACCTTTCTGGTCGAACATGAAAGATACGCAACCATTGGTACCCATGTTGCCGCCACCTTTTGTAAAGGCATTTCTAACATTAGCAGCTGCACGGTTTCTGTTATCTGTCAGCGCTTCTACGATAACCGCTACACCGCTGGGACCATAGCCTTCATATGTTACCAATTCGTATTCTACGCCTTCTTCATTACCAGCTGCTTTTTTGATACTTCTTTCAATCGTATCATTAGGCATATTGTTAGATTTACATTTTGCGATTACATCACGCAGTTTGCCATTGACTGCGGGATCAGGACCGCCAGCTTTTACTGCAACCTGAATTTCTCTACCCAACATGGTAAATACTTTGCCCTTTGCAGCGTCATTTTTTTCCTTTTTATGTTTAATATTCGCAAACTTAGAATGTCCAGACATTCATAACCCTCCTTGAATAAATTTCACCAAAATATTTTATCATTTTTTTCAGGAAAAAACAAGAAAAACCCCTAAATAACATACAAAAATGTCATCATCTATCGTTATCAAGTTTTTTTCCCTTATGTTTTTCATTATTTTCTTTTTCATCTAAAAATAATGATTCGATTTTCTGCATGAATTCAACTGCTAGTGCTGAATGATACGTATCCTTTCGATAGACCCAACCAATTTCAAAATCAAATGGCGCATCTTTAATAGGCAAAACCTGTGCATACGAAAAGAATGGAACATTTTTGTAAGCTGGTGTACAATTTACAACACAGGCATAAGCATTTTTATTTTGGATAAACTCATGAGCAGTTGTTCTGTCATTTACCTCAATCAATGTTTTTGCTCCCATAACTGTGCGCATTTTTTTATTCACAACATCCAAAATAGGAAATTTTTCAGCAATAATCGTTAAAGGGAATTCATGCAATTCTTTGATGCTTATTTCCTTTTGATCTCTTTCAACCTGATGATGAACAGAAAACATCGCTGCTGGTTTACTGCTGTAAATAGGTTCATAAATAATATCATCAATTTCCATTTTGGCAAGCCATTTTCTTTTATCAATGGTAGGTATTGAAATCAATCCTAGTTCCACAGAACGGTCATACACATCCATCAGAATTTCAGACACAGATGTCTGGTTATAACGAAAATTGACAGCTGAATTTTCGTAGCGTTCCATGAGATCCCGAAAAACCACTTGGGCAAACAGAAGATAAGAAACTGATACAGAAAATGACAACGGAATTTGTGCTGAAGAAAAATCTTTCGCTGCATACTCTATCTGATCTGCATATTTCAACAATCCCTGCGCATTTTGGATAAATATTTTTCCAAACTCGGTCAGTTGGATTCCATTATAAGATCTGATAAATATTTTCTGCTGCAGCTCACGTTCCAGCGACTTCAAAGAATTACTAATATATGGCTGTGATAGGAATAAATTTTGCGCCGCTTTGTTAATAGAACCTGACTGATAAATGCTTAATACCTGCCGTATCTGTTCAATCTTCATCACTCCACCTCCCGTTATATTATAACATATTTTTATAACCCGTGCCAGTTTTACATATTACCTTTTTTACCATCGTTTCACATATAATAAACTTATCCAATCGGTTGGTGGCAATGAAGGATTATTTCAGAAAGGGTGTGTGATTATGACATCTTGGATTCAGGCAGACGATACTTTATACCTTTGGATGGTCGTTGTTCTGGTAACAGCCATAGCCATCACCATTGAGCAGAAATGGAAATGGGGCGCACGTATCAGCAGCTGCGTCATGTGTATTGCAGGCGGTATGATTCTGGCAAATTTAAAAATCATACCATTTACTTCCCCTGTTTATGACAGCATCGGAAATATATTATTATTACTTGCTATTCCTCTGCTGCTCTTCAAATCAGATATTCGAAAAATCTACAAATCCAGCGGTACCACATTTTTGATCTTTAATATCTGTGCAGTCAGTGCTTTTCTGGCATCTTGCCTGCTGCCGTTGATTTTCAGAAATGTAGACAATATCGCAAAATTCTCCGCTATGTACAGTGCTGCAGCCGTAGGCGGTACCGTTAACGCTGTTGCAGTCACACAGATTTTTGACGTACCTACAGACATGCTGAATGGTCTTGGGTTGGTTGGTAATTTTACAGTTGCTATGATTGTATTCTTTTTCGGACAATTTTGTCGTACACGCTTCTTCCGTACAAAATTCAATCATCCTCATATTGATGAATATGAACAAGAATTGGCAAAAGGCGGCAATCCTGACGGAACAACAGAAGCAGCCATGTACTGGAAAAGTAAAGGCATTTCTTTGAAAGACATTGCGCAGGCAATGGCAATCACATTTGTTATTGTCAGTGTCAGTCAACTGATTTCTGGCGCCATCAACGCAAACAGCAGCAATTTTATCATCAAGCAGCTCTTTGGCAGTGTTTACCTGGTCATGACATTGCTGACTACCATCGTTGCAACGGTATTCCCCAAATTCATGTCCAATGTAAAAGGTTCTGATGAACTGGGGAACATCATGCTGCTTATGTGGTTTGTAACCATTGGCTGTTCTGCAAACCTTGTACAGATCATTCAATACGGCGGTCTGATTATCTGCGCATTCTGCATCGTATTCTCTGTCATGTGTCTGTTGGTATTCTCCATCGGCAAAATCTTTAAATTTGACTTGGAAGAAATGATGGTTGGCATTATTGCCGCCATTGGTGGACCTCCTACTGCTGCTGCCCTTTCCATCAGCATGGGTTGGAAAAAAATGGTCGTTCCCGGTGTACTGGTAGGTCTTTACGGCTACATCATCGGTAATTATATCGGCGTGCTTGTCGGAAATATTTTCGGCGCTTAAACAATGAAAGAAAAGAGGTTTCAACATGTTAGATATTCTGATTCAAAACGGTTCTATCATTGATGGAACAGGAAAAAAAGCATATATAGGTGATATTGGTGTTTCAGGCGGAAAGATTACATTTCATACAGACAAAGAATCTGCCGCTCGCATAATCAATGCTTCCGGTAAAATTGTCTGTCCTGGCTTCATTGATTTTCATTCCCATGGCGACATGGTGCTTGGTCAGGATTTCGCAAAATTATGCAAAGTTTCTCAAGGGATCACAACAGAAATCGCTGGTCAGTGCGGTTCTTCCATGTTTCCTGTAAGACCAGAAAAATTAGATTTATATCAAACACTGCTCTCTGTTGGAACAGCCACATATCCTGATGACATGCCAAATTGGACAACCTTTGCTCGCTATTTAGAATATGCCAAACAAGTTCCTCTTGCAGCAAACATTAAATTTTTGGTAGGTCACGGTTCTCTGCGCCTTGCAGTTATGGGATATGCATGCAGAAAGCCTACAAAGGAAGAACTGGAGCAAATGAAAACATTACTGCGAGAATGTATGGAAAATGGTGCCCTTGGCATGAGTTCCGGCTTGATCTATACACCCAGTGCTTATGCAGAAACAGAAGAACTCATTGAACTTGCGAAAGTGGTTGCAGAATATGATGGACTGTATGCTACACATATGCGCAATGAATCTTATGATGTAGTCAATTCTGTAAAAGAAGCCATCGAAATTGGCAGACAAAGTGGTGTACGCGTCAGCATTTCTCACCACAAAGTCTGTGGTAAGCCAAATTGGGGATTGTCCCAAGAAACACTGAAACTGGTAGAAGATGCTATTGCAGAAGGCATTCGCATCACTTTGGATCAATATCCATATACCGCTTCCATGACCCATTTGAATGCCTGTATCCCCCCTTGGTATTTCACCGAAGGCATTCCAGCAATGGCAGAAAAGCTGAAAGACCCAGATATTCGAAAAAAATTAAAAGCTGAAATTGAAGATCCAAAAACGCCTTTTGACAACTATGTTCAAAATTGTGGTGGATACGCAGGTGTTTTTATTTCCTCCTGCCCTGTAACCCATGAAGCAGAAGGCATGTTCCTGAGCGATTATGCGGCACAAAAAGGCATTGATCCTTTCGACGCACTGTGTGACCTTTTGGTAGCCAATGGCGGTGTGGGAACAGCCATTTACCATTGTATGTCTGAAGAAGACCTGAACCGGATATTCACCTTCCCTCATACTGTTGTAGGAACTGACGGTATTTGCCGTGCTATGGAAGAAAAAGCGCATCCCCGCTCTTTCGGTACGTTTGTCCGCGCTATTTGTCACTTTCATAAGGAAAAAAATCTCATGGTTCTGGAAGATGTTATCCGCAAAATGACTTCTCTGCCTGCCAGCCGTGCAATGCTTTCCAACAAAGGTATTCTGGCAGAAGGCTATGATGCCGACATCAATATTTTTGATCTGGAACAATTAGAAGATACTCCAAACTATGTACATTCTAATCAAGTATGCAAAGGTATGGAAACCGTCATTGTCAATGGGGTAGTGGTTTACGAAAACGGCAGCCTCACAGGGCAACACGGCGGAAAAATCCTACTGCATCATAACAAATAAAACGAAATAGCACATAACTTCCCATATTCGGATTACATATCCGAGATTCTCTCTCTGAAAAGCCCTTTATACTCCCCATAAAGGGCTTTTGACATTACGAAAAAGTCAGAATCTCCACATGAAAACAAAGAAAGCTGAAACCCTTATGCTACAAAGGATTCCAGCTTTCTTATTTTTACAATAACTTTATCAGATATGTTTCTTCTGAAGAATGTTATCTTTAAGGGAAGCCTGCTTTTTTCATACTGACTTCTTATTGACTTTACACTGCAAAAATAGATTCATACCATCTGCTCTGTCATTGTTCCATAAGCTGCAATGTTTCATTCTGCCAAACACCAAAGACTTCATCCATCTTTTCCGCAACCTGTTTGCCTTTCATGATATCCAGCATCTTCTTTTCAAAAGCTTCAGACTGTTCCGATTCTACCAGCACGCAAAACTGCACCTGATCGGTATACTGGGTATCATGAAGCACATGACCATCCTGCAAAATTTCATACTGTACTTTTCCAGAATCTGTGTAATCCACCGTCACAAAATAACGGCTATACAGCACCAATTCCGCAATACCAGCTGCCAACAATCCTTCTTTTGCAGCTTTGCCATAAGCACGCACCAGACCGCCGGTTCCAAGAAGAGTACCGCCAAAATATCTGGTTACCACAATGGCAGTATCTTTCACGTCTTCCCCTTTCAGAACATTCAACACCGGCATACCCGCTGTGCCCTGTGGTTCACCATCGTCACTAAAACGCTGGATTTCATTTCTTTCACCAATCTGATAGGCAAAAACATTATGGGTTGCATCCCAATATTTCTTTTTCAATTCATCGATAAAACTTCTGGCTTCTTCTTCCGTCTTGACAGGGCGAACAGTCGCAATAAAACGGGATTTCTTTTCCACAATTTCCGCTTCCGCCTGTGCCAGAATGGTTTTATATTTTTTCAACATAAGCAATCACCTTGCTTTAGTATACCAAAAAGCTGCAATCCACTCAAGAAAGAAACCGCATAAAAGCTATATTTTTTGCGCAGAATAATGCTGACAAACGAAAAGGAGGCATATAGACATGGCTGGACAAAAATATCAGGATCTCGCAGATTTACTGCTGCACAACGAACGGGCAAAACATTTTTACAAAGGCTTACCTGACACTACACAAATCGCATTATCCAACAACAGCAGTTCCATCTGCTCCATGGAAGACCTGCGGAATTTTGTAAGTACCGTAGAACAGAAAAAGAAATAAGGTTTCCCTACAAAAAATAACCCCATGGAACAACAGTTTTCTGTCATTCCATGGGGTTTCTCTATTCTTTGGAGGTCATTGCAAAGAACAGATATTATTTTGCTGTAATGCTGTATTCGCCGTTTTCTACATCTACAACCAAAGTTGTGCCCTGATCAATATCACCAGCAATAATCTTCCGTGCCAACAATGTTTCGATATCACGCTGTACCAGACGTTTCAACGGTCTTGCACCAAAGGCAGGGTCATAACCAGTTTCTACGATATAATCTTTCGCACGTTCTGTCAGTTCACATTTCAGCTGTTTATCTGCCAGACGTTTGTTCAGATCTTTCATAATCAGGTCAATAATATGAGTGATGTTATCCTTTGTCAGAGGTTTGTAGAATACGATTTCATCCAGTCTGTTCAGGAATTCAGGACGGAAGGAATGATGCAGCAATTCTTCTACCTGATTTCTTGCTTCCTGTGTGATTTCGCCGTTGGCATCAATGCCTTCCAGCAGATAATTGGAACCCAGGTTGCTTGTCAGGATGATAACAGTATTCTTGAAGTCAACAGTTCTGCCCTGAGAGTCTGTGATTCGACCATCATCCAATACCTGCAGCAGAATATTGAACACATCGGGATGTGCTTTTTCCACTTCATCGAACAGGATGACAGAATAAGGTTTTCTCCGAACAGCTTCTGTCAGCTGACCGCCTTCTTCATAACCTACATATCCAGGAGGCGCACCAATCAGACGAGACACACTGAATTTTTCCATATATTCAGTCATATCGATTCTGACCATATTCTTTTCATCATCAAACAGGCATTCTGCCAATGTTTTTGCCAATTCTGTTTTACCAACACCTGTGGGACCCAAGAACATAAAGGAACCAATAGGTCTGTTCGGGCTCTGGATACCAGCACGGCTTCTCAGGATTGCTTCCGCAACTTTCTGAACGGCTTCATCCTGCCCTACAACTCTTTCGTGGAGGATATCTTCCAGATGCAGCAGTTTTTCACGTTCGCCTTCCATCAGTTTCGCTACAGGAATACCTGTCCAACGTTCGATGATACGAGCGATTTCTTCCTCGGTTACTTTATCACGCAGCAATGTATTCTTATTGCCGTTTTCTTCAGCTTCCCGTTCTTTTTCTTCCAGTTCTTTCTGCAGCTGAGGCAGTTTGCCGTATTTCAGCTCTGCGGCTTTATTCAGATCATATTTCCGTTCAGCTGCTTCGATTTCCGCATTGACATCTTCGATCTGTTCACGCAGTTTCTGAACAACACCAATGGCATCCTTTTCGTTTTCCCATTTTGCTTTCAAAGTTGCAAACTGGTCACGCATTTCTGCCAATTCTTTCTGGATTTCTTCCAGATGTTCTTTGGACAGTTTATCATCCTCTTTTTTCAGTGCTGCTTCTTCGATTTCATGCTGGATAATTTTTCTCTGGATAACATCCAGTTCTGTAGGCATGGAATCCATTTCTGTACGAATCATAGCACAAGCTTCATCCACCAGGTCGATGGCTTTATCAGGCAGGAATCTGTCAGAGATATAACGGTTGGACAATGTTGCAGCCGCAATCATAGCCTGGTCCTGAATTTTAACACCATGATATACTTCATACCGTTCTTTTAGACCACGCAGAATTGCAATGGTATCTTCGACGGTAGGTTCGTTTACCATAACAGGCTGGAAACGACGTTCCAGAGCAGGATCTTTTTCGATATACTGTTTATATTCATTCAGTGTGGTTGCACCGATACAATGCAGTTCCCCTCTTGCCAGCATAGGTTTCAGCAGGTTACCTGCATCCATGGCACCATCGGATTTCCCTGCACCAACAATGGTATGCAGTTCATCGATGAACAGAATGATTTTGCCTTCGCTCTTTTTGACTTCATTCAAAACGGCTTTCAGACGTTCTTCAAATTCCCCTCTGAATTTTGCGCCTGCAATAAGGGCACCCATATCCAGAGAGAAAATGGTTTTGTCTTTCAGGCTGTTAGGAACATCCTCTTTCACAATACGCTGTGCCAGACCTTCTGCGATGGCGGTTTTACCAACACCGGGTTCACCAATCAGCACAGGGTTGTTTTTGGTCTTTCTGGACAGGATACGGATAACGTTACGAATTTCATCGTCACGACCGATGACAGGGTCCAGTTTTTTGCTTCTTGCTTTTTCCACCAGATCAGTACCGTATTTCTTCAAAGCATCATAAGTTGCTTCAGGAGAATCACTGGTTACACGGGTGTTGCCACGTACGGTTGCCAGAATTTTCATAAAGCCTTCTTTGGTGATGTTATACTGACGGAAAATTTCTTTCAGCGCCGCATTAGGGCTGTTCACCATTGCCATGAAAATATGTTCTACGGAAACATATTCATCTGTCATGTTTTCTGCCAGTTTTTCTGCTGCTGTCAGTGTTTTTTCCAAGTCAGAAGAAACATATGTCTGTCCGCCTGTTGCACGAGGCAGTTTTTTGACTTCGTTTTCCGCTGCCTGCAGCAAACCGTTTACATTCACATTCATTTTCTGCATCAGCTGGGGGATCAAACCTTCATCCTGCGTCAGCAATGTAACCAGCAGATGCTGTTGATCCATCTGGGGGTTACCGTATTCCACTGCCATAGATTGGGCGTTCTGAATGGCCTCCAGAGATTTCTGTGTAAATTTTTGTAAGTTCATAACCATTCCACCTTTCTCCATTTAGAATCTATTCAAAATTTAGGTTATTTCCTTTTGAATACGATATTATTATACATTGTTAGCACTCACTTGTAAAGAGTGCTAACAAAACTTTTTGCACAAACTTTCCGAAAAATATCAATATTTATTATGCATTTTTCCATTATTTGCACAAACATGACGGACTTTTCTGACTTTTTTCCTCTTTGATTCTTCTCCTAGCCACAAATCTTCAAAATAAAAAAACTGCTGACATTCCACATATAAATGAGTGTCAACAGTTTTTTGATATTTATGTAGGTTCTCCTTTTATTGCCTCTAACTTACCGGAAATTTCTTGAAAAGCTTTCTGAAATGGTGGTGCATCATATGTCTGTTTTGCTTTTTCCAGTAAATCTTCCGCTTCCTGATAATCTTTTTTTATGATGGCCATCAATGTATCAAGGATCGCAATATTGGCGCCATAGCTTTTCCCTCCCCGAAACTTCTGAAGGAGCTGCGTATTTGCCTGATATAACGCAGTTGCTTTTTCATATTGATTGGTTTCAAAATAACAAATGAAAAGGTTGATACAATAAACCACATTCACAACAACACCTTTTCTTTGTTTTTCGGACAATCCTTCCAGTATTTCAATGGCTTCCTCAAATCGTTTTTGTTCCATATATCCCGCTGTCAGATTTAAGCGCAGGGTATTCTGCAAATATCGTCCTTTCGCCGTTTTCAGCAATGCCTGCATTCCTTCAATGTACGCCTGTGGCTTTTCCTCAAGCAGTTGTTCCGACAGGACTCTTACCTTTTTAAAATAATATCGGTTATACAATATATTAAATAACACAGCGCCGATTACAATAACAATCGCGGCAATGTAATAGCCACGCATGAAAACATCCTCATCAATATGAAATGATTTTTGAATGAGTAATGCGACAATGCCAATACAAACACCAATGATAAAAATCTTCATAATGCGCTTCATTCGCGTTCCCCCTTATTTCTCTATGCCCTTTTATTTTTGAATCTTACCATAAAGGTCCAAAAGAATCTATTTCAAAATTCTTAATTATAGAAAAAACCAAAACGATAAAAGGTTCTTCTGCAATATTTGATTACAGTAGAACCTTCTTATCTTTTATCAAATCCAATTATATAATTCGAATCATCACAAAATCCCCATCTGCTTTTACTTCCACTTGATAGTCTGTATTGCGTTTCAATTCTTCTAGGGAAGCACTCTCTCCCGGCTCAAGGGTCTGCTCGTCTATGACGATATTCCCTTCTGTATCACTGATTCTGAAAGTAACTGCCGATGTACTGTCAATGTGGATGACCATCTTCTTTTTGCAGATCAGATGGTCATAGTTCAAATATTCCTCTCCATTAAAATCAACTGGTTTCCACGCATCTTCTGTATGAATATCACGTAATACAACCATGTTATCTTCCGTGAAAAAATCATATACCTCCCCCACATTCGTATATACCATATAACCTGATATGATAACAGCAATGGTTACAAAAACTGCCACAACCGCAGTCAATATTCTCTTGATTTTTAGCTGATGCTTCAGTTCTTTTAATATTTTTTCATTTTCTTCCTGAATTTTAGGCGCAGACGGAAAAACAAAGTCCTGACGCATGATTTCAAAATCCTTTTTACAGCTCTCACAAGTCTGCAAATGCATCTCAACGACCTGTGCCGTTTCTTCGCTTAAAATTCCTTCTATATATAACGGCAATAAATCCTTCGCAATACTACAACTGATTTTTTCCATTCTCTATCCCCTCCATATATTCGATAATCTCTTTTTTCGCACGATAAAATGTCACACGCGCCCAATTGGGTGTTTTTCCAAATAACGCAGCAATCTTTTCAAAAGGAAGCTCCCCGAATACGCGCAAAGTAAATACCTCTTTATATGGCTCTCTCATGTGATGAAGAAAACGATGAACAAGCAGCGCACTTTCCTCATCTACAACTTTACTGGTAAAAGATGTCTGACTGATAAGAGGCATTTTTTCTATCTCTTCTGCAATATATATTTTCTGGCGTTTACAATGGGTATAGTATGTATTCCTTGCAATGGTAAACAGCCAGGCGCGTATATCTTTTCTGCCATCAAAAGTATCAATTGCTTTCAGTGCTTTTGTAAAAGTTTCCTGCGTGATTTCTTCTGCCAAATCCTCGCTGGCGGATATGCTTCGTAAAAACAAGAAAACATCTTTGAAATATCGTTGATATACACTTTCAAAGTCCACCCATTTTCACCACCTTTCACTATAATAACAATCGAAGCTTTAAAACATTACAAGTTTTTTGAAAAAAGTCTCAAACAAAACGGTAGGAAATTCGGCTGTAAAAACACACCAAATTTTCTACCGTTTTAAAAACTCGTGAAAAATATATATAGAGAATCAGGCACAAAATTATTTTTGAAAAATAACCACTACTTCTTCCATGATTTAGGGAATATATTTTTTAATCAGTCGATATGCCGTCGGCTGGCTGACCCCCAAAACCTGGGCAACTTTCACGCTGTTTTGATATTTCTGATAGGCTTCCTGCACCATTTTGCGCTCCACATCTTCTAATGCTTCCCGCAGACTTTTCTTTTCAGAAGTTATATCCTGTTTTTCTTCATATTTATTTTCTCCAATATCAAAAATCATTTTGGGTAAATTTTCCGCTTTGATTTCTTTGCCGTTTGTCAGCACCACTACTTTTTCCATGACATGAGATAATTCCCGTACATTGCCAGGCCATTTATAACGGAGCAGAATTTCCATAGCATCTTCGGAAAGGGTGTGATTTCGAAAATGACATTCATTATATTTGTCCAAATAATGCCGAATCAGGACTTCAATATCATTTTTTCTCTCACGCAAAGGTGGAATGGAAACTTCAAAAATATTGAGCCGATAATATAAATCTTCCCGAAATGTTTTCGCTTTTACCATATCAGCCAGATTTCGATTGGTTGCCGCAATGATTTTCACATCCACCTTCTGCTTCTTTTCGCTTCCCAGTGCCATAAATTCCTGATCTTGAATAAAATGAAGCAGTTTCCCCTGCAAATCATAAGGAATTTCCGATATTTCATCTAAAAACAGCGTTCCGCCATCTGCAATTTCCACAATTCCCTTTTTGCCTGCGGTATTCGCGCCGGAAAACGCCCCTTTCTTATATCCAAACAATTCGGATTCAATGAGGTTTGGATTCATGCAAGCGCAATTGACGGCAACAAAAGGTTTGTGTTTGCGGATACTTTGCTGATGCATATATTTTGCCAGAAATGTTTTGCCTGTTCCCGTTTCCCCCAGAATCAGACATGGATTTTTGACATTTTTGATTTTTTCAATGGTTTCCATAATACTTTTCATATTCTCACTGGCATACAAAAAGCTTTCTTCCCGGGGTTCTGTTCCATCTGTAATTTCCAGAAAAGCTTCTTCCGCTTTGCCCATTTTGTTGTAATTATAAATGTCATTGACATTTTGGGCTACATACTTGATATTCCCCTGTTCATCGAATATAGGAACAGAGATGGTAATGATGTCCAGTCCCAGATTGGTGATTTGCCTTTTTACGACCATCTTCTTTTTTTCATATACTTCAGGTAATGTGGAATTGCCCCAGTAAGTTTCATCCAATTGTGAAAAATGCGTCCCAATCAGTTCCTCTGCTGTTTTTCCATAATGTCTTTCGGCAGCTTTATTTACAAAAATCAAATGGTAGTCATTGTCGTATACCATAATTTCATCATGAAGATTTTCGATGATTTGCCATAAATCCTCTGTTGCAACGGGATATTGATTTTGTTTTTTCATGATTTCTCACTCCTGAAAATTGTACTGGGGGTTGCGTGCATATCATATTTTCTATTATATCTTTTTTTCATTCATTTTGCAGTATCCAATGATATGCAAAAATTCCCCTGCCGCAAAGACAGGGGAACAGCTTTTATTCTTCCGGTTTACCCATTTTGATGATTTCTTCTTTCGATTTTGAACCAAAATCTCTCACCATTTCTCTCAGGAAACCATGATAAATAATAAACAGAATGATAATCAAAGGCAAACCTGTCGCAAGCACAATGGCTTTAATGGTATTGATGTCGGTACCCGCATAAGCAATGGCAATGGGAATTGCTACCAACAGCAGACACCACACAAATTTCAATTTCTTATTGGGTTCTTCCCCATTTTTCAGCACTCTGGTAATGGTAGAGGACAATGTGAAAGATGTGGCATCCAAAGTTGTTGCCAGGAACAGAATAATAACAACAAGATACAGAACCATCGCTACTTTGGAGAACGGCAGCGCATTGATGGTAGCCGTTGCAATCATTTCAGATTGTCCATTTGCCAGCATAGCAGGTACATCCAGAATACCGTCCATACGCAGTACCTGCTGGAATGCTGTTACGATGCCAAAGAACAGGAACAAGCCTGCAGTACCTGTAATCAGCATATTGATGATGATTTCTCTGACAGTTCTGCCTTTGGAAATCTTTGCAACAAACAAACCTGTGAATGGTCCAAATACCAGCCAATATACAAAATAAAATACGGTCCAGTCCTGGGGATAGCCGCTTCTAGCCACGGGATCTGTCCAAAGGGTCATTCTGACGAATTCTGTTGAGAGAATACCAAGGGAGTTCACCAAAGAATCCAGAATAAACTGTGTATTGCCTGCGATAAAAATGAAAATCAAAAGTGCAATACAGAAATAAACATTCCAGTCACTGATTTTTCGCATACCTTTTTCAATCCCTACCAGAGAGGAAATGGAATACAGAACGGCTGTGCCAATCAATACCATTACCATCAAAGTGAAGGATGTGGAAATGCCAATCAAGTCTGCAATGGCAGCCGCAATGGTAGATGCAGAGGAACCGGCAGAAATACAAATAGAACCAACGGCTGCAAAGATGAAAATAAAGTTTACAATTTTACCAAACCATCCGTTTACCGCTTTTTCTCCCAGAGAATATTTGCATAAAGCACCGAAACGCAGTTCATTATCTTTTTTGATGTAATAATGATAGGCGAAAGGCAGTACAAAAATACAAAGCAATGCCCAAGCAGCGGGACCCCAGTCAAAAATCGCATAAGTCAAGGATAATTCATAAGCATATGCTTCGGAAATGGGCGCACCAGCTAAGGCAGGTACAGCATTAAAATGATATCCCCATTCCAAAAATGCCCAGTAAACAGTTCCTGCACCCAGACCTGTAAAAAACATCATAGCTACCCAACTCATGGTTTTAAACTCTGGCTTACAGTTGCCAAAACGAATATTTCCGTATTTGGAAAAAGCCAGCGCCACCAGGAAAATCAATACAATGACAGTGAAGAACTGCATCACAGAGCCAAATGTATATGTCAATGCATGCATGACCTGTGCACCGATTGCCTTTCCAGCTTCTGGATACAAAGTCATGCCAATCATCAAAGTAAGAATGATAACGATACTGACGATCATCAATCCGACTTCATATTTCTCATTGAGTTTTTTCTTTTCATTCATACAATCTCCCCCTTTTCTATCAGATTACCTTTGCTTTTTTTAACGCACTGATTTTTTCTTCCGTATAACCTAACTGCTGTAAAATCGCATCGGTATGTTCACCTAATGTAGGAGATGGAATGTTTGTAACAGGCTTGTTTTCTGACAAATGGATAGGATTCCCCACCAGTTTTACAGGTCCCATGACGGGATCTTCCACTTCAATGACCATATCTCTCGCCAGCAATTGGGGGTTTTCCAAAGATTCTGCGATGCCCATAACAGAAGAAGCCGCGATGGAAGAACCATCAAATAAAGCTTCCGCTTCTTTGGATGTGTAATCTTTCAATTTTTCTTCAATCAAAATTTTCAATTCTGCCTGCTTGTCCAAGCGCTGTGCATTGGTTTCGTATTCTTCTGTATCAGGCAATCCTAAGATACTGCAGAATGTTTTCCACCGACTGTCGTTTTTCACAGTAATGGCAATATAGTCGTCTTTTGTTTGATAAACATCGCTTGGAGCCACGTAATGACTAGCGTTTCCGGAACGGCTGATGACCTTGCCATTGTTGGCATATTCCAAAACGGGATATTCCAAAAGTCCAAACAGCGCCCCCAGCATCGTAACATCAATCTGTTGACCTTTTCCTGTTTTCTGTCTATGGTGGAAAGCGATCATCAATCCCAGTAACAACAGCAATCCTGTATAACTGTCACCGATTGCCGGTCCAATTTTTGTGGGACCTTTATCAGCAAATCCGTTCACATCCATAATACCGCTCATGGCTTGGATGACATTGTCATATGCCGGATATTTGGATAATTCGCCTTTTGTTCCGAAGCCGGAAATAGTAGCGTAGATAATATCTGGTTTTACCTGTTTCATCTGCTCGTAGCCTACGCCATATTTTTCCAAAGTACCCGCTTTGAAATTGGAGCACACAATGTCCGCATCTTTAATCAAATCATAGATGATTTTCTGCCCTTCTTTGCTTTTGATGTCCAATGTAATACTCTTTTTGCCTCTGTTAAATGAAGCATAGTAAGCACTATAATCATTTTTAAATGGTCCCCATGTTCTTGCCTGATCTCCGCCGTCAACACGCTCAATTTTAATGACTTCCGCACCATAATCCGCTAAAAATAATGAGCAGAAAGGACCGGCATATGCATGTGTGAAGTCAACCACTTTTACTCCGTCTAAAAATCCCATATGATACAACTCCTTTTAGATTACTTTTTTGCCTTGCAATGTGTGAATATCTTTTTCTGTTATACCGAGCATTTCCATACAAGCATTGGTATCTTTTCCAAGAGCCGGTGCGTCGGCAAATGATTTTGCTTTGGTATCGCCCAATACAAAAGGAATGGAAGGATAACGAAGCGTACCATATTTTTCGCTGTTCACAGAAACCATATATCCGTTTTCCAATGTGTTTGGCAAGTCTGTAATTTCAGGGATTGTCAATACCGCACAGCACGGAATGCCTTGTGTTCTGCATTTATTTTCTACTTCTGTTTTTGTATAAACAGACAGCCGCTTTGCAAGAATGGGACGAAGAATATTCATATAATCTGTTCTTCTTCCTTCATTATCAATAAATCTTGGATCTTCTTTTAAATCACCTAAATCCAATACATCACAGAATTTTTCCCATTGGTTCTGTGTTGCGACACCCACTGCCACATAACCATCGGATGTTTCAAATGTGTCATAAGGCGCACAAGAAGGATCAAAATTCCCTTTTCTCTTATGCACTTCTCCTACAGTAGAATAAGCCGCCGGTGCAGCCTCAATGCAGGAATAAATAGAATCCAGTAATGCGATATCTACTTTCTGACCAATGCCTCTGATGTTCCGATCAATGAGCGCCATGACAATGCCTGTGGCGAAATATGCAGCACTGTAATGTTCCGCAATGGATGGTGCAGATTGAACAGGATATTCGTTATGAACACCAGTCATATCCATGGCAACACCTTTTGCCTGGGCTGTAAGAGAGCTAGCAGGCTTATTCTTATAAGGTCCTGTTTCTCCATAATAAGAATAGGAAGCATAAATAATATCGGGTTTCATTGCTTTCAAATCCTCATAACCAAGCCCTAATGACTCCATATAGCCCGCTTCTGCACCTACACAAATGACATCATAGAAAGGAAGCAACTTTTTCAAAATTTCTGCTCCTTCTGCTGTAGCAATATCCAGTGTGATACTCTTTTTCCCACTATTCAGGTAATTGAAATACAGACTATCGCCATTTTTGACATCAGGAAGAGGAATTTGACAAGTATAACCGGGTGGATCTGCTGGCCGAGGACTCCAAAGGGACTCTGCTGCTGATCGAAATCCAGAACAACAATGAATATGCTTACTTTCAGCGTATGCTCTTCGGTACTTCAAAACTGGTGACTGAATATATCAACCGGGGAGAAGGCTACGACAAGGTAAGAAAAGTGTATAGTATCAACATTGTCTATTTCTCATTAGGACATGGAAAGGATATTGTGTATCACGGAAAAACAGAATTCCGGGGAATACACCAGAACGATATACTGGAATTATCTCCATTCCAGCGCCAGACGTTTAAGGTCGACACAGTCAGCCAGTTATATCCGGAATATTATATCCTGAAAGTGAACGATTTCAATCAGGTTGCCCAAACACCGCTGGAAGAATGGATCTATTATCTCAATACCGGAGAAATTCCAGATCAGGCACAGGCTCCGGGACTGAATGCTGCACGTGAAAGGCTGAAACTGGACCGTATGAGCAAGGATGAACTGAAAGCTTATTACCGCCATCTGGATAATATTGTGATCCTGAGAGACAATATCAATACGGAACGTGCGGAAGGCAGAGCAGAAGGCAGAGCAGAAGGCAGAGCAGAAGGCAGAGCAGAAGGCAGAGCGGAAGGAAGAGCAGAAGGAAGAGCGGAAGGAAGAGCGGAAGGCCTGGAAGCAGGAAGGCAGGAAGAGCGCCGGCAAAATGCAATCCGGATGAAGGCAAAGGGATTCCCTACTCAGGACATTGCAGACATCACCGGACTGTCTCCGGAAGAAATTGACCGCCTGTAAATGGGGACATTCGCATCTGATCTGATATCATTCAGGCCTGAACTGTATTTGTTCCGCAATTTTGCTCCGCACCATCTTCCGCTGATCAAAAACGTTCTCAAGCAATAATTATCAACGGATTACAATCACCAGAGTGAGCCCTGTTCCCGAATTTCTGCCAGCTTTGCCAGGCTTCTTTTAAACTATTATAGTTAGTGCGGACAAAAATAGTTACATTTCTGTCCGCACTTTCCCCTATAAGTTTATATATAGGGTGGCAAAGCTGGCAGAAAACGATATAACTTGCTCATACTCACATATCATCGATAGAAATACCCTTATACGAGATCTCATAGCCTTCATAAGGACCTACTGCTTTCATGAAAGTTGCCGCCTTGGATTTTAACAACTCTTCATCGAAATTCTTTGATTGCCTTTTTACTTCAATGAATTCGATCTTGTTGTCCACTTCATCTTCGGCAATGATATCAATCTCATTTTCTCCTTTTCGGTCGTTCCAATAACCAAGACGAGTATAGCAGCCCTGCTCCTTCAGCACCTCCATAAAATAACATTCAAGAGATTTGCCGCTCACTGTCGGAAAATCTCTCTCGGCAATGGACTTTAATTTCTCGTTTGCTCCTGCCTCAATAATGTGAGAGTATTTATACACAAAACGAAACCAGAATCTCAGAAATTGATCTTCAATGGTATAATGCACATTCTTATTGACTGATCTCTCATAGAGAGGCTGCTTCTTGCTTATCAGACCATACTCTTCACTCAAATTCTTTAAATATCCCGACAGTTCCTTGATATTAAGGGCATTCTCCAGCTCTGATCTCGTAGTCTTCCCCTGTGAAATAAGAGTAAGAATAGAAAAATAGATTCCGTAGTCTTTCCCAAACTCATCAACCAGCATATTTTTGCCCTCTGATAAAAAATAGGAATCACGCTCAAAAAACATGTTCAGCATTGTTTTCTCTGTAAACTTCTTATGGTCAATAAACAACTCAACATATTTAGCAACTCCGCCTGTTAATGTATATAGAGCCAGCAAATCTGACTTTTTATATTCAGGACAATACTCAGACATGATTTCTTTCAGGACTGATGGCCGGAAAGGCCGGACATGCATTGTACCTGTCTGCCTCCCAAACAGTGGTTCTTTCTTATCCTTAAATAT
>OGXZ01000684.1_pt1 | contig 20082 bp, 16 predicted proteins | sample 1576431 | NCBI WGS metagenome assembly OGXZ01 (sample SAMEA3541590, study PRJEB24748) | human gut metagenome | biome: human gut; feature: human-associated habitat; material: faeces | place: China | collected 2012
CACCCTGCGTCCCCCCCTGTCCTCTGGCCTGTCGTTTCCCATTATAGAGGGCCACGTCCACAAAAAAGGTCAAATCCGGGACGGGCAAAAAAAGAAGCTGACGCGCGCAGCGCGTCAGCTTCTTTTTCGTTTCCGTCACACGGTCAGCAGGGGCGCCCGGGTCTTGAGTAGCTCGGTCAGCGGCGGGCCCCAGGAGATGACCTCCAGGCCCATGTCCCGCAGCGCCTGCTCCACCCCAAGCTCCTTGGCGCAGGTAATACAGGCCGAGAATTTCACCCCCTGCTCCATGGCCAGGACAATGCGCTCCCTCACCGCAGGATCTGCGGCCGCCAGACGGGCGGTCTCCCCCCAGAGAATCACCGTCACCTTCTCCCACCAGCCCCGTACCAGGCTGTTCACCGCGTACATCAGCACCATCTTGTCAAAGACCACCGGATCGGCGTTGGTCCACAGAATATGCAGGTGTTGTCCGTCCATCTCAATACCCCTCTCTTTGTGTCACAGCCCCCGCCACAGCTCCGGCTTAATGCCCTGCTCGCCAGAGAGCGCCCCATCCAACAGGGCCAGCAGCCGGGCCTTGTCCCCGGGCAGTCCTCCCTTTAAAGGCAGATAGTTGGAGGCGTGGTCGCTGGTGAAATGGAGGGGATCCACCTCCAGGTGCTCCAGCAGTAGCCGGGTCTCCTCCAGGGCCTGCCAGGCAGTCAGCAGCCGGAACTCCCCCCGCGCGGCCGCGTCACCCAGCGCCGTCCCCCGCTCGGGGAGGTAAGTCAGGGCGGAGAGGTGACGGGGTCTCATGGCGTTGATCAGGGCCGCCGTGTCCAGGGCGTGGGCCCGGGAGGCCTCCCCCGGTCCGGCCAGACCGATGAGCACCATGGTCCACAGATCGAAGCCCGCCGCTACTATGCGCCGCCCGGCCTCCAGCATGCCCGCGGCGTCCATCCCCTTGCGCACCGCCCGCAGCACCGCATCGCTGCCGCTCTCCACCCCCAGGTAGAGGCGTACCAGCCCCGCCCGGCGGAGGGCCGCCAGCTCTTCCTCCGTCTTGCGCAGGGTGCTGCCCGGGCCGGCATAGGCGTTGACCCGCTCGAGGGAGGGGAAGGTCTCGTACAGCCGGTCCAGGACGGCCAGCAGCTCCTCTGTGTCCATGGCCACCGCGTCCCCGTCGCAGAGGAACACCCGCTTCACGTCTCCATAGGCCGCCCTGGCCAGGGCAATATCCTCAAAAATCTCCTCCAGCGGGCGCACCCGGTAGCGTTTGTCCTTATACATGCCGCAGAAGGTGCAGGCGTTGTGGGAGCACCCCACCGTCACCTGGAGCAGATAGCTCTTCCACTCTCCCGGCGGGCGGTAAACCGTCCCCTCGTACCTCATGCCTGGGGCTCCTCCGTCCGCAGCACCCGCTTGATGCTCTTCTCTGCCTTGCTCCGGGGGAGCATCAGCTCGTGGCCGCAGCCCTCGCAGCGCAGCTTGAAGTCCATTCCCACCCGCAGCACCAGCCACCGCCGGCTGCCGCAGGGGTGCTCCTTCTTCAATTCCAGCACATCGCCCACATGGATGTCCATATCCGCGTCCCTCCCGTTTCCTTCGTAACGCCTATTATACCCTGTCAATTCAGGCCCGGCAAGTGCATATAGTAGTCTATCGGAAAAAAATGACTGTGGAAACGAAAGGATTTGGTCACATTGAGGAGCCGCTTCCTGCCCGAGGGGCGTCTGTTACATACACCGGAAAACGAGGCCGCCTGCGCCTCCTGCGACGGCCTCCGCCGGGCCATGGAGGAGGGGACGGTGCTGGAGGGGGTTGCCCAGCTCTGCGACGGGGCCCACAACCTGCTGGAACAGGTCTGCCGTCGTCTGCTGCCCGGCGGACGGCTGGTGGTGAGCTGCATCTTGCTGGACACGCTGGCCCGCTGCCGTGCCTTCTTCGAGGGCCTGGGCTGGCCCGCCGAGGTGATGCAGATACAGTCCGCCCAGTCCCGGCCACTGGGGCAGGACATTTTCCTGGCCGCCGCCAATCCTGTTTTCCTGCTGGCTGTGGACAAGCCCGAACAGGAGAAGGACGAAGACTAGAAAGGGACATTGGGAGCGTATATTTATGAAGGAGGCAGCCCTCCTTCTGGACGCCGTTCCCCCGGCATGACATTACGGGGACGCGGGGCGGAGACAACAGGCCCCGTCTACTGGAGGAGACTATGGAAAAGCAGCCAGGCATGGTCAGTTTCGTCGGCGCGGGTCCCGGTGACCCGGAACTGCTCACCCTCAAGGGGAAACGCCTCATCGAAGAGGCGGCCCTGCTGCTCTACGCCGGCTCCATGATCCCGCCCGCCCTGCTGGATCTGGCATCGCCCCGGGCCAGCGTCATCGACGCCGCCCCGCTGGATCTGGAAGAATGCCATTCCCTCATGCTCCAGTTCGCCCGCGCCGGTCAGCCCGTGGTGCACCTGCATACCGGCGACCCTGCCGTCTACAGCGCCCTGCGCGAACAACTGGCCCTGCTGGACAGGGACGGCCAATTTCTCTGATCTCGAAGGTAACGTAACCAACGATATCAAGCTGACACTGACTCAAGACGGACAGGACATTGTTTTGAAAGGTCTGACTAACAACATCACTTTAGATTTGCCAAGCATCCAGAAATTTGAAGTTACCAGCACTGCGGACGTAACTATCGAGAAAGTGGTATCCAACAGCTGGCCAACATCTATCACAGCGAAAAATGTGACATTCACAGGAACTACTTACAACTCTGTATCTATCAACGTTGAAGAAACTGCCACATTCAATGGCGGAACATACAACAATGAGGTTGCTGTTGTCGGTTCGGAAGATGACGCAGAAGCTGTAATCAACGGTGGTGTATTCAACCACAACTTCAAGTCGAGTGTAGACACTACAGTCAAAGGCGGTTTATTGCCTAGTGTAGATGCTGACGGTAACGGAGTTCCTGATTATAAGTTAATCATGGATGCTGGTAAGACGCTGACTATTGAAAAAGCAGACAGCGCATTTGGTCCTCTGTTTGCTACATCAGGCGCCGACTGTAAGTTGGTATATGACACACAGGCTATTAAAGATTTCTATTCTGGCCTGGAAGGTAGCAACTGGAGCAATATTTCAGTAAAATAACCACTCCCCTTTTTATCTCAACAACCCATAGCCGGGCACCGTTCTATCATAGCCTTGCCCGGCTATATTTCTCAATTTTGATTGGAAGCTACAAACAAATTCTTTATACCTTATTATATTATTAGTTGGATTATCTGTTTCACATATTATTATTGATCCGTTATCGGTTGTTTCTCTTTGGCTGTTGCTGCCTGTTGTTCAGTTCATGTGACAACGAGGGTTATCTCAACCCTATTATTCCCCAACAGGAGGAAGAGGAGAAAACGCAACGTATTCTCGTCGCCTATCTTGCCGGAGACAACAGTCTGTCTTCCGAAATAGAGCAGAAAATAGCAGCGCTCACCATCGGTTTCCTGGCAGCTGACTATTCTCAAAACCGCCTTTTTATCTATTGTGATCGTAAAAATGCATCCCCACAATTAATGGAAATCAGTGCCGGCACTGCCAATCCACGCCAATTACTAAAAACTTATACGGCACAAAATTCTGCCTCATCCAACGTAATGAAGCAAGTGCTGAATGATATCTTGAACAACTATTCCGCCTCAAGCTACGGCCTTATCCTGTTTTCACACGGAAGCGCATGGCTACCGGCAGGTGGTTTGGAAAATCCCTATGAGAGAGAGAGTCTGAATCAAAGCGGGAATGAAGCTGTCCCTCCTTCCCACCGCAGTACCCGCAGCGTTTGCACCGACGGGGAGGATGAGATGGAATTGGCGGATTTTGCTTCTGCCCTCCCCTTACCCAGTCATCGAAAATGGGATTTCATTCTTTTTGAAGGTTGCTACATGGGCAGTGTAGAAGTGGCTTATGAGCTGAAAGACAAGACGGAAGCTATCATTGCTTCTCCTACGGAGATTGTCAGTCCGGGAATGACAGAGGTATACCCGTCCGCCCTGTCCTGCCTTTATCAGCCAACTCCCGAACTGGAGAAATTTGCGCAATCCTACTTTAATGTATGGAACAGCAAGACGGGAGATTATCGTTCGGCTACGATCAGCGTAGTACGAACCGAACATCTGGAAGAGCTTGCGCTGCTCGCCCGCGCCGCTTTTCTCCGTTGGGAACCGGATACGGAGGACATCAGTTCTTTACAGTGTTTCAACCGGAATGAATGGCGTCTCTTTTTCGATCTTAAAGAAGCATTGCTGACCGCCAATCCGGCATTAAACACGTATGTAAACGAGTTGTGGAAGAAGATTGTGACTTATTCGGCTGCCACTCCCAGTTTTCTGCCCGGACTGGCACATGGCTTTACCATACATACACATAGCGGCTTGAGTTGCTATGTGCCACAAAACGAATTCTTGTATATAAATCAAGGATACACGCAAACTACATGGTGTGGGACGGTATACCAATAACTAATTCTTCGGAAAGAGTTCCGGGATTCCCACTTTAGTTATCAGAACTGTCACCCCTAATGCCACTCCATGTTTTATTTTTGTTTGTATGCTAATGCCCTGTGCTGTGAAGCACGGGGCATTCATTTCTTTTATGGGCAGGAGCGTCCTTAAAATAGATGACTTCACCTTATCGTTTTCAATAATAAGGTGAAATCAGCATACGATTCAGACTGAAATTATTCTGGTAAAATCTGTTCGATCTCTTTCAATTCGTCTGCCGTGAATTCCAAATGTTCCAGTGCTTTCAAATTGTCGGCCAACTGGTTGACAGAGCTTGCGCCCACAATCACCGAAGTCATTCGTTCATCTTTCAATACCCATGCCAGTGCCATTTCAGCGAGTGTTTGTCCACGCCGGAGGGCTATTTCATTCAACTGGCGGGCGGCTTCTACCTTTTCAGGCGTCACTTGCGAAAGCTGAAGAAAACCCGAAGAACGTGCGGCACGTGAACCTTCCGGAATACCATTCAGGTATTTATCTGTCAACAGTCCTTGCGCCAAAGGAGAAAAGGCGATGAAACCGGAACCATATTCTGCTGCCAGCGGAAGTGTTTCCGCCTCCACCTCACGGTCGAACATACTATACCGATACTGGCTGATGAGACAGGGAACATCGGCTTTTGCCATCATCTCGTAGGCCATACGTGCTTGTTCGGGGGGATATTTGGAGATTCCGATATACAGCGCTTTCCCTTGTTTCACGATATCAATCAATGTCTGAATGGTTTCTTCGACCGGAGTAACTCCATCATAACGATGGCTATAAAAGATATCAAAATACTCCAATCCTGTCCGGCGGAGACTTTGGTCAATGCTCGCCATCAGATTTTTACGGGAGCTATTTCCGCCATAAGGGCCAGCCCACATGTCATGACCGGCTTTGGAAGAGATTATCATTTCATCCCGATAACCCTGGAAGTTCTCTCGCAAAATTCGTCCGAAATTAATTTCGGCACTTCCGGGAATAGGACCGTAATTGTTTGCCAGGTCGAAATGAGTGACACCATGATCGAACGCATACTTAATCATGTCGGTTGCTACATCGAAATTGTCCACACTACCGAAGTTGTGCCACAACCCCAAAGAGATCAAAGGTAACTGCAAGCCGCTCTTGCCACAATATTTATAGGGCATACGTTCGTAACGATCGGCTGCCGGCTGATAACTGAAAGAGTTTTCCATAAAACAGAATGTTTATATTTTCCTTTTACAAAGAAAGGAAAATATATTTTAATAATACTTTTGAACCTGCTTAAATTTTACGGCAGCATTATTTAAATAAAATTTCCATAACAACCCTGACAGTCTCTTTACTTGAGACAATTAAACAAAAATATAAAACCGTTCTACCCCTTACAAAAAACAATAACCGGTAGTCCACGTTACCTAAAAAAATAGAAAAATATGATAACTATCAAGGTTAAATTCAGAGAATCAACAATCAAGAAAAAGAAAGGAACAATCTATTATCTGTTGACAAGAAATAAAGAATACAGAGAGATAACAACTCCGTATAAGATTCATTCACACGAGTGGAATGAGAAACGTTCGCTAATTGCGATATCAAATGCCGAATATCAGCGCAGATATGAACTGCAACTCATTGAAAACTCCATCATCCGGGATATTCGACACCTTCAGCACATTCTGACAAGTGAAAACAACATTGATACCATCATCAAACTTTTCAAAAAAATTCAAGGTGAAAGCTTATTATCCGTATTCAGCAAGAGTGTCACAAATGATTTGTATATCAAGAACCAACCCCGAACCGCAAAATCATATATAGCTTCGGTAAAAAGTTTCCTCCGGTTCAGAAACGGAGTTGACATTTCTTTCGAAGAACTGACTCCTAAACTTATTTCAGACTATGAAAAATATCTGAAAGAGCAACAGATATGTAATAATACTATTTCATTCTATATGCGAAACCTAAGAGCCATTTATAATAGAGCTGTCGAAGAAAGCTATACAGAACAAAAGCATCCATTTAAAAAAGTATTCGTAGGCAATGATAAAACCATCAAACGGGCAATAGACGAAGATGTCATATCAAGATTTAAAACATTGGATTTATCGTCAAAACCACGATTGGCTTTTTCACGCGATATGTTTATGTTCAGCTTTTATGCACGAGGGATGGCTTTTATTGATCTAGCGTACCTAACCAAAGAGAATATTCAAGGAGAATATATTATTTACCGACGCCATAAGACCGGACAAGAACTTAGCATAAAACTAGAAATATGCTTAAAAACTATTATTGATAGATACTCTCATAACAGTAACGGAACTTTCTTATTTCCTGTTTTATCAGAAAGTACACAGAATTATGATAGTGCCTTGAGACTCCATAATATTCATTTAAAGAAAATCTCCGGCTTCATGGGACTTCCCAAACCTTTGACTTCATACGTGGCGCGCCATAGTTGGGCTACACTAGCCAAGAAAAAAGGTATATCTACACAAATCATCAGTGAAAGTATGGGACATAATAGCGAAAAGACAACCCGAATATATCTCTCATCTCTTGACAGGTCCGTGATTGATGATGCTAATGCCAAACTGATTTCCAGTATATAAGAATATATGCAGGACTGCAAGATGGAATTAAAGTCTACGCATAATCAATTGATTTACACATTATTGTTCACTGCAATTCTTTCTCTTCAAAAGAGACGGAATAAAATATTTATTTGCAAAATAAACAATTTAAATCTTTACTCGCAAGTATTTCTCAAACAATATTTAAGCTATATTCAAAATAATCAACCCACTATGAATTCAAGTTACCGCAAATATATTTACCCATATTTCATAAATAAAAGAAACTTTCCGTCAGCCAAGTGCATAACTATACATCTAATTATAAAACTATTACGCGCATAGTACAAGTTTTATTCCGTCTCTTTTGAAGAGAAAGAATAGGCAGATATTACATTTTTTTCAATTAACGAAACAAACTGGCAAATAGTACAAGCTTAAAAACACACATACAAAAATAATCAACAAGTAAATATAATGAAAATAAGAAGTATTTTCACCCTCCTCATCCTAACCCTCCTCGTTTCATACTCGAGAGCGCAGGATATAGCCATAAAAACAAATTTACTTTACGGAGGTTATACCTATACCCCGAATCTTAGTCTTGAAATAGGTTTGGGTAAAAGAAGCACACTCGATTTAGGCGGCGGCTATAATCCCTGGAATCTTGACGGAACGGCTGAAAACAACAAAAAACTAGTCCACTGGCTAGGCGAAATAGAATATCGTTACTGGCTATGCCAACGCTTCTCCGGCCACTTTCTCGGAGTGCACGTTCTCGGTAGCCAATATAATATTGCGCAACAGGATTTGCCACTCATATTCGGGAAAGGTTCTAAAGAATACCGCTTCGAAGGCTATGGCTACGGAGGGGGAATTTCATACGGCTACAACTTCTTTCTAGGCATACGATGGAGTATTGAAGCCAATCTAGGAATCGGATATGCACGCTTGCACTATGACAAGTACAAATGCCAAAAGTGCGGCGAAAAAATCGGAACAGAAAGCAGAAATTATTTCGGTCCTACGAAAGCGGGAATATCACTGATATATTACCTTAAATAGACAAACAAACATGAAAAGACAATATATGCTATTCGTCATCGTGTTGTTGTTCTGCACGAACACATCAGCACAGCAAAAAGAGTATTCCGGGAAAATACACGTCACGGCGCTGTCCCTGCAACAGGAAGGGGATTCAGTGTACGTGAAACTCTCTTTCGACATTTCCGGGGTAAACGTAGATTCACGCCGTTCGATCAGCCTGATTCCCGCTCTGGTAGCGGCAGGCGACAGGCTGGACCTGCCCGAAGTAGTCGTCAAAGGACGTGAAAACTATAACGTGTACCGACGGGAAACCGCCTTGATGAGCAACCGGGAAAAAGCGGCGTATGCCGCAGAAGCTCCGTATGCAGTCGTCCCCGGATTCAAATCGGGGAACGCAAAAACAATTGCATACAGCGTAGCCGTGAAATACAACCCGTGGATGGCGGACGCAAAGCTGGATATGTATGAAGACCTTTGCGGCTGCGGCAATCCTGCGCGGAGGATAGGCATCACCATGCTTGCCAACCGGATAACGTTAGAGAAAATAATAGAGCCGTACGAAATAACTCCCAGCATGGCATACGTGCAACCTGTCGTCGAACCGGTAAAGAGACGCGAAATCATCAGCGAGGCTTTTCTGGATTTCGTTGTAAACAAGACCGACATCCGCCCCGATTACATGAATAATCCGCAGGAACTGAAGAAAGTCACCGACCTCGTTGCCGGGATAAAAGACGACCCGGACGTCACAGTCCGCGCAATCAACGTAATCGGCTACGCTTCACCGGAAGGCTTGCTGTCCAACAATCAACGGTTGTCCGAAGGTCGGGCCAAAGCACTGACCGATTATTTGGCTTCACAATTCGATTATCCGCGGAGTTTATACCAAGTCGCTTTCGGGGGTGAGAACTGGGACGGACTCAAAGAATGTGTAGAGGCGTCCCAAATGCCGTATCGTAAAGAAGTATTGGAGTTCATCGGGTCTTTCCCGACCGAATGTGACTATGCCGCCCAAGTGAGGCGCAAAAAAACATTGATGAACCTGAAAGGCGGCGAGCCATACAGATACATCATCCGGGAGTTCTGCCCCTTACTTCGCAAAGCGATTTGCAAGATTGACTTTGACGTCAGAAATTTCAGCATCGAACAGGCCAAAGAGGTGTTCAAAAGCCGTCCGCAGAACCTTAGCTTGAATGAGATGTTCCTTGTTGCCAACACCTACGAAAAGGGATCACAAGAGTTTATCGACCTGTTCGAAACTGCCGTGAAGCTATATCCCGACGACGTGACCGCCAATCTGAATGCAGCAGCAGCCGCGTTGTCACGCAAAGATACGGTCTACGCCAAACGATATTTGAGCAAAATAGAAGAATCACTCGATACCCCCGAATACCACAACACAATGGGAGTACTGGAAATGCTTTGCGGCAACTATGACAAAGCAACATCACACCTGAACAGAGCAACAGAAGCCGGACTGCCGGAAGCCAAACAAAATCTGGCAGAAATGGCAAAGAAGCAGGAGAATGCCATTCTTATCAGGCAACAACAGTCAAAGAAAAAACAGCAGAGATGAACAACAAAGATTAATAACAGAGATAAATAACAGATTTATAAACACCAAAAAAACAAGAAAGCATAACAAAAAAACAACCTCCTACAGGTAAGCATTCACCTATAGTTTGTTTAGGGACCAAACTATCAAACGGGCAAAACAAAAGCTAAAGCAAAAGCTGACGCAATTATTAAACATTTTATTTATAAAAACAATGAAGAAAATTATTTTCATGGCTTTATTCGCCGCCACTCTCTCCGCTTGTTCCAATGAGAACAACGAGGTGACCCAAGAAACAACGAACCTGAAATCACTCGATTTTTCTTTTGATGTCGCTACTCCTAAAACGAGAATGAGCGATGACGAAGTGACCACAGCAATAACAGCGGTCAGAAGCAATATTCAAAACATTACCATCGAGTATTTCAACGCATCCAATGCTTCGCTTGGCACGTATGACTTTACACCCGAGCAGGTAGCTACGGCAAAAGGTGACGACCAGACTGCCGCTGCTGCAGGCCGCAAACCCGTTAATATTAGCAACATTCCCAGCGCTACGACTAAAGTGAACGTTTATATGAACGTTGATAAGAGCGCTGCCGACATCAATGACTTGCAGATAGGATACACGAAGATGGAATATCGTGGTACACCTGAAGATATCACATTGAAAACACCAGGAGGGGAAAGAACAGACGGCAGCACGAACGACCTTTACAGTGTCGAAGTTTCCGTGGCGCCTGTATTGTCACGTTTCGAGTTTCACGGCAAGGCATCAGACATTAAGGTGAATAGTTCAGCAAGCGGTACACTACCAAGCGGAGTTGAAAACGGAACAAAAGACCAGGCTAAAGCCCATGTAAGCGATGCCACAATTACAGCGGCAGAGAAAGCCGCTCAAGAAGCGTGGAGAAAAGAAAATCCGGGAGTTGCGGATCCTTCGACATGGAGCTTCACATACACTGTCACGTATGAATACGATGCTGCATACACGATTGAAAGTATTGACGAATATTATATGAATAATATACCTCTCACCAAAGATGGAGATTTAGTCTTAAATGCCAACGACGGTGCAGGTAACTGGAACGATGCTGCTAAGGATAAATATAAAGTAGATGGTGATATGGAAAAAATGTTCGATACCACTGTAGAAGCAGACAAAGTTATCGCATACAATTTATTCCCTCAAACAGCGACAAACGGCACGTCCGCCAGTACCACCGATGTAAAAACAAGTATGCCGCACTTCGTTCTGAAACTTACCACTAAAGCAAACGGTGCAACCGCCCCCCGATGGCTGACAATCCGTGCATTGAAAGCTGCGGATGTATTGGTTACCTCTTTCGACGCCGGCAAAGTATACGTACTGAATGCCGCCGATATTAATATTAATCAATATTCCGCCAAGCTGAAAGTTACCGCTAACAGTACAGCTGGTCCTGAAATACCGGAACCCGTAGACCCGACAGATCCGAACCCGGAACCGGTAGGCAAAGACCTCGACGTTCTTGTCAAGATCACCGAGTGGACCATTGTCAACGTGAAACCCGAGTGGTAATTACGACCATTACCGGACGTTAAACGACGCATAAAAAAGGGGGGACGTGGCTGATTACCACTTCCCTTCACGAAGCCGTCTCCCTTCCCCCGGAAAGAATGACGGCAACGGGTGATAACCGCACCCTGTAACGGTTAGTATGAGATTCATTTTTTGATGCAGAATTATGAGAAAAGTCTTTTTCGTAGGGTTGATTGCCATGCTGACAGGTTGTAGCCAGGAGAGCCGCGTTTCTTCGCCGGAAGACTCCGGTATCGAGCTACAAATTAATTTATCGTTAGGCAGCGTCTCCACCAGAGCCGTAGATGACCCTATCACCGGCAACGACGGAGAGGGATATGTATTGCCTTTCACAGAGGTAAAAACGCTGAAAGTCGATTTATATAAATCTCTTGAAGCCGCCCCCATATTCACCTATACAGCCACCGATGCAGAGATTGCTGGCATCAGGAATACCGCCACCGGAAAGTTGGCAAGACTCTCCATACCCAAGATTCCGGTAACAACCCAATACGTGAAAGTGACGATAAACCGGTTTAAAGAGGAGAATCCGCTTATCAACCAGTTACAGGTGAGCAGCCAGGACGACCCGCCCGCCCCTACCATGAACCGGACAGAGATTCCTTACGAAGGAGTTACCAAAGAAATTATCGTCATCCCCGAGGAATCGGACCCTTTCTCCGTCAAGGTGAAAGCCATCGTGGAAGTGGCTCCCGTATTGAGCCGGTTTGAAATCATACCGGGGGAAATCGTGGTCACCAACCCCGCAACCACAGGCGCTTCATTCGACTGGACGGACGGACCCATAGGCAGAGACAAAATCAAGAACTTCACCGAAGCCGATATCGCTGCTGCCGAAGCAGGCGCTCGGGAGAATTTCAGGAAGAAATACGGAACGGACGCTACCGCTGCCGCTATCTATTCCTATCGTGTCCGGCTCATCCGGTCGCCCTTCCCCGACGGCTTCGATATCAACAGCACGCCAACCGGATTCTATTTTTATATGAATTATTTCAAGCCGAGCCTCAACGCCGCCACTATCATAAAGAATACAAACGATGGTATCTCCGACTGGAACATGACCACAGGTTTTGCTGAATACAAGAAAGGAGGACAGCAGTCCAATATGTATGACGCAAGAACATCAGAGACTACAAAGGTGAACGCTTTTCATCTTTTTCCCCAATCGGTGGCGGCAGACGCTACTTTGCAACAAATCAAAGACGGAATGCCTCATCTGATTATGGGCTTTAGTACCGATAAGATAAAACGCTGGCTGACGGTCAGGGCATTCAGCGACAAAAGTAATAATGAAATTATCAACGCATTTAAGCCGGGGTATTGCTATTCCCTCGACCTTGATGATGTCGTTATCACCCCATGGTCATTGGGTTTGGACGTTCGCATTACCGATGGCGATAAAGTGACGGAGTCAGATCCCATCATCAAAGATTTCGATCAGACGTCTCACGTGCCCGAACCTGAAGGCGCAGATCTAGCACTCGGGCTTCGTGTCTCCAAGTGGAGAGACAAAGACTTGGAAGTAGAACTTTAACCGGAGAAAATAAAAGAAAGAATGAATAAAACATATTTCATAGGAATACTCCTGATTACTGCATCTCTTTTCGCAGGATGCACCAAAGAGAACACGGAAGATTGCTTTTCGGGACTCAGACTCGATTTCTACTTCACCCATCATACCGGCAACGGCAATCTCTTCGGCGAAAAGGTGCGGCGGATTCACGTGTACCTGTTTGACACGGAGGGCATACTTCAACTCCACGCGACAGACAACGGAGACAAACTGGAATATAGTTACCTGCAAAACGGACAGATACAGACGGTGTCAAAACCGAACCCGTGGGGAAAGCTCTCTGACGAGTATGTGATGAATCTGGATAAAGTGCCGCCGGGAAAATACAGAATTATATCATGGGCGGATAACGGGCAGAAAGACAACACTACTTATTTTCATGGAGAAATGAAAAATCCGGCAAGCCATAATTTAAGGAAAGACGTCACGCTGGGAGCGACAATGGCGGACGACCTCTATATGTTCTTAAAATGCCGGACGGCATCCGGACTGCCCGAAGAACTTGTTCCGGAAGCAGAGGAGATAAACGACCTGTGGTATGGCGCGGCAGGCTCCCGCCATCCCCAAAGCGATATGTATACCTATGAAACCGTGGAAGTTAAAAACAGCGTGGTCACCGCACGCCGCATCGAACTGATCCGCAACACCAACCTACTGAAAGTCACTTTAAGCGGACTGGAACATCTCACGCCGGAAGTCCGGGACACGCCCGCCGCGAACCGGGATACGGACTTCAAACTGTGGGCGGTTGCTACCGACGAGAGGTATAAGTCCGACAACACATTTGACGGGTACACCCGCTCCGTCCGCTACTCTCCATTCAAGACATTGATGGACGCGAACACGCTCTCTGCCGACATCAAGGTATTGCGGCTGACAATGGACCGCCCGGTGCTTTTATATATCGAGACACCCGGCGGACGCAGGATTCCGGAACAGCCGATTGACATCGTCAGTATGCTGTTCAAGGCACGCAACCCCGACACGGGAGCGTATATCTACCAATCGCAGAGCGATTTCGACCGGATATACGAACATCCGGTGGAAGTACGCATCGGTCCCAACCTGGACATCAGAATCTTTATCGGAGAATGGGAAATTGTGAACGTGAAACCTGCTGAATAGGATATGAAAATGAGAATAAGATATAGAATACTGGCATTGGCCGCGGCCGCGCTCCTGTCGGGCTGCGCCAAAGAATCCGCTGTGATGAACCTGCCTGAAGCAGAGAAAGTGACCGTACAGATAAAAACCAAAGCCCTTACCGGCAGCGTGGTGGAGGGAGTGACCATAGAGAAAGTGCGTTTCATGCTCTTTCAGAATGAGACATTACTAAATAATTATACCACTTCCAACGGGACGCTGAACGTTGACGACAGCGGGTTGTTCAATCTTGCTGTCAGCCCGGGAGTATATTCTTTCGCCGCCATCATCAACGAGACGCCCGAACTGACGGAGAAACTGAATGCCGTGACGAAGCGTACGGATATCGACGGCATCGAGTTCGACTGGCAAAGCAGCGCGCTGACCTCCGGCAATATGCCGTTGGCCAATCTGGGAGAGATAAAGATTCAACCGGGAACGACGTCCGGACAAGGAATGGCGCAACTGCGCCCCGTATACAATTCGGAAGGCGGCAGATACAAAGGTGATTTCACGACAGCATCCACAACCGCAAGCATCGATATGCCCCGCGTGATGTCGCAAGTATCCGTGTTTTTGCGACAGGACGATGCGGTGACGGAAGAAATAAAAATCAGCAACGTGCAGGTTAGCAATATACCGCGTTACAGTTATCTGATAGACCAACAGGATACCGACAATACCAATCTGAATCTTTTCAACGGTCCCGAATTTACAATTTCCGCATCCGGGGGAGGCAAAGAGTACAACGGCAAACAGTACCACCCCTTTCCTACCGCCATTATTGCGGAAAAATCGTTCTATAAGGATGGAGCAGACGACGAGACAAAAGCCGCCGACCCAGATTATGCCGCTTATATATTTATCAACGCAACCTACGGGGGCATACCCACTACGTACAAGATACTGCTTCGTGAAGGAGATGCTAATTTCAGGCTCCTTCGTAATACCAATTACAATGTGTATGCTACAATTAAGCAAATAGGCAGCAAAGGCATCTATGTGGTGATTGAACCTGTCAAACTGTACAATATCGCGGTTAATTGGGCTCCGGTAGAAGGACTGGTCATCGTGAGTGACCGGGAGGCGGACTTCAACAAGAATGTCAATGTGTGGAGTGACTACACGGCTTATTCCGGCATACTTAAAGTATATAAAGGCGACGCCTACCACGATGCCCTGTTCAAATACGGCAGCCTGATAGCTACCGGTAATGATGCTACGGCTACTACAGAGCAGGAGTTCACTGCCCCGACGGCTGTTGAAACGACCAACGATGTAATTTGGTATCCCGGAAATTTCAATGTGACGGGTATCGGTAGCTGGAATGATGTCCCTTATATCACGGATGCGAGCAATATCCCGTCAGGGAATACGCTCGAACTGGTAGCACAGGGTAAGGGAGATCCCTGTCGTCTGGCAGCATTATCCCCTCATCAGATAGGTGTGGAAGGGAAGGTAGACAACCAACAGTGGCACATGGCCAATTCTACCGAATATGCCATATTGATGAAGGCAGCCAACGGGGCAGAAAGTAAAAATGATAATGGATACCGTTCTTTTCATGAACTGCTGATACCCAACGTCAAGTACCGCAATGAAAGCGGAGTGCTGGTTTCCTCCCATAATTACAGGGGAAACTATTGGAGCACGGAAAGCAACAAGGCATTCTCCTTCGACAGCCGGAATCCGACAGCAGCAGCACTCGACGCAGCCGCTCCCGGACAAGGATATACCGTTCGTTGCGTAAGAAACAGCATTCCTGAAGCTCGTATAACAATCAATCCTCCTACTTCCGTAGACTATAAGGGGGCAGCCGTCAACGGACTTCCTTTCTATATAGACAGCAACGTGCCATACTGGAAAATGGAACTTATCAAGAGCGGAGACCACGTAGGAACCTCCATCGATTTCGATGACTTCTCATTCAAGCCTTTAGCCATAGGAGTGACGCACGAAATCGAAGGTTCTTATACCCAGACTCCCAAAGCGTACATTGCGCGCAGAGAATCAAGAAACGAAGACCGTACTTTTGGAGTAAAATTCACTTCCATGCACTTCACTGGTGAAGAGAATACTTATTATTTCACTATAAAACAGAATGGATATAGCATCAGCGGAAAACTAAGTATCAATAATCTGGAAGATAATAATAGAATTAAAAAAGAGGGAGGCAAGTATACCATACATATTAAACTCACTCCTGATGACGTACCTATGCCTGTAGGGGCTGAACTTAAAGTTCGATATACCTATCTTGGTGCTTCCCGTGGTGAAGAAAGCACAATCGCCACCACTATAAATGACAACCAACGTGAATATGACGTGGAACTGAACATCCTCCCTAATAATACGCCGGATGTTATCGGACTGGTATTTCATGTATACATGAACGAAAAAGGCAGTTTGGGATATCGCGAGATAACATCAGATTCTTATTACCAAAATAATTAGTGACAATGAAAAACAGAATAACAAACATAATCATAGTAATGGCAATAATGGCTCTGACCTCATGTGTCAGAGAAGAACTTTTGTCATCCTCCCGCAATGGAGAAGAAGGCGAAAGCGTAAAAGTAGAACTTAGCTTTAAGATACCTCCGGCTTCGAGTCCGCAGGAACTACAATCGAGAAGTATGTCCACTGATAATGCTTTCTCTGTAGAATTCTTCAAAGAGGCGTCTCTGACAAAAACGCGGTCGGGTGAGGTGGCAGAGCTATATAATCTGTGGTTATTTCAGTTTCATAGTGACGGCTCCATACATGGTTCGCCCCAGCAAGTATCCGACCAGGTGACGATGGTAAACGAAATGGCTCTATTAAACGTCACGCTACGTGTAGGTACTGACCAGACACTCTACATTGTAGCACTTGGCAAAAAAGTAACCGTAGCGAGCAATCTGATGGAAGTACGGACTATCAAGGAACTTGAAAACCTGCAACTGGACTATGTCGACAACAGAAACGGACTCTATTATTCGCGGATAACCAATGAGAGCGAAATCCCATACGCCGGAGCCGCGAAAGGTATCAGCGTAAATAAAACAGGAAATAGCGACAACGGTGAGATTGTTTACGGCACACCTGATGGTTTCTCCGGTGGCATAGAAGTCAAACGTCTGGTATCACGCATCACACTGAAGCACAAATTCGATGTCACGGAAAACACGCTTGAAGGCATGAGACTGCTCAAAGTACCAACCAAACTGTGTATCAATCCCGCATCAGCAGATAAAGACGTAATAGACAATATCCCGATGGCAGACCTGGAAAGCGACAATGCTTTCGGGGATGCGGACAAGGACACGGATGGTTTCTTCACATCGCAATGGTATGTTGCGCAAAATAAACAAGGAACCATATCAGATATAGTATCAGAAAGAGACAGATATCGGAAAGTGACTGACGGATCGGGAAAAGCACCCGAAGCCGGCACAAATATCGAAGCGTGGTCATATTCTAAAAGTGACCGAAAGCTCTATACAGTTCACCAGATATACGTTGGAAATAACAACACAAACAATTTCGATGTGGAAATAAACAGCTACTATGATCTTCGAACAATCATCAATTCTGTAGATCTTAATGACGGACGTATCCGCTCCTACACAGCCGTCCAGAAAGTTTATCTTTCATCCTCTTCCTATCCCACAAGCAGCGGAAGCGGAACTGGAACAATAACCGGAAAAACCAATGTATATTTTGACGCTCACTACGGATGGCGGCCTGTTATCATCTATGCACAAGGGCGTAAGGTGACTGTCGGCATTTATAAGGATGCACAATGTACGCAATTAGCCAACATGAACTCTGCAACGGAAAACTGGCTTCAACTGTCAGCATACCCCAATTATACGGAGGTGGTACGTAATGGTGGCGCAAATGTGCTCACAAACCAGATAGAAACTAATATTTTCGTACCGACACGGTTCAAACTATACCTATATGCAGACGAGTATATCACTGACGAGAATGGAGTGATTACAGACCCCGAATTCGATAGAAACAAGGTTTATAATGCTGCTACAAACTACCTGCCGACCAATTTCGTATCTGAACGAACTCTCTATGTAAAAGTAACGACCGAAGATATTACCGCTGAAGGAACCTCCCAAAAACGAGAAGGGAAGTATACCATTAAGCAAAAACAAGGACATTATGTCGGTCTATTTGGCGGTGAAATAGAGAATGGACAATACACAGAGGGACTCATCATTGATGCATTTAATGAGAATAATTTCCAAATTGACGATGAAATAGCAACAGCATTCTACATGTACTCCGGATATTATAATGTCATGACCAATTATGTATGGAAGGAAGGAGAAGATCCCGAGACAAACTACCGCAGTTTTATGAACGGCAAGCAAGCAACATTCAATTTAGCAACAAACCCTAAGAACTATGTTGTTAATAATGGGCAAGAAAGCATCATTCCACCTATGCGGAAAATCAATGGTAATATAGATTTATATCAATATAATTACTATAATAGTTTCCAGGCAAGATTCTGTCATGATTTAAACAGAGATAAAAACGGAAACGGTGTGATAGATTATCTACCGGATGATCCTGAAAAGAATGAATTTGAATGGTATTTGCCATCCACATATCAGGCATTCGGGATACTGACCTCCGCAGGAACTATTATTTATGATGCCCCGAACGCATTAGCATTGGAACGTAATGCAACCCTAGCTACCGGTTGGATGATGGAGGGGGGAGGCTGGTATTCCAGCAACACAGGTAAAAACAGTTGGAAATGGGTTCGTTGTGTCAGAGACATACCTGTTCCTCCAGAAAGAAAAACAGGAACCAAAGTAACCACATATATAGACAATGGAGACACCTATGCCCTGATAGATTTATCAACTCTGCCTTACGGAATCACAGATAGAACCACTGCAGAAGGGAAAACCGAGCTATATGAGGAACTGGACCTATACAGTTATTCTACAAAAGGTACGGAATATGACCCGGAGAACCCTCAAAAAGATGCTTCCCAACCATTAGGTAAAAAAGTTTTCCGCGGAAGAAAAAATTATCCGCCGAGTAAGACTACTACTACCGTCACACTCCAAACTTTAGTGTCCTCTTTTTCTTCACCAAGATTTATCGTATCACCTACAGACGTATATAATGATGGCGACACGAAAAGTAACTCTGCAAGCAGTATACTTCAAGACACTGAAGGTACTCCACAATCCAATAGTATCACAATGACTTGGGCTGAAGCGAACGGAAGACTCAATACTGCCAATAGTCAAGGCTGGAATATCCCATCAAAAGCAATGAATACCGGATGTTATGCCTATAAAGGTAAGAGCGGGAAAGACGAGCCCGGAAGTTGGCGCGTGCCAAATAGTCGAGAATTATCCATGATTTTAGTATTCGCTCACGAATTAGAACGGTTTTCTTCAGAAACAGGTTTTCAGAAGTTATACGAGGCAAAAGCGGCGAATTATCTCAGTAATGGATATTGGAGTTCCACAGAACAAAGTTCTACTTTATACTCTCTAGACAAAGCCACGAGTGGTCTTATTGATGTAAATTATGGTCTTACTATATACGAAGGTGCTAATAAAACCTCTACAGATAAAAATCGGCTACGTTGCATCAAAGACATTCCGTTGAATTAGCAACAGCAAAGCCAATCGATATTCTATAATTTCTCTAATAAGTCTACCTTTGCCACGCCGCGGACGGTGAATTCCAGGAAGCAGCGCGTCCTATACTGTGCGTTCGGGTCGGACGGGGCCGGCGCGCCCAGCGGCAGCATCGCCTGCTTCAGCTTTTCCACATCCGTTTCACAGACCATCAGGTCAATGTCGCGGAACACGCCCGTTTTCCCCTTAAAATACAGTAGCAGGGAACCGCCCACGGCCCAGGTGACGCCGCTTTGGTTCAGCGCCCGCGCAATATCGGCCAATACATCCAGCTTGCGTTCTGTTTCCATGGCACAGCGCCTCCTGTTTTTCGGTCCCACAGCGTTTAATCCTCATCCGCGCCCCACGACGCGCGCACCTTTCGCCTCCGGCCGCAGCACCCAGCACTGTGGGTAAACCCGCACTGAAGCGACGGCGGGAAAGGCACGCCTGCCGGCACAGA
>OGXZ01000688.1_pt1 | contig 20048 bp, 21 predicted proteins | sample 1576431 | NCBI WGS metagenome assembly OGXZ01 (sample SAMEA3541590, study PRJEB24748) | human gut metagenome | biome: human gut; feature: human-associated habitat; material: faeces | place: China | collected 2012
AGGCATTCTGCATTTCTACGATGAACTTCTCGCCGTTTTCTCCTTCGCAATACATAAGTGAGCTCTTTATTTTGAAGAATTAATTCGTAGTTTTGCGAATACCTAACAATAAAAAAAATAGAAAGACATGAAAAAGATTTTATTCTTAATTGCTGTATGTTTCGCCTTTATCTCTTGCAATATGAACGCAAAGACCGAAACTGAAGCACAGGCTCAAAAAGAAGTGACAGTAAAAGACCATGTAGAAGTATTGTATTTTCATGGAAAGCAGCGTTGCGCAACCTGTTTGGCTATAGAAAACAATACAAAAGCTGCAATGGAAGAAAGTTTTGCTGAACAGATCAAAAAAGGTGAGGTCGTTTTTAAAGTAATAGACATCAGCAAGAAAGAAAATGAGAAGATAGCCGAAAAGTTTAAGGTAACCTGGTCATCACTGTTTGTCGTTAAATATAAGAACGGACAGGAAACATACGAGAATATGACAGAATTTGCTTTCGGAAATGCCCGCAAGTCGCCGGATGTATTCAAGGCTGGGGTGGTCAAGGCTGTCAATGAAATGCTTAAATAACGGAAAAGGTTATGGACTGGTTACAGACATTGCTGGATAACAGCTCCACTCCCGTTTCTACAGCATTCTTGCTCGGGCTACTGACCGCGCTGTCACCTTGTCCGCTGGCAACGAACATCGCAGCCATCGGCTTTATCGGAAAAGACATTGAAAACAGAAAGCGCGTTTTCCGGAACTTCCAGACAGGCTTGAGAAGTATTCGCTGAAGATCAGCTTCGTTTCCTGGGTCACTTTTTCAACAATCTCCGACGCTTCCTCAAATTTTTCCAGTGTGAGCTCCTTCATTTCCATTGGCTTTATTCTCCTTTATTTCTGGTATCAGACTGAAACAGCGCGTTTACAAAATCCCCCGAGCTGAACTTCTGCAGATCGTCGATCTTCTCTCCGACTCCCACGTATTTCACCGGAATGCCCAGCTCCGACTGGATGGCAACGGCGATGCCGCCCTTGGCAGTTCCGTCCAGCTTGGTCAGGATGATGCCCGTGATGGGGGCGGCCTCCATGAACTGACGCGCCTGTACCAGGGCATTCTGTCCGGTGGTGCCGTCAAGGACCACCAGGGTCTCACGGTATGCCTCCGGATACTCCTTATCAATGATCCGGTTGATCTTTTTCAGCTCTTCCATCAGATTTTTCTTATTGTGGAGACGGCCGGCGGTATCGCAGATCAGAACATCGGCATTCCTGGATTTTGCGGCGGCAATGGCATCATAGATCACGGCTGCCGGGTCCGATCCCTCCTTCTGGGCGATCAGGTCCACGCCGGCCCGGTCAGCCCACTCGGAGAGCTGTTCGATGGCAGCGGCCCGGAAGGTATCGGCAGCCGCCAGGATCACCCGCTTTCCGTCGGACTTCAGCTGGTCGGCCAGTTTTCCGATGGAGGTGGTCTTTCCTACACCATTGACGCCGATCACCAGGACCACGGATTTCCTGTGTTCAAATTCATACGCGTTTTCGCCCAGGTCCATTTTTTTCCGGATGCTGTCGATGAGCACCTGGCGGCACTGGGCCGGATCCTTGATGTGCTGCTCCTTCACGGCCTTTTTTAATTCCTCCAGCACAGACATGGTGGTCTGGATCCCCATATCTCCCATGATGAGGGTCTCCTCCAGCTCCTCATAAAAGTCCTCGTCTATGGCTGAAAAGCCGGAAAAGATCGAATCCATACCGGAAACGATGTTTTCCCTTGTTTTTGTAAGTCCGGCTACCAGACGGGAAAAAAATCCCTTTTTCTTCTCTTCCATGGATATCCTCCTACTATTTATCTAAATCGTTTTCGATCAGGCTTACAGATACCAGCGTGGAAACGCCTTTTTCCTGCATGGTGATCCCATAAAGCCGGTCTGCGGCCACCATGGTGCCACGCCGGTGGGTGATGACGATGAACTGGGTGTGCTTTGTCAGTTTGTGCAGATATTTTGCGTACCGGTCCACGTTGGAGTCATCCAGGGCCGCCTCGATCTCGTCCAGAAGACAGAACGGGGAAGGCTTCAGGTTCTGGATCGCAAATAAGAGCGCAATGGCTGTCAGAGCCTTTTCTCCTCCGGACATCTGCATCATATTCTGTAGTTTCTTTCCAGGGGGCTGTGAGATGATCTGGATCCCGGCCTCCAGGATGTCCTCGTCCTCCATCAGCTCCAGGGAGCCGTGGCCGCCGCCGAACAGCTCCTTAAATACCCGGTCAAACTCCGCACGGATCAGGGCAAACCGTTCTGTGAACTGGCGCCGCATGCCAGTGTCCAGCTCCTCGATGATCTGGTAAAGGGCCTCCTGGGCAGTGACCAGGTCCTGGTGCTGGGTCTTCATAAATTCATACCGTTCAGAAAGCTCCCGGTAATCCTCAATGGCGTTGACGTTGACATTTCCCAGGGCACGGATCCTGTTTTTCCTCTCAGTGATTTGCTGTTTCATCTCTGGTACGGAAACCAGGCTGTCGTCCCTCAGCTCCTGGGCAGCGGTCCGCGTCAGCTCATACTCGCTCCACATATATTCCACGGAGGAGTCCCGTTTTTCTTCCTGCTTTTCTTTCTGTCCCTGCAGGCGGAACAGCTCCTTGTCCAGCCTGGAAAGCCGGTCAGAAAGGGCTTCCCTCCGGGCAAAGAAATCCTTTTGTCCAGCGCCCAGGGCTTCCTTTTCCTGTCTGGCCCCTTCGGCTTCCTTCATGAACGTTCCGGCCTCCTCCTGGACCGCACAGATCTGTTGCTTTATGGCTTCGATCTCCAGGAGCCGCTCCTTTACGGCCTGTTCGCTGTCTCCGGAGCCGGAGCCCAGGGCCTTTTGTTCAGCCAGGAGCCTTCCGGTCTCCTCCTCAAGACGGCTGAGGTTCTGGTCCAGGAACGAATCCTGCTGCTTCAGACCAGCGGCCTCCAGCTGGATCTGGGAAAGGGCCCTGGAGGCCTTTTCCCGCTGGTTTCTCGCCGCCTCAAGAAGCATTCCATCGGATGTGATCGCCTCGTTCCTGGCGGTATTTTCTGCCTCCAGCTCCTCCATGGATGCCAGGAGTCCGGCGATATTCCTTCGGATCTCACGCATCTGCTCCTCCAGCTGGCGGTTTTCCAGGTTCATGTCTGCGGAGGATTCTGTCAGCTCCTCCTTCTTCTGGTTCAGCTGCCGCAGGGACAGCTTTGCCGTATTCTGCTCCAGATACCGGGCCTGGAGAGAGGTCCGGACACTGGAAAGGCTGCTGTTCTTTTCCTCCAGAAGGGCTTCCTGGAAGACCAGCTCCTTCTGGATCCGGTCCACGGCCAGGAGAGCCTTTTTACAGGCCTCCTCCATTTCCTCCATCTCTCTTCTCCGTCCCAGAAGATTGCTGGAATTTTTAAAGGCGCCGCCGCTCATGGAGCCGCCGGGACTTAAAAGATCGCCCTCGGGCGTTACCATGCGGATGGAGTGACGGTATTTCCGGGCAATGGCAATGGCATGGTCCATATGGTCCACCACCAGGACCCGCCCCAGGAGATACTGGACCAGTCCCTTATATTCATCCCTTGTTTTCACCAGATCGGCAGCTACGCCGATGGCTCCAGGCTCCTTAAGGGCCTGTGGCTCCGGAAATCCTCCGCGGCTGGAAACGGCGGTCAGGGGAAGGAAGGTGGCCCGTCCGTACCGGTTCTTTTTCAGATGACCGATCAGGATCTTGGCTGTCTCCTCGGAGTCAGTGACCACATTCTGGATGCTTCCTCCCAGGGCCGTTTCAATGGCCGTCTCGTATTCCTTCGGAACGTCCAGAAGGTCTGCCACGACTCCGTGGATCCCCCGGACACGGTCGCGGCATTCCATGACCCTCCGGATGCTGTTTCCATAACCGTCGTACCGCTCCGCCAGGTTCCTTAAGGATTCCAGGCGGGTATAGGAGGTGTGGTATTCCTGCTGGGCGTTGTTGAGATTTTTATTGAGACGGGCAATCTGTCCGGCCGCCTCTCTTGCCTCCCCTTCCAGTATCTCGCCCTCTGTGACCAGGGTCTTGATGGCCTGGTTCACAGAGGCTAAGGCCTTTTCCTGCTCCTGGATCTGACCGTCCCAGGCCTCCTCGTCGGTCTTTACCTTTAAGAGCTTCTGGGCCACCTCTGAACGGCGCACCTGGACCTGCTCCAAAAGGGTATCGTACCGCTGCTTCTTTACAGAAAGACCGGAGCGTTCATTGAGCGCTCCGATCAACGCCGCTTTTCCGTCCTCAATGGATCTTTCAAGGCCGGATACACGGGAAGAAACCTGCTCCAGCTGGTCTTCTCCCTCACGGAGCCGCTTCTCCATGGCCTCCACCTGGATCTTAAGCTGCTGCTTTTCTTCCTGATGGCGGCTTCTGTCCCTTTCTTTTTCCTGAAGCTCTGATTCAATGGCAGCGATCCGGCTCCGGATATGCTCGGCGTTCATTTCCTCGGCACGGATCTGTTCATTGAGCACGCTGATCCGGCCCTCCAGGTTCCTGGCGTTCATCCGCGCCTCATTTCCCAGAGCCTGCTTTTCGGTGATGGTCTGGTCCAGGGCCGCGATGTTTTCAGCGATCCGGTCATACTCTTCCTTTAACTGCTCTGATTCCTGCCTGGATTCCTCCATATGGCTGCTTACGATCCGGCTCTTTTCCTCCAGCTCCCGTAAGGTCCGGTCCGTATCCTCCATTTCTGTCAGGAACAGGTTCACATCGAACCGCTTCATCTCCTCCCTGAGCCGGAGGTATTCCCTGGCTGATGCGGCCTGCTTTTCCAGAGGCCCCACCTGCTTTTCCAGTTCTCCCAGGATGTCGGAGACCCGGACCAGGTTCTGCTTTTCGTCCTCTAATTTTTTCTGGGCAATGGCCTTTCTCCGCTTGAACTTTACGATCCCGGCAGCCTCATCAAAAAGCTCCCTCCGTTCCTCCGGCCGGCCGCTTAAGATCTTATCGATCTGGCCCTGGCCGATGATGGAATAACCTTCCTTTCCGATCCCCGTGTCATAAAACAGCTCGTTGATATCCTTTAAGCGGCACGGGCTCCCATTGAGGAGGTACTCGCTCTCTCCAGACCGGTAGATCCGCCGGGAAACAGTGACCTGGTCAAAATCAATGGCCAGCTTGTGATCGGAGTTATCCAGGGTAATGGCCACATAGGCAAAGCCTTGGGGCTTCCTGGTCTCCGTGCCGGAGAAGATCACGTCCTGCATGGAAGCGCTTCTTAACTGCTTGACCTTCTGCTCTCCCAGGACCCAGCGGACTGCATCGGCCACATTGCTCTTTCCGCTGCCGTTGGGTCCCACGATCCCTGTGATGCCGTTATGAAATTCAAATACGATCTTATTGGCAAAGGATTTGAATCCTTGTACTTCTATGGTTTTTAAATACATACTGCACCTTTTCTACTGGTCTGTTTTTTTCAGCTGGCAGATCCCCCGGTAGGCGGCAAGCTGCTCTGCGGCCTTTTTCGTGCGGCCGGCGCCGCGGCCTATCTCGTGGGAACCGATCTTTGCACAGACCTCAAAGGTCTTATTGTGGTCCGGTCCCTCTTCCCTTATAAGCTCATAGGTCAGAGGATCCTTAAAATCCGCCTGTACGATCTCCTGTAAAATAGTTTTGCTATCGTAAAAGAGCTGTTTATGCTCAATATCGTTTAAAATAAAACGATGGATGAACTCTTTTGCGTTAGCAAGACCACCGTCCAGGTAAATGGCTCCGATCACCGCCTCCATGGCGTCGGAAACCACCGAAGGCCGCTTTCTTCCGCCGGTCATGTCCTCGCCCTTTCCAAGGATCAGATAGTCGCCCAGGGAAATGGCTTCGGCGCAGTAAGCCAGAGCCGGTTCGCATACCAGGCTGGCCCGGAGTTTCGTCATCTCGCCCTCCGGCATGTCCGGGTGGTTCAAAAACAGGAATTCGCTGCTGACCACCTCAAGGACCGCGTCTCCCAGAAATTCCAGGCGTTCGTTGCACCTTTTTTTATCCCAGTGGCGCTCATTGGCATAGGAGCTGTGGGTCAGGGCATGGGGAAGAAGGTGCTCGTTTTTAAAGGTATATCCGATGATCTCCTCCAGCATTTTCAATTTTTTATCCAAGAATGTTTCCTCCTTATAATGGAAAATGGAGCTGGAGCAAAAGAGTCGTATCTGAGTGTCCCTTTTGCAGCAGCCCCTGATTTCCGGGATTTCCGGAAAGGTTTAATTTAATGCGTTTTTGATCTGCTCTACGGCGTCGCCTACGCTAACGATCTTTTCAGCAGCCTCTGTGGGGATCTCGATATCGAACTCCTCCTCAATGCCCATGATGATCTGGAATACATCCAGGGAGTCGGCTCCCAGGTCGTCCACGAAGGTGGTGTTCATTGTGATCTCGTCGGCATCAATATTTAACACCTCTGCAATGATCTGCTGTAATTTTTCAAATTCCATAAAAATTTCCATCCTCTCTGTTCTATTATATATTAATTTTAATTTTATGGCTCTTTTATATCCTCTTCCCTCGGGGACAGGCACTGGCCGATCTTTTCGCTGATGGCCTGCTCTTTAAAGGCAATACATTGGATAATGGAGTTCTTCACCTCATTGGCTTTGGAGCTTCCATGGGTCTTCACAACCAGGCCCTTAAGCCCCAGAAGGGGCGCTCCGCCATACTGGGAGGCGTCGAAGCTCTTTAAGGTGGATTTTAAAGCTGGCTTGATGAGAAGGGCGCCGATCTTTGACCGGAGGGAGGACATCATTCCTTTTTTGATCATGGAGATCATGGTGGCTCCCACGCCTTCATAAAGCTTTAAGATCACATTGCCCACAAAGGCCTCGCAGACGATCACATCGGCTCCTCCGTGGGGGATCTCCCGGGCTTCAATGCTTCCGATGAAGTTGATCCCCGGACATTCCTTAAGGAGCGGGAAGGTCTCCTTTACCAGGGCATTTCCCTTTTCCTCCTCTGCTCCGATGTTGACGATGGCCACCCGGGGCCGTTTTACGCCCATGACATGTTCCATATAAATGGAGCCCATCTGGGCAAACTGTACCAGGTGGGACGGTCTGGCGTCCACGTTGGCACCGCAGTCAATAAGAAGGGAAAATCCCTTTTCCGTGGGGATCAGAGGAGCCAGCGGAGGCCGCTCTACACCTTTGATCCTACCCACGATCACCTGGCCGCCCACTAAAATGGCTCCGGAGCTTCCGGCGGAAACAAAGCCGTCGGCCTCTCCGCGCTTTACCAGGTTCATTCCCACCACAATGGAAGAATCCTTTTTCTTCCGGATGGCGTTGACCGGGGGTTCTCCAGTCTCAATGACCTCGGAGGCCGGGACGATCTCGATCTGTTCTTTTTTATAAGTATATTTTTCCAGCTCTTTTTTAATGATATCTTCCTGTCCGGTGAGACAGACTGTGATATCCGGCCGTTCAGAGACGGCCTCCACAGCGCCCTTTACAATCTCAGAAGGCGCATTGTCGCCGCCCATGGCGTCTACTGCAATCTTTATCATAGTATTGGCTCCCTGTCTAAATCTACCAATAATATACTAGATAGCTTGTATAAAATCAATAGGTTTTTTTGTACAATAGCTCCGCGGTCTATATTTGTGAACATCTTTCCGGCCTGCACAGGCCCAGGATCCCACAATATTCTTGACACTTCCCGCAAGACTCCTTATAATCGAAAAAAAATCGAATCGCACGTTTAGGAGGAAAAAGCATGAATGGTGCAGCAGCAATGGTCCGGTGCCTTGAAGCAGAGGGGATCACCAGGATCTTCGGTTATCCGGGGGTGGCCATCGCCCCGTTCTATGAGGAGGTCTTTGCCTCCGGCTCCATCGAACACGTTCTGGTCCGCCAGGAACAGGCTGCCGGCCACGCAGCCAGCGGTTATGCAAGGATCGCCAGGAAACCGGCGGTCTGTGTCACCTCGTCCGGTCCAGGCGCCGCCAATCTGATCACGGCCCTGGCCACGGCCTATGCCGACAGCATCCCCATGGTGGCTATCACGGGGCAGGTAAACAGCAGTCTCCTGGGACGGGACGTGTTCCAGGAGGCTGATATGAGAGGTGCCACAGAATCCTTTGTTAAATACAGTTATCTGGTTAAGAACCCGGACGAGATCCCCAGGATCATGAAGGAGGCCTTTTATATCGCGTCCACAGGCCGAAAGGGCCCGGTCCTCATCGACATTCCCTGCGACGTACAGATGGCGTCATTAAAAAAGCCCTTCTCCTATCCCCAGGAGGTGAAGATCCGGGGCTATAAGCCCAGTACCCGCGGCAATGACCAGCAGATGAATAAGGTGATCGCAGCCATCCGGAAGGCTGAGCGGCCTCTGGTGTGTGCCGGAGGAGGAGTGATCCTGGGCAATGCGGAGGCGTGTCTCCGGCAGTTCTGCGAAAAAAACCAGATCCCGCTGGTGACCACGATGATGGGCATCGGCGTCCTTCCCAAGGCCCATCCCCTATATTTTGGAATGCTGGGGAACAACGGAAAGCCCTATGCCAACCGGGCCGTATCCGCCAGCGATCTTCTGATCATCGTGGGAGCCAGGATCGCGGACCGGGCCGTTCCCAGGCCCCAGCACCTGGAAAAACAGGTGAACATCATCCACATTGACATCGATACGGCTGAGATCGGGAAAAACCTCGGTCCCACGATCCCTCTGGTGGGGGATGCAGGGGAGATCTTCGAGCGTCTTCTGGAAGAGGATTTTTCCCTGGACATGGATCCCTGGATCCGGGAGCTTACAGAGATCAAGAAAAGCACCGTGGACCACCGGACCTTCAGCAGCCGTCTGGTGAATCCCAATCTCCTGGTGCAGCGTTTATCGGAAAAAATGGAAGCAGACGCCGTCTATGTGGCAGATGTGGGCCAGAACCAGCTCTGGTCTGCGGACAACTATGTGATGAAAAACGGCCGGTTCCTTACCACAGGCGGCATGGGTACCATGGGCTACTCCATCCCGGCGGCCATTGGAGCCAAAATGTGCCAGCCAGAGGCCCAGGTGGTGGCGGTCTGCGGCGACGGCTCCTTCCAGATGTCCATGTACGAGCTGGGCACCATTGCCGTCAACCGGCTTCCCTTGAAGATCCTGGTGGTCCAGAATGAATTTCTGGGGCTGGTGCGGGAGCATCAGGAAAAGACCTATGACGGCCATTATTTCGGCGTGCAGCTGTACGATTATCCACGCTATGATAAGATCGCAGAGGCATATGATATGGAATACTTTTCCTGTAACAGCAACGAAGACCTGGACCAGGCCCTGGACGGGTTTTTAGCCTGTGACTGCGCCTGCATCATGGTCTGCCGGGTCGACAGCGCCAATAACACCAAATAGGGAGGAACACAGCATGAAAGGGATTTTTTCCGTACTGGTAGAAAATAAAGACGGCGTTCTGTCCCAGATCTCGGGACTTTTCGCCAGAAGGGCTTTTAACATCGACAGTCTGGCCGTGGGTGTGACGGAACGAAAGGATATTTCCAGTATGACCATCGTTTCCACAGGGGACCAGAGGACCATCGACCAGATCGAAAAGCATCTGAATAAAAAGCTGGATGTGATCAAGGTCCGCAGGCTGGAGGAGACAAAATGTGTTCTTCTGGAAATGATGCTCATGAAGGTCTCCTACTCCCAGACCAACCGGGCCTCCCTGATCGAGCTCTGCAGCGTCATGGGTGCAAAGATCGTCCATGTATCCGCTAAAAATATGGTCATCGAATTTCATGCCGCTCCCGACGAGGTGGAAAACTTCATCGAGCTGGCCAGGAGCTTCGGGATCCTGGAATTACAGAGGACAGGGGCCATCTGCATGTCCAGGGACCAGAGATAATAAAAGAAAAACCGCCGGATCCTTCCGACGGTTTTTCTATATCATAAAATTAATCTTCAACTTTAACGATTTCGCGCTTGTTGTAAGAACCGCATGCTTTGCAGACTCTGTGAGGCATCATTAATGCGCCGCATTTGCTGCACTTAACAAGGTTCGGAGCACTCATCTTCCAGTTTGCTCTACGGCTGTCTCTTCTTGCTTTAGAAGATTTGTTCTTTGGACAGATAGACATGGTTACACCTCCTTAAACTGTTTAAAAATATCCTGGATAACTGCCATCCGTGGATCAAGTGACCTGGTATCGCAGCCGCAAGTCCCATAATTGAGATTTGCTCCACATCTATTACAAATCCCTTTGCAATCTTCTTTGCACAGGACCTTCATAGGCAGGTTCAGTGAGAGTTCATTACATACCAGCCGGTCTGCATCCAGATTATAACCGGTCAGGTACGATTGTTCATCCAAATCCTTTACCCGGTCGTCATCGGAAGAACTCATATCCAGTTCCTGGTCAAAGTCTATTTCGCAGGTGTATTCCACCGGCTCCAGACATCTGGCACATGGAATCGTCAGCGTGACCTTCGTCCCGCCCGTTAAAGCCAGCTTCCTGTTTCCAAGATTCTTTACTGTAACGGTCACAGGCTCAGACGACGCCACCGGATATTTTCCGTCGGCTCCCTCATAGGATCTCATTTCCAGAGGGACTGTCCAGGTCCTCTCCTTACCTTCCAGAGTAAAAACTTCAGATAAATTAATCAGCATATTGTCTCTCCTAATACGCACTAAGTTATTATACCCATACAGGCACAATTTGTCAACAAGATTTTATGTTTTTTTCATATTGTTCCTGAAGAAATTTTCGGTCAATTTTCCCGCTGGCATTCCTGGGAAGGGGATCCAGATACACATACCGGCTGGGGAGCATATACCTGGGAAGCTGCTGCGACAGGCTGGAGGAAATAGTCTTCCTGTCCGTTTCCGTGCCGTCGTAAAAAAACAGGATCCTCTGCTTTTTCTGGTCATAGACACAGGCGCAGCTGGAGATCTCAGGGACCTTCCCGGCTGCGGCTTCGATCTCACCCAGTTCGATCCGGTACCCCAGATGCTTGATCTGGTAGTCCGCCCGTCCGCAGAATTCCAGCAGGCCGTCGGTTCCATACCGGACCAGATCCCCGGTCCGGTAGATCATCTCGCGGGCCGCCGGTTCCAGGGGATTTTGTATGAACTTCCTGGCCGTCTGTTCCGGATCCCGGTAATAGCCCGGCCCCACCGCAAAGCCCCGGATACAGAGCTCTCCCGTCTCTTCCATGCCCGGAAGGATCTCCCGGTCCATTTCATCCAGGACCAGGATCCCGGTCCCTCCGCAGGGGCCTCCGATCGGAAGGGTATCGGTCTCTGCATATTCCCGGTCCACCTCATAATAGCAGCACATGTACATTTCTGTGGAGCCATAGAGATTGATATAATGGGCCGACGGCACATGCTCCCTCCAGTAATTCAGCTGGCGCACCGGCATCACCTCCCCCACAAAGAACACATACCGGAGAAATTCCGGCAGGATCTCATCCAGGGCCCGGAGACTGGCGATGGTTCCCAGGGCAAACGGGACCCAGAATACCGTTGTCATGCGGTGCTGGTTTAAAAGCGGGATCAGCTTTGCAGGGAACGAAAAATAGCCGGCTGGGATGAAAAAGGAGCTGCAGCCGAACTTCAAGGGGCAGTAAAGGTCATGATCCGCCACCACAAAATGGAGCGGAGCCTGGTTTCCCAGTACGTCGTCCGGTCCCAGATCGAAACGGGATGCCAGCCATTCCAGGTTGTTAAGCACCGTCTGGTGGGTGCCCACAACACCTTTGGGCATACCAGTGGAGCCGCTGGTAAAAAGGATGTAAAGGGGATCTGAGGACTTGATACGGGCCCGCAGGGAGGCCAGAAGGGCCTCGTCGGCCGGACGGGCGGCCAGATCCTCCACAAGAAGGACCGGACAGTCCCCGCAGGCCTCCCGGGCTCTGGCCCCCATAGATCCGGAAGTCAAGACAGCCGCCGGTTCCAAGACCGAAAGGATCCGGTCCATCCGCGCTTCTGGCATAGCCACATCCACAGGACAGTAGATGCAGCCGCCGCAGGAAACGCCCAGGAGTGAAACAGCCATCCAGACACTTTTTTCCATAAAGACGGCCACAGGACGGCCTGGATTCTCTAAAGCGGCGATCCCGGTCCCGATGGAGGCAGCCAGGCGGCGGACCTCTGAAAACGTCATGGAACACGTTTCATCCTCATAGGCCTTCCGCTGGGGAAAGCGGGCAGCGGCTTCCTCCAACAGCGCCGGTATATTCCTTTGTGCTCTTCCTTCCACGTTATTTTACCGGAACGAGGACGTATTCAATGGCGTCCACCGCTCCATTGGTCATATAGAAGGAAATCTGGCAGTTTCCAAGGGTATAACGGAGGGTCCCGAAATCCTCCTTATAATCCTTACCATAGGCCTTGATCACGTCCTCCTTTTTGGAGCCGGTCTGAACGCCCTCCTGGGTGGCCGCTGTGCCGGAGGTGCCTGCAATGTAAATGGACTCGACGCATTCCTTTCCGGATGCAGTGGAGGTGCCCAGTTCAAAATTTTCATAGGTGTAGATCCTGGATTTTCCCTGATAGGCACAGCTGTCCTGCTCAAAAGTACTCTTCGCCTTGCCCAGGGCCTTTAAGATGGGGGCCGCCTCTGCTCCCATGGAGATCACGGTATCTCCTGTCTTAAATGCGCAGGACTCCTCCTTTTTTTCCTCAGCAGCTTCGGTCTTTGACCAGCCAAAGCCGTAAGAGGTGATGGGAGTGACTGCCATGGACACTGCCAGGATGGCTGCGGTCAGGTATTTTCCAGACTTTCTCATAGTAAAAGACTTCCTTTCTTTTGTTTATTAAGCGGGGATCACTGCCTCTGGTAAAATTGCTTTAAATAGCCGAGCCGGGAAAATTCCTCCTCCTGCTCTGCTTTCTTCTCATCATAAACGCGGCACTTCTCTTCCCACCGGGCCGCCAGGGCCTCTTCCTGGCGGCGGTCGGAAACGCCAGGGACCTTAAGAAGCTCCGGTCCCAGGAACCGGGCCACCTTTTCCGCGCCGTACACGTTCATGTGGATGCCTCCGTCATAGGTATCATGGAAAAAATCGATCCCAATGGCTTCCGGCTCCGTCATGCAGTTTATGTATATCAGGCCATGATCTGCGGCATACCGGGCGATCTGTTCATCCCACTGTTCGTACCAGGCCGGATACAAGGCCGGAGCCTTCATGAGGATCAAAGAAATCCCCTTTTCTTCACATAAGAGCCGGATCTTTTCCAGATAGTCCCAGCACCGCGGATCGAAGGAATAATCAGACCGCCTCCTGGCAGCGGGAAACTCCCCAGCCGGCCGGATATCAGCCCTCATATAGTAGCCATTATGGGAAACGGTCCCCCGGTTCCAGAAATAAGCAAAGTCCTCTTTTTCCAGCTCCTTCCATCTGGAATGGAAGCGTAAAAGCGGGAATATATATTCGATGACATGCTCGTCCTCCATTTTTGTGGCCTGTATGGCCTTCCATTTGGATAGAGACCACCGCATGCCGTCCAGGGTCATACGGTTGTAGCTTTCATTGTCCTGACTGAAATTCGTCATGGAGGACACCGAAAGCACCACCGCGCCCGGAACTTCATATTTAAGAGCATCCTCCAGAAGATAATAGGACTGGGCGATGAGCTGGTTTGCATTTCCGCGGATATAGCTGGAAATTCCGAACTCCCTCCAGAGGACTGCCGGAGAGATATTCTCATAGGCTTCGCAGTTTCCCAGGATCAGAACATCATGGTCCGGTACTTCCTTATAATATTCTCCTGTGAGATTCCCTTCCACGACCATTCCCATATACTTGGGGACCAGAAGCCGCTGGACAGCCCAGAGGACCAGAAGGGAAATGGCTGCGGCCAGAAGAACAAAAAGCGCATTTGATTTTTTCCTTTTCATGTCCCTTCCTCCTAAAAACGATTATAGATAAACTGGCTGGCTTCGTATCCTCTGCCATAAACGCCGGTTACAAGGAGGATCAGAAACAGGACAAAGGAAAGGCCATAGGAAACCGGCCAGGGGAGCCTGGAGATCCGGTCCTTCAGCCCTTCATTTCCGCGAACCTGCCCGGCCAGGGCCATAAAAAGGAGCCCCAGGCCCAGGATCATAAGATCCGGCGTGTCCATAAGCGTTCCATAGCCGCCCAGAATAAGGGAAAGGAGCCCCTCGCCTTTCAGGATCCCCAAAAGACGTGGAAACACCTCTGCGGCAGGATAGTAAATGAACATCCAGGGAAGGCAGAATACAAAAAAGGTCCGTACCTTTTCAAAGCACTGGTATCCGCGTCCGTCCGTAAAAGGAACACGGCTTTGGAGGCTTCGGAACAGGCCCGAAAGCTCCTGGGAAAGGAGCATGAGAACACAGTTTGCCAGTCCCCAGAGGACCCAGTTCCAGGAAGCTCCGTGCCAGATCCCTGTCACAGACCATACCGCAAGGGAAGCCAGATAGACCGGCGCTTTCCCGGCGGCCTTTTTCCCGGCCAGGCGGCCAACAGCCGCAGAAAGCTTCCTGGCCGCCTGGCTGGTGGATACGGGGAAAAAGATATACTCCCGGAACCACTGCATCAGGGTCATATGCCACCGCCGCCAGAACTCTGCCAGGCTCCGGGATGAAAAGGGCCGGTCAAAGTTTTCCGGAAGGCGGATCCCAAACATTTCCGATATGCCAAGGATAATATCGATTCCTCCCGAAAAATCGGCGTACAGCTGGATCACATGTCCGGCGATCCCCAGCAAGACGTAAACGCCCCCATAAATTTCCGGGGATCCGGTGATCATGGATGCAGCCGGCCCGATCCGGTCTGCCACCACCAGCTTTTTAAAATAACCCCAGAGCACTCTCTGCCCTCCGGCTGCCAGCCGGTCCATAGAAAAGCGGTGGGGAGAATAAAGCTCCTCCTTCAGCCGGTCAAAGCGGCTGATGGGCCCCACGGTGAGCTGCGGGAAATAGAATACGAACAGTGCAGTCCGCAGAAGGCTTTTTTCCGGATCATATTTTCTCTGGTAAACATCAATCAGATACCCCATGGACTGGAAGGTATAATAGGAGATCCCCAGAGGAAGGACCCAGTCTGCGTACTCCATCTCACCGGAAATTCCGGCCAGGTGAAGGATCCCCTCCACATTGGAAAGCAGGAAATTTGTGTACTTCAAAATGGCCAGTATGCCGAAGTTCAGCAGAAGCCCCAGGATCAGGAAACGTTTCTGCCTGGCCTTCAGCCTCTGGTTATACGCCTTTTTCTGCGTCCGGTCCGGCTGCTCTTTCTGTACCCAGCTCCGATACTGGTCCGTCATGGAGCCGATCTTACGCGCCAGATACCAGACAGAGACCGAAGAAGCCGCAGGATAAAGGATCCACAGAGGGCCTGCAAAACCGTAAAACAGGATGCTGGCCGCTAAAAGGATCCGCCACTGGAACCGCCCTGGGACTATGTAATACAGAAGCAGAAGGACTGCACAGAAAAATCCAAACCCGTACGATACAAGAGCCATGATCAGCCGGCTCCTCCCAGCCTCTCGATCAGCGCCCAGATGCTTTCCGCTGAATTAAAATTGTCAGGAACGATCTCGCTGGAGGGGATGGAGATATCAAACGTGCTGTCGATCTCCGTCACCAGGCGTACCAGTTCAAAGGAGGTCAGGATATCGTCGTCCACCAGGGCCGTGCTGTTTTTGTAATCCTCTCCAGGTATAATATCCTCCAGGATCTCATATAACTCTTCCATACTGTATCTCTCCCATCTGTGTATTGGTTTTCCCGCCTGGAAGCCAGACGGCCGTACTCATATGATCCGTAACCGCTCAGCCATGCATTTTCCTGTTCGGAGCCTTGCACGGCTGAACGGTCACGCTTATTCCGGAGTTGCCGGATAAAGCCGGCGGTCAAAGGTGAAGCACCCGCCATGCTGTCTGGAATACTGTTCCATCTGATCATCGGTCCACAGGAAGAAATATCCTCCGGCCCGGCGCGGAGTCGCATCAAAATGATACCAGGAGCCGTCGATGTTTACCAGATTCCAGTAGTGATGGTCATCCGTAGACCGGACCACCTCGATGCCTGCGATCCCTGCCCGGCTTAAAAGCAGCTGGGATACAGAATAATAAGTAAAGCAGTCACCCCGCCGCAGCCGGAGGCCCTGGTAAGCCTCCTGGACCCAGTCGCGGGTGGCTGAGGCTCCGCTGTAACGGATGTTTCCCCGTACCCAGTTATAAATGGCCTCTGCCTTCTGGCGCTGGTCCATGGCATCATTTACGACCTCGGACAGGATCTGATCCGCCATCTGGTCGCAGGTGCGGTGCAGCTCTGTTTTTTCATTTTCCGGGGGGATCTCTGTGACCGCCTTATAGGGCCAGTCCTCACCCGGTATAAAATTCATGGATGGGGCAGAAGGACGCTGGGAAACCATGCTTCCCCTTCCAGCCTCATCAAAACGGTAAAGGATGCCGCCGATCTCCTTTTCAGAATTTTTTAAGAACGTCTGGTCGTCATTGACATAGTAAAAATCATTCTTCCAGACCGTCAGCCCGCTGGCCTTCTTTCCCTGGCTGTCAAAGAAATAGTTTTCTCCGCCAATGGAAAACGGTCCCGTTGCCAGATGGCCTTCTGAAAAATAATAGGAAGCATCGTCAATGGTACGCCATCCATCCGTCACATAAGCCCCGCTGGGCCTCCGGTAGAGCCAGTGAACGCCGTCCCAGAGCCAGCCGCTGTGATCCGTACCGGCATAGGTGCTTTTTCCCTCGCCGTCAAACGAGTACCAGCCGTCTTCCAGATAGGATGTGCAGTCCGTATACAGGCGTCCATCTGTGATCCCCAGATAGTACCGGATCCCATTCTCTTCATACCATCCGGTACGGGCATATCCGTTCTCATCAAAACAATACCAGCTTCCGGTGTCAGACTGGAACCATCCCACAGGCCAGGTCCCATCCGCGTTCTGATACCAGAGTCCGGTCTCATCCTTAATAAACTGGCCTCCATAAGCCTCCATTCCAAGGAAAATGGAGAATGCCGCAACCAGCAGACAGGCCCGTTTTTTCATTGATACCGCCCCCCTGTTTCATATGATCCATTATAATTATTGTAAGCCCTGTATCTTTTGGAGTCAATCCCAAAAAACTGCCCGCCGTGAGTGCTTCACGACGGGCAGATATAGGCCGGATCTGTTTTCCTTATACCAGAGCCAGAGTTTCTCTTGCGATTGCTAACTCTTCGTTGGTGGGGATCACCATAACCTGGACCTTGGAGTCCGGAGTGGAGATCACCACATCCTTGCCGCGGATGCTGTTGGCCTCGTCGTCGATCTTGATTCCCAGGTAGGAAAGGTGGTCGCAGATGGCCTTTCTTGTGGACTTGCCGTTTTCTCCAAGACCTGCGGTAAATGCGATCACATCAACGCCGTCCATAGCAGCAACGTAAGCACCGATGTACTTAACAACGCGGTAGTTGTATGCCTTTAAGGCCTTTTCAGCGCGGTCGTTTCCGGCAGCAGCAGCCTCTTCCAGGTCACGGAAGTCGCTGGATACTCCGGAAAGGCCCAGAACGCCGGATTTCTTATTGAGCACGTTCATAACGCCTGCAATATCCAGGTTCTCCTTCTTTGCGATGTATTCCATGATCGCCGGATCCATATCGCCGGAACGGGTTCCCATAATCAGGCCCTCAAGGGGAGTCAGACCCATGCTGGTATCAACGGATTTGCCGTTCTTTACTGCAGAAAGGCTTGCGCCGTTGCCCAGGTGGCAAACGATGATCTTAAGGTCCTCATAGGGCTTTCCAGCTACTTCAGCAGCCTTTTTGGATACGAAGCTGTGGGAGGTTCCGTGGAAGCCGTATCTTCTTACCTTGTAGTTCTCATAGTACTCGTAGGGAAGGCCGTAAAGATAAGCCTCCTCCGGCATGGTCTGATGGAAAGCGGTATCGAATACTGCTACCATGGGAACGCCCGGCATTAACTCCTGGCATGCACGGATACCGATCAGGTTTGCCGGGTTGTGGAGCGGAGCCAGATCGTTGCACTCTTCGATGGCCTTGATGGCGTCCTCTGTGAGCAGAGTGGAGGAGGTGAATTTCTCTCCGCCATGAACCACACGGTGGCCCACAGCCCCAACCTCTTTTAAGCTCTTGATCACGCCGTTCTTCTCATTGGTAAGGGCATCCAGTACCAGCTGGATCGCCTGGGTATGGGTCGGCATGGGGGAAACGGTAACTTCCTTGTCTCCGCCGGCCGGCTGGTAAGTGATCTGGCTGCCTTCGATCCCGATTCTCTCGCAGAGGCCCTTTGCAAGGACTGCCTCTGTATCAGAGTTGATGAGCTGGTACTTTAAAGAAGAGCTTCCGCAGTTGATAACTAAAATATTCATTTCCATAAACTCCTTTTCCTGTTTCCGATTGGTTTATTTTGCCATCTGGGCCTGTACGGCAGTCAGGGCTACCACGCCTACGATATCCTCGGCAGAGCAGCCGCGGGATAAGTCGTTGACCGGTTTTGCAATACCCTGGAGCATGGGGCCGTAAGCCTCAGCCTTTGCCAGTCTCTGCACCAGCTTATAGCCGATATTTCCACAGTCCAGGTTAGGGAAGATCAGCACGTTGGCCTGTCCGGCAACCTTGCTGTCTTTTGCTTTGGATTTTGCAACAGACGGAACGATCGCTGCATCCAGCTGGAGCTCTCCGTCTAAATTTAATTCCGGATATTTCTCATGGGCAATGCTTACAGCCGCCGTTACCTTGTCCACCAGAGCGTGCTTGGCGCTGCCTTTGGTGGAATGGGACAGCATTGCGATCTTCGGCTCCTCACCGGTAAGGGCACGGAAGCTGTCGGAGCTGCTGTTGGCGATGGCTGCCAGTTCCTCAGAGGTGGGATCCTGGTTTAAGCCGCAGTCTGCAAACAGGAAGGTGCCGTTGGCGCCGTATTCGCAGTTGGGAACGTCCATGATGAAGAAACCGGAAACGAGCTCGGTTCCCGGAGCCGTTTTAAGGATCTGGAGAGCCGGTCTTAAGGTATCAGCGGTTGCGTGGCATGCACCGGCTACCAGGCCGTCTGCATCGCCTTCCTTTACCATCATAACGCCGTAGGTAATAAGATCGCTCTTTAAGGTGGCAGTGGCCTTTTCCAGGGTCATGCCCTTTTTCTCTCTCAGCTTAAACAGAGTTTCAGCATAGTGGTCAAATTTCGGATCTGTTTCCGGATCCACGATCTTTACGCCTTCAATATCAGCGTTCAGCGCTGCTGCGTCTTTTTTAATGGTTTCTGCATTACCAACGAGGATCAGGTCGGCAGTTCCCTCTTTTAAGATCTGGGCGGCAGCGGTCAGAGTTCTCTGGTCTTCGCTTTCCGGCAGAACGATGGTCTTTCTGTTCTGTCTGGCCTTTTCTTTCATAAGATCAATGAATGCCATGATAATTACTCCCTTCTGGTTTCCATAGTATTTTTATCATACCTGTTTCTATTATATCGCACACAAATTGGCGATACAAGTTCGTTTTTCCAAAATTTTGCACTTTTTTCAATACGTTTTGTTAAAAAAAAGACGGGCAGAAGGAGATCTCCCTTCCGCCCATGCCTTTACACAGTCTCTTTTCTTCTATTTATTTAAATTTTCTCGTAATCTTCCACATCGATCACAAAGATCGTAGCGCCGCCCACTTCCACGTTCATCGGCATTGTGGCACAGTTCATCATTGCGGAGCCGGAGATATACGGCATATTGATGGTGATCTTCTGTCTTGCGCCGCATTCCTTTTTGATCGTTTCGATGGCTTCTTTTACACGCTCCTCTTCGGTACCGATCATCAGAGTCGTATTGCCTTTCCGTAAGAAGCCGCCGGTGGATGAAAGCTTTGTGATACTGAAACGTTTCTGGGTCAGGGCGTTGACCACTTCATCCTCATTATCATATCGTATAATAGCGAAAATCAGTTTCATAGGATCAGTCCTTTCTTTTCTGGATTTTCTCTAGTATAGCACAGTTTTTGTCAAAAAACAAATGAAGATTTCATTAATTTCATATCAATTCCCCGGGATTTTTCCAGTTGATTTCCCTGGGCTTGTATGATAAGGTAACAAAAAACGTGTGAGGTCAAGTGTGAAGCAATGAGCCGAAAATAGACCATAAACGTCCCTTGTGTGGAAAAT